>LAZR01001007.1_pt1 | contig 19063 bp, 14 predicted proteins | sample 329461 | NCBI WGS metagenome assembly LAZR01 (sample SAMN03002196, study PRJNA259156) | marine sediment metagenome | biome: sea floor; feature: Hydrothermal impacted sediments; material: marine sediment; isolation source: Loki non-amplified sample from Loki's castle hydrothermal vent sediment ...
TCCCCTTACTTTACTTACACATCTTTCTATCCATTTAGTATTAGAAGGACTATCTCCTCCTTTTTTTTTGTCTACTCCGTAAGGCATCTTATTCCTCCTCTACAAACTACTCTAATCTTCAAATCTACTTAAGCTAGATCGCTCATAGCTAAGTTTAGATTCATTTTATATACTACATCTCATTATTATAAAAATACTGAGTAAAATTCAATGACGGGCTTTCTAGGGGATAGGTATCTTTAGCCACTCTAGAACTAAACTTCTAAAGTCTTCTACGAACCATAAGTTCATTATTACAAACCCTGTTACTCCTAGGAAATAAGTTATTTTAGGATATTTTTTAATAAATAATCCTAATTTAATTACAGAGTTTTCTTCTATCTTCCTTACTGACGTTCTTATACAAGTTCTAATAGATTTCATTTCTTCTTTTGTTTCTATTATAAAAGAGTCAAGAACTTTATCTAACCCTCTTTGAGATTTTAATATAACAGCTATATCATTGTGTACTTCTACTTGTGAAGTTAATATTAATCTTATTGCGGATTTAATAGATATTTCATCCTCAGCAGCTAATTTTTTTAATTCCTCAAGCATTTCTCCATTAGGCATTAGATGTACTCCATGTACGTTACTCCGTTATGTCTCATAGCAGCCCATTGTTTCCAGCCAATTCTAATCCATATATTGGAATTAACCTTAATCTCTAGGATATCTGGAGTATCTCCTTTTAATAGATAGAATACTTTTTGGTAGGAAGTACTAGGCCCTCTTCTTATATTTAAATAATTTACTAAACATTTAACTTTCCTCATTTCATCTCCATTATTATTATCAGGAGGACTATCGTCAGGAGGGGGAGTCTCTCCATTAAATTCTCCTATACCTGTAATAGCTTCCATCCAATCTATACCATAATTATTATAGTGTTTAAAAATCTTATCCAGACTATAAAAGCCAAAGGCAGGAAAGTCTTTACATTCATTTGTAAAATTTTCTAAATCCTTTATAGTTGGACCCCAAGAGCCACTTGCTTCTGGTACTCCACGAAAGTAAGTAGAACCTATAGGAATAAAAATCTTTCCTTGATGTTCAGGAAGTTTATTATATTGTCTAAGAGATTCTCTTAATTGATCTACTGGATTGTGATTAAATTCCCAATAAACCTGCGGAGAATTACCTGTTACCTTATTGTAGCTTAGAAAAGTGCTAAAGGGAAATTGAGGGAAATTTTCAGGAAAGCGATAGCTATTAAGATAAACTTCAATTCCTACAGGGAGGTTAAGATTATCCATATAATCTTTGGCTCTTTGTTTAGAACCAGGCAAATTCCACATTCCTGTTTCAGCATCTATTTGAAGAAAAGATAATCCATATTTTTGAAATGTATTAAAAGCTTTTACCGCAGCAAGTCCCTCTGATTTAGGTAATTGACCATAGCAAAACTGCCACATACCTACTTTAATACCATTACTAGTTAAGACTTTAATATACTCAATAACTTTATTATTATTACCCCCTAGACGATTGTATTTATATAAACCATTTAGTAATTTAATATTAAGCCATTTAATTCTATAATGATTACAGAATTGTGCTAGTTTTTCTGGCTCTGGCATAAGACCTAATTGCCAAATTTGAAATCCTAAACCATTCATATTAGCCCTCCTTTATTATTTTATTTAGCGTAACATACACCCTCAAATATAGTACGTGCTGCATCGGCAGCGAGAACAGTCGCACTATTACGATAAACATATGCTTCGTAATAATCAGTACCGTTAGCTTCATCAAATACAACGACGTTTGCACCAACACCAGAAGATCCTGCGGTTGTTGGATATCTAATACCTGCAAATAATGCACCGTTTTTGAATATTTGCAGATAATGCCCTCCTGTAGACGAACCCCACATTCCTCTAAAAATAAGATGTACGATACCAGCAGGTGGTGTCCATCTATAATTTGTTACGTGGTCATAATCACCACCGTCATCCACAACTTCAGTATCAAATGGAACCTTTTGATCATTAGCAGCAGGGGAGAAGTCGCCACTCAATCTAGCTTTGAATCGAGATAACATCGCACTTCCGCCAGGCAGATTACCCACCTGAACTTTCTTTTTAGCATTCGCAGCAGCACTATCTTCAATAATAACCAAATCGGCATCGATTGGTACAGCTTTCTCAGCTATCGCGCTAATTTCAGCATTCACATTATCATGGATAGCGTCTGCATCCTCGCCACTCCCACCACCACTACCTCCACCACCTAAAAATTTTATATTCATATTAACCTCCTATGATGTATCACGATAATATTGAATATGAGCTATTCCACTAATAGTCACACCATATACATGAAGTGAATTTAAATTACTTAGTGGACCAATTGCCTGTCCAGAATTTGAGGGGATATATCCTGCTGAATCTAAATTTGCTAAACTACCATTAATTTCAAATAACACAACTGTACCTTCTGCTACTATTGAGAAGATTTCTGTATGATTTGGTAATGTAGCTACTTCACTCACTCCTGCTCCACTAAATGTTATATTTTCTTTTCCTAAGTATTTCCATCTATCACTCATAATTTATCCTCCTTTTTATTCTTCTAAATCACTTTCATCAATCAACCACTCTAAATTAAAATAATCTAATGCATGTAATACACCATCTGGAATATCACTAAGAGAAACTTTAATAAATTGTAATTCAATTTCCTCATCAAGGATAGAATCTATTTCCTCTTGAAACACGCCTACATTTTTAGAAGGAATTGTTATCCGACCTTCTTCATCTGTTTCTCCATACTGATTAAATAATTTAGTTCTAGCCTCGTAAAAATCTTGAAGCTCCGTAGTAATTTTTCTAATTAATTTAGACAATCTATAACTAATCTTTACTGATAATTCACGACAAGTAAAAAGTGATTGCAATGATGCATCTGAATTTACTAAATCTTTTAATATAATTTTTTGACTTTCCATCTCCTTGCCTCCTATCTTTTAAAAAGCTTTGTTTTATAACCATATAAGATGTAGAATCACTTTGTACGTTAATGCTCCTGCAGTTCTCTTAACATAGATTCTACCGTTAGTGTCTACATACATTGAGAGAGTATTTCCACCGGCAGAATATAAAGCAACAACACTATTGTTCACAGCCGATCCAATAGAAGTGAAAGTTGGGCCATCACTTCTTCTTATAACAGCAGTATATCTACAAATGTATAAACAATCACCAGCACCATTTGGAATAATTGTTCGCTCTGTACCATCTACGCCATCATATTCCCAAACAATAGAACCACCAATGGAATCGTATGTGTGAATGATGCCTTGAGGTGCGCTTGTTCCAATACCGACATTGCCTGCACTTCCGTCCACCGTGACAATTGCATTGCCCTTGCCATCAGCGATATTCGTGTCTCGATATCTAGTAAATCCATCCAGATAGCCTCTGTAGTTCAGCCATAAACTTCCGGTGTCGTTATCTGTATCGTATCCTCCATTAATAGTGTTCCTATTCGTTGGACTAACATATGTACCGCCACCTACTAGAAATCCTATTCCATCTGCTATGTGTAATCCCAACGCAGGAGTTGTCCCAATACCAACATAGCCATTGCCTAAAATATATACTCTATCTGCTCCCCCTGCCCTTAGTTTCATGTATCCATCGGTAAGGGTAGCGTTATGAATATACTCAATTGCTCCCGCTGTGGCGCTGATGGGGGAACCAAAGTATATTCTCCCATATCCGGTATTGGGAGAAAGAATATTAATACCAGTTATTGAATTGCTCTCGATGTCAACACCACCAGTTAGTGCATATCCTGATGCACCGCTATTGCTGGCCCAGACACGAAGGTTTCTGTCTGCGTCCCCAATGCCAATGCCGACGTTGCCGTTAGCTAAAATTCTGACCCTTTCCTGCAAAGTACCATCTAAAGTATGAAAAGCAATGTCATTTATACTTGGTACATATTCTATTCTCACCCCTACACTTCCCCCTGAACCCTGGAAATCAACGTAGCTACTATTGGCATTATTGCTACGTTGAATAGTAAGCGACGGGGAAGCTGATTCTAAATGCAACAACGTATCTGGCACCGTCCCGATGCCGACGTTGCCTGCACCCGTAATGCGCATACGTTCTGTAACGCCTCCCCCGTTGAGTAGGGTATGGAATGCCCAGTAGGTATCAGATGTGGCTCCAGTTGCCCAAGTGCCTTCTTTACCAAGCTCGATACGTCCAGCTTCACGCAGTCCAGAAACGCTGTTTCTATAAAAATAACCGGTAAGCCCCAGTGATTCATCCGACGAAGGCGTCGCATTGGTGTCGCTATTTATTAACCTAATTTCGGCCATGCCTCCATCTACTGAATCACGTATATCAAATATCGATCCTGGATTGATGTTTCCAATACCAACATTACCTGCATTATTTATGGTCATCCTTAATAATCTATTTACACTACCATCAGGAGCAGTGTAGAATTCTATTCTTCCAGGCATGTCACCTGCAGCAGGAGCACCATCAACTGCAAAGTTTATAGATGCAGCGTTTTGGAATGTAGCCCCATCATAACCGACGCCTAATATTGAACCAAGATAATCATCATCAGAAACGATAGTGGGAGACGCAGCACTTCCTCTTGCTCTGAGGAATTTCATTACTGGTCTTACATTTGCTGCATCGTCATCATATCCACTCATGTGTAGATATTCGGTAGTGTTCTGATCAGCTTCTATATGTAATAGGGCATCTGGTAAGCCTGTCCCAATACCAACACTATCTGTAATAGTAGTTGGATACACATACCCATTTCCTGCATCCCTAGACCAAAACCCTGATCCAGCACCAGCAAAGATATCTTCCCAGGCCGCTCCTGTATATCTTCTCCATCCAGGTGAGCCTGAACCTGTGTTAGCTCCATCATCTAAATAGATGTCATTTGAAACTGGTGAGGAAGGTTCTGCACTTCGTTCAGTTATATTTAAAGGAGGAATAGTTGCACTGTCAGCTAATGCAAGTCGTGTACTCCAGGATATATCATCTGCATCTGTAGCTAATATCCTATCTGCTCCAGGATGAGTTAACTTAACAAACTCTGGTACTGAATCAGCATAAATAAGATCGCCTCTAGTAGGACTTGTTAAATTTTCTACGTTTCTTTCTAAATGAATTTTTGTCATAGTTTTTTAAATTCGAGCTATATAAAAATGAGCTGTCTCCAAATCATCCCCAAACTCAGTAGATACATAAAGTTCTACATAATTACCTGAAGTTAGATAGAATACTCCACCTATACTTGTATGTTCACCAGCACCACCAGTCATAGACCTTTCTTGTGCTAACATTTCAGTACGATTTCTATGAATACCAATACTCTTTGAAGCTGCTGCATTATCCCAGATTACATATCCACTTATTACATACCATCCTGTATCTGGAATTGTAAATCTAGTTGGTTGACCACCAAGATCAAAATAACTATCTTGGTCGAGTACTTCAGAAGTGAAAGTAACATAATCATCACCCCAGGAAGTTGCTATTGTTTGAGTTGTAACTCGACTTGCATGAGCTCCTAATGCTGCTATACTACTTTCTACTGCTCCCATATCCTCCCAAGCTGCTCCTGTATATCTCCTCCACCCTGGAGAAGTTGAAGCAGTATTTGTTCCATCATCTAAATAAATATCATTGGATGCTGGTGAAGAAGGGGCAGCCGATCTTTCAGTAATATTCAAAGGCGAGATAGTAGCACTATCAGCTATAGTTTGTTTTGCTGTAAATATATTAGTAGTGGCTAAAAGTGCAGTTGTGCCAGTTTCAGGAATAGTCAGTGTATATGCACCACCAGCACTTAATGTTAATACGCCTGCCCCACTTTTAATAAGAGTAGATGCTTGGATAGTATTTGCATCAGTCACCCACTCAGCAATACGACTAATTGTACCAGTCCCTATTACTGCTGTACCAGTCTTAGGAATAGTTAATGTATATGCGCCTGAGCTAGATAATGTAGTTGTACCTCCACCTTGAACTACTAATGAATTAGTTAATGTTAATGACCGACCATTAACACCTGTCAGAGTTAATGATTTGTTGAACGTCAGTGTCTCTCCTGCTGCCCCACTTATAAAATATGAGCTCCAAACTGGATCATTAGCATCTCTAGTAAATATAGAACCTGTTGAACCACTTAATGCTAACCTAGCCCATGTAGGAGTAGTATTAGCAGCTATTAAATCCCCTCTAGCAGTAGGCGCAAATGGGACATATGCTACTAATTCAACAGACTGCCAATTTGTACCATCATCTCTTGCAATATTACCTGCTGTGCCAGGTGTAGGAAGATGCCGTTTAAGAGTTGAATCATTTATATCTCTAGCATGTTCGTTAGCAAAATCAACAACATTCCATGCACTTCTATCACTATGTAGAGGCTCTCCTTCGTTATTCATATCCTACTCCACTTGTATAAATAAATCCACTAATAGGATTCCAAATCTCATACCATTCGCCATCTTCGTACCATTCAATTTTAGTAATTTTAGCATTAATAATATAGGGTGCAGATTCTCCAACATTTATTGCAAAATAACCTTCTTGATAAGGTCTAGGATATGAACCTACAAGGACTTGTGTCTGTCCCTCTGATAAACCTCCAGGACCTGCAGTATCATAAGTAAGATCAGGAATAGCAGTTGCATCAGATAGGGATGCCATCATTAGTTTTATTGTGTCAACACTTCCTGATATTCCATACACTGTTACTCGTAATCTTCCATCACTAAAAGAAGTAGAAGGAATCAATTTCCATATTGTCCAAAGCCAATCATCACTTGCTACATCGGCAGTCCATTCCTCAGGTGGTCCTGTCCAATCTACATCACTATGTTTCGAATATCGTTCTAATACAGTTAGAGGAGTTGATACGGTAACAAGTTGTACATTACCTCCAGTATAAATTCCTCCAGTTCCTCTAGCCCCTAATTGCACATTAGATGTAAATATTCCAACTGGAAGTACTATTTCCTGTACTAATACTTCAATTACAGATTGAGTAACTCTTCCTTTTTGAGTGGATGGTTGAATTAATACTTCTAAAACGGATTGGGTAGTACGTGCCTTCTGAGTATTAGGTTGAATTAATACTTCTAAAACGGATTGAGTAACTCTTCCTGACATTATGCGCTCCGTCTGTAACCAAGCTCGACACTATTAACACCTGCTATAGTCCAACTTCCACCAGATGGGTCCTCCTCGACAACTTCTAACTTGAGGTTATAGGAATCATTCAGGTTGATACTAGTTTTATCATAATCAGTACCGCTCTGTCTAAGCACTGGATTAATGGTTACTACACCAGCATCATCTTTTCGAGTGTCCAACATAGTTTGTATTCCAGCAACTACACCTGCTGATGTAGTTAGATCATCCATTACATGAGTGTCTTGTTGAGGCAATCCAGCAGCATCCTGGTGGTTGTAGGTTGTATCTTCGTCAGATGGATTTTCATCAACATTTTCGTAATTAGCCTCTCCTCCATCAGGATATCTATCCCATTCAGCCGCATTACCTGCCCCATTTGGGAATAATGCTTCTACACGATAATCCCCAATGAAGTCGTTATTGACTGTTCCAGATGTGTTCAGTACATATAAATCATCGATAAGCAGATTCTGATAATTATTCTCAGTTAATACTCGAATGATATTTACAGTATTACTACCGGACTGTTGTGTATCCAATCCTGTTTCAGATATCCAACTAATTCCGTCAATCAGGAGATCAATTGTACCAACAGTGTTGCTAATGAGAGCTTTGAATTCTAAATGATACCATTGATCCATGAAAAACGACTCAGTGGAAGTGGCTAATGTAGTGCCATCTCGTAAAACTGAGAAAGTCTTATCGTTATTTTGTCTTACACTGACTTGACTCGTACCACCATCCAAAAAACGAATAAGTCTTCCATTTGATGCACCCACATATTTGAAAGCGAAACCAATTATCAACGTAGTATATGAACCAGGTAGATTTTTTTGTATGCTTTGTTCACCACCACCGCCTAGTATGTACAACCCATCAGTTCCATATCGCCCATTGCCAGCAGAAATAGCTGTACCTCCAGTTACAGAGTTGTATTTTTTCGGAAGATCGTCGGTATCGTAATGGTCGAAACTGTCTATAAATAATAATGTCATATAAATCTCCTACTCATTAAAAGGGGCAGAACTTCCTACAGCCCTACCACCAATAATGTAAATACTAGTTACTAAATCAGTGTCACGCCACCCAGCATACCCACTTCCAGCAACACTACTACCGTACAAATAAGAATTCCAAGCCTCGATAATTGCACTATTAGCCTCAGAACTCAAGGCACGAGCATCTCCAGAACCAGCTTGTGTTACTTCAATATCACAATTATGGATATAAAATACAACAGCATCAGTTACTACTATTCCTTTAAGATCGTCTGAATCATTTGCTGTACGGATAACAGACAGGTTTTCTATACTAGCCTCATCTCCTCCGGTAATTTCTCCCGTTAGAATTGTAGCGTATCTACTTGTCCCTACAACTTTTATTCCATCTAAAATAGTAATATTATCTGAGAAAGTTCCGACTGGAATTTTAATAATGTCCCCACTAGAAGCTAATACCATTATTCCAGTTATTGTAGGAGATTCTATTATAGGACTGCCTCCTGAATCATAAAGAAGAATAGTATCTCCTCCTAATCCTACAGCACCATTTTCTATATCAATTCCAGGACCTTCAGTTATAACAGTCTCACTTGCTCCCCATACCCAGGAGGCACCGTCATACCAGCCAGGCTCGTTAGTGTCAGTAGCGTATGCTTGTGCTCCCTCATCTATACTAGTTAAAGCTTCGATATTAGATTTAGTATCATTATAAGATATTTTTGGAGAGCCTACTTGCTTATCGTCAATTCTCATTAATTAATTCCTATGGGCGCAGTAGTCTTAGTATCACTGACAAATTTCTAACCCCAGCAGCTATTTGATCTATATCAATAGTTACTACATCATTCTCATAAACTTCTACCCCACTAAGAAGATCGGACCTTGCTACCTTATCAGAATCATCCCATGCTAGCTCTGGCCTACCGGATTGAGGAGTAAAAATTGTAGTACCATTTATATTTACATCTATAATGGTTGAGCCAGATGTTCCTAAATCTTTGCAATAAATATATGCATAATCTATTGTATGAAATTCAGTTACAATAAAAGCTCCAGCTACTTCGGTTTGAGTCGATAAAACACCATCAACATACCACTGATGATTTACTGTCCATCCAGTACCACTAAGAGGTATAAATTCTATCCCATCTTCCTCTGGATTCACTACTAAAACTAAACTAGCATCCCCTGTGTAATCTGAAGGAGTGTCATCTAATTCTAGAAAATTCTCAGCTTTGTCATCTAGGAAACCACTTATCTGAACTTGAGTATAATAATCATCATCATGGTCATGTCCTACATCGCTTTTAATTGCTAATTCAACAGCTAATCCAGAGGGGGTAATTATATCCTCAAAATCTAATCCATCTTCAGTTGATAATACTAAAGGAGCTTTGCCAGACTCTCCTACATAGCTATCAGGAGTATCATTTAATCCTAAGAAGGAATCGGCTCCTCCACTACCAACGACACCATCAGCAGAGATTAAATAGTCAACTATAAGTTCATCCCCACTAACAGGACTAAATACAGTTATAAAACTTTGATTATCACTTTCCTCAGTATAATCCTCAGTTAGATTTTGTCTAAGTCCATTATAATGAACAATAAGAGATTCAATAAGAAATATTTCTGAAGTAGTATATAAATTTCCAGATGCAGGAATTTGACTAGTTAACTCTTCATTATATATGCCTGATGTCGTAGCACCACTAGCATCTAGTGTTGAAGTCACTCTTACTTTATCAACATTTATTTGAGTAACATCTAGTCCATCATCAAAATTAACAATGGTAATTCCTGTTGCAATTAGTTCATCACCATCATATATTGCAATTCCAGCATTAACTCCACTTGGTTCAATTTGTTCTATTCTATATCTAATATGATTTAAATTATCTAGTAAAGAGCCACTAACTACAACACCACTGGCATTCACAGCCCCTTCCTCTACCCACCCACTTAGAGATGCTTCTGTTAGATCGTATGCTACTTGGGTTTGAGGAAGATATCCTAAAAATCCTCCTGGGGGTCCTCCACTTCCTCCCCCACTTGCAGAAACTCCTCCTAGATTTAAAGGCAATGTCTTTAGAATACGTTTCAAGCTATCAAAATAAGAAAAAAACTGTGTAGTAAATCTGCTCATATTAAATTAAATCATCCAGTCTTATACTTGTAATAACAGTCGAAGGCAAATTATTGGTGTAATCAGTAAATGAATCTTCAACTCCTAACTGTCTTTGAAAGAATATCCCGCTTAGAGTTATACCACTAACACTCACAAATAAGTATGGATTATCTAAATAGTTAGATGTTTCTAATTTACTTACCTGACCATCAAATGTAGCAAAATCAACCCATCCATCACCTGAAGTAGGATTAACTATTTTTAGATAGCCTTCTGACGTAGCTAATAATTGGCCTACCTCTGTAGGCACATGAGTTCCTCCAGATACAGTTATTTCTTCTCCAGATACGCCCATTGCTCTAATATCTCCAACTTCATCTAAATACTCCTGGTGTTGAAACGTAGGAGTGGGGTAGGTTAAAGTTCTAATAGTGTCTTGTAAAAAGTCAGGAGGAGTAGGAAAAGGAAAAGTAGCTGCTAAATATGGTGTAGAGCAATCTAATTTATGTGGAACTTGGGTAGTGTCTAAAGTCTCAAATAACTTAGTAGTTGGATTATAGACGGTAGTTGCATTAGTAGTTTTCTCACCAGCAACCCATTCTCCGAATTGGTAGAATTTAAGTTGATATTTAGTAACTCCTCCATATGACCAAGGAGTTACTTTTTTATATAGAGCTAAAACATTTTCCCCTGTATATACTTTAAGTATTTTCTCACCCCAACCACCAAAACTAGCAAGATACATTTCAGCCTCAATTGCAGATGAACCAACAGAAAATCTTCTAAGATACGCCTCATAACTACCACCACCAGTTCTTTTCCAGTATATCCCATAAAATTTTCCAGTTACATAATCCATTTTATCTACAGGAATGTTATAAACTTTTGTAGATAAGAGATTAAAGTTTGCATCCATTAATCTATTATTAACAGCCATACCATAATATTCCTCAAAAACAGGAAAATACATTCCCCCAACTGAATAAAAATATTCCCACTCCTCACCATAATATGTTCCTGGTGTACACCAGCGAATCATCCTTTCGTCTCTTTTATATCGTAATTGCGGAGGAGCTGAACCAGAAGAGCCTACTTGACTTCTTGTTGCAGACATTGCAGTTAAATTAATTATTGTCTTACTAGTAAAAGTACCAGGTATCGCACCTAAATAACATTTAGGTGGAAATGGCATGCCAAGAGAATCACAAATGTTATTACAATGTGCATCACAACCTCCAGGAGGCCATAATCCCCAATCAGTATTACACCACCAATACCCATTATCATAAATATAATTCATTACACTCGCATACAAACTCTGACTATTATAATCTGCACTAAACCCAAAAAATGCGTGCTCAGTAAGACCAATCCGTCCACCAATATTCTCTCCCTCAGAATAATGTGTTGTTTCTGATGTTCCGATTATCTCAGAACTAAATGACATTGATGGCCCACTTAGATCAATTTTAGCAAAGTGTACTGTTGCTTTAAAAACTCTACCTTTATATAGTATTTCATTTTGATCTTCAACATATAAAAGATCACATCCTTTTCCCCAATAATCATAAGGATGTGCCGGTGGAGATAATGTAGTAATCCAGACAAACCCTATTGTATCAAAAGCGGCGGAATCGAAGATATATCTACAAAATCCATCTTCCATTTCCATGTTTCCTGCAGCACCAGTAAATAAATCTAAAAACCAGATATAAGGATATTCTTTACTATAAATAACATTTTTAAATCCTTTTAAATTCTCAATAGTAGTAAGTGCTGTTGTAGTACTATATTCAGTTATAAAATCTGTAATAAATTCATATCTATATCTATGTATAGTAGTACCATCAACAGTAACAAAATAGAGAGTATTTTCATCATATAACTCACACCAAAAAACATCTCCTACTATAGTCTTCTCAGAACTATTTGTCTTATCTACAGGACTAAAAGAAAAATCATCCACTCTAATCTTTACAGTTGTCTGACTTCTAGGAATGTCGGCTGGAGCATACCAAGGTTGATATACATAATAGATTTTATTATTACACATTACTGGATTAGTGATATGATAAGCCACACTCGTCTCACCGATTTTTCCTGAATTCCATTCTCTAGTCCAATCATCTAAATCATATGTAACAAAAAGCTCTCCTCCTCCACAAACACCAGAACCTTCTAATGATTCGACTATTTTTAATGTAGCAAATAAATTAACACCGTCTGTATCTATATCATATAGCCAATTTTGAGAGCCTCCAGTATCATGCTCTATTTGGGTTTTATTTATTAATTTAAATGAAGAGGTTAAATCCATTATCCAGGACCTAGAATTAGGAGTATTCCTATATCCTATGTAAACTACGCCTGTATTTCTAGCTATAGTACATGCTATAGCCTCAACATCTCCCTCAGCATACTCTGTTCCTTCCTCGTCTGTAAAACTACCGTGCTCTATTTTAGTCCATTCTGTATCAATTATAAATCTAGTATACGCATACCCATCATCTGCTACACAGACAAAGATTCCATTGGTTATCATCAGATCTATTATATTCAGTTCTTCTAATCCATCTGAATAATCAGACCAAACATCCCAATCTATAGGTTTTCTCCAAATTCCTATACTATTAGTACTAACATGTACATAGTCTGAATCAGAAGGTGGCTCTCCTATACCAGTTCCTACATAATTAAATAATCTAGGACATCGCTCATCTAATATTAAGGTAGTTATTAACCCACCCTTAGACATAACAGATAGTATTGATGTTATTGTACCTAATCCAGCGTATTGATTAATATCGATAAAAACTGTATCCCCTAATCCTAAGTCATAAGCTCCAGCTAAATCCATCTCTTTTTCATCAGTAATTCTAGCAAACTCCTTAATCATATCAGTCGCTAATGAATCTGCTGTTGCTACATTTGGAATTCCACCATGAGCTAATACTATAGCTCTTTTATCTAATGCATCATAATTCCAAGGAGTATCTACTGATTTATCTACTACAATTCCAGGAGCTCCCCAAATTACGGCTCTATTTCTTAACATGGAATCATTCATGTTTCTTTTAAATCTTAGTATTTCATCTTCAGTTAATACATCTTTATAACCTTTTGTAGTTTTTCTTAGTTTACCTATATGTGCTTTGCCATCAGGATCAAAATAAATATACCACCCACTTTGCTGTAGTAAGGTGACTATCTCCTCATATGCAGTACTTAATCCAAACTGTGCATTTATAGCTATAGGACCACCACTTCCACTAGAATCAAATTGATAACTAATTCCAACTTCATTTAAAATTGTTTCAATCCAGAACTTTGCAGTTGTTTGATGACCGTATTTTTCTACCTCGGTTCTAAAATAATCTATCAGTTTTTTAGAATTGTCTTGACAGGATACCATTATTTTCCCATCACGGGTTTTTGAGTAGTCTGATACTATATAGGTACCTTTTTTATTCCCACCTTCATATAAGATAACCTCATCCCAGGCCTTTCCATTAATACTGTCCCTATAAAAAACTACATCTAATAGGCCAATTCCTGTACAGATATGTTCCTCTCTCCTGTACTCGATTACAGCATTAGTTTTATCTACACTCTCATAAAAAAGCTGCACATCCATTTTAATCTACAAGCTCCATATTACATACATATCCTGATTTATTCCAAGCATGTTCAGACATAAAAATATAAAACAACTTATCTATGCCTATTAAATCCTCATCCAAAGTTATTACATTCCTAGCTATAAGAGTGGGATCGCCTTCTACACTAATAGTGGTTCTATATTTTAATCTATTCAGCAAGTCTAGGTTATAATCAGCAGCTTTCTGAGCATTCGAGGTAGTCCCTATCAATTCAGAAACAAAAGCTACAGCTTTATAATAACCAGAAGGAAGAACTTGTTTATAGGTTTGATCGGCTGGATCATAAGATGTAGCTCTATCAGCTTCAGCAAATATATCAGTTGTTCCCCAAACTACAATTCTATTTCTTAAATCTTTCTCAGTTTGAATATAATTAAAATTCAAGATTATAGCATCAGTAATTGTAGTCATAGATGTATCAGGTGTATTACCAGGTTGTCCATATCCTGGTTGTCCTGAAGTATTGTACATCACATAAGGTTTTCTATTTCTGAAATGAATAACCCCATTTGAATCAGCCCATAAATGCCAAGCCAATAGATCAGCTAGCCCCTTACAATAATCGTAAGCACCTACTAAACTAACCTCAGCATCTGCTCCAATGGCTAAAGTAAACTGAGTACTCTGTAAATCAAAGCTACTTAATCCTGCCAACTGTAGCACATCTTGAACTAAATTCTCAGCCTGGATATTTCTTCTAACAAATTTATCCTCTGGATTAGTAGAAACAACAAAAAAATCTACTGCTCTAACCATTACATCATGTGCAGTAATAGTATAAGCATTACTAGGTATAACCCTTTCTATCTGTTTTACATACCCTTTAAAAATTTGTGCATGATTAGTTGTATATCCTAAATCTATAGTAATTTCATCACCAATGCTAGTTGAATGAGAAATACAATTAATTACTGCGGATGACATGCTAGATGAATGAGATGTAGAAACAGATACGCTCTCTATCTGGCTAATATTAGTTATATCTGCGTATAATTTACTCATCTTTAAGTAATTCCAAATCAACAACTAGAACAGGAGAATCATCAGGCAAATCAGTTCTTATAGTTTGACATATGGATAATTCCTGCTTAAATTTGGCACTCTTTACATAGTATTCTCCAAAACTTATTGGAGTAGCATTCACATCCACCCCACTTAAAGTATAAGTTAGACCTGTTTTTGTTAAAGCTATTAAGGCATTTTTATCAGTATATCCTACAATTATAGCAGTAACATTTTTAGTCAAGTCGCTGTATCCAAAAATCTGATGAATTGTTCCTCCATCTAAAGGATTAAGAGATGCAATAATTTGATTAGCATCATCTGCTAATCCTTGTACAAATATTCTTATTGAATTCAAATACCAAGCCATCAGGTCCTCCTAGAGTATAATCGACTTGTTGATTGTGCCGCCTACGCCCTCGAAGCGAAGTAATTCTTCATAAAGGAAGGGTAATATAGCAGTAGCTAATACTTGACCGTCTACAACTAGTTGAACGGATGTCGATACTTCGAGATTTAAATTAGCTGATACTTCTGGTACCTTGAAGTCATCAGTTTTTAACATCCTTTTTCCAAGACCAGTTGTGCCAGGGCCTTCCAATCCTCTTCCCCCTCCTAGCCAAGGAAATTCTCCCTTACTGAATGTCTTTAATAGTCCTTTCATAAAATCTAACATATCTAAAGGCTCTTCCTCACGTACCACCCCTGTTCCTCTACCTCTTCTAGGATCAGCTCTAATTCCTACCCCTTCCCCTCCTTTAGCTACCTTACTATCTGCTGCAAGGAAATTTTCCAATCGGGCACGTTGTCTATCTGCAAGTCTTTTCTTCACATGCTCAGGGAGTCCTCCTATCTTGTCAGATATGTCATCAGGGATGATGTCTGTATCTTCAATCATACCACCTGCACCAACTCCTCCACCAGTACCAGCAGCATTTAGTCCAGCATTGTAAGCATATTCTAATGTTTGTGAGGGAACAAAGAAATTAGCTCCAGAAGGTAGATTATAAATACCATCTAATTGTTTTCTATTTACATCAATTAGTTCCTGCATAGCTAATTGCATTACCAGATTATCTAAATGGAGTACATCAGTACCATCCTCAAAGATAATCCCCATTGCTTGTAAATCAGGTTGCCAATAATCTCCAAAAGCAGATAGAAGTTTCTGTAAAGTAGATTGATATGCAGTCATAAATGCACCTTGAGTAGCATCAATTTCTTTAATACCAAAGGTAGATGTAGCTATACCTCCTTCCTCTTCTAATTGTTGCTTGGCTTTGCCTATAAAACCTGGCTCTAATCCTTCTACTTTTAAATATTCTCCAGTATCTCTTAATATGAAAAATGCTTTATAACTCTCAATTACAGTCTGTATTTCTTCATCAGTCTTTGCAAATTCGTCTTGCATCATCTGTAAAAACTCTTCTTGGAGTTCTCTTGCTTTTTCTATGACTGTATTAAGATTCTCTAAATTTAACTCTTCTTGATTTACAATTGTAGGTATTTCCCATTCTTGGAGAATTTGTGCCCTTTCTACCCCAGCTAAATATGTAGCAAGTTCTTGAGTTCTCTCTCTTATAGTATCAGATATTCCTTCTATTCCTCTACTAGACTTTATAACATCATCCATGCTGTCTTTAAGAACTGTTATATCTCCTATTAATCGAGTTATATAATCCCGTTGTTCCTTCGTTCCTTTTATAATAGTATCTGTTAAATAATCGTATCCTTCTCCTGCACCATCAAATGAGTCTGCTAATATTACATATGCTTTGGTAATTAAGAGAGTACCTTTTTCTACAAACTCCATATTTTCTGCATAAGTTTTAGCATTAATTTCCTGTTTATTGAAAGAATCTACTACTCTACTTGTGTGTTCGTTTATTAAGTTATTTAATATATCAGCATTTTGTTTAGCATTTCTGGCTACTTCATCTGTAAATGGAGTAGAAAATGATACGCCTCCACCTTCAACCTCTCCGGTTCTAAGATTAAATTCCTTTTGTGCTTCTAGATACTTTTCATAATCACTTCTCTGTCCTTCTATTGCCTGTTCAGCCGCACCAGCCCTGGTACGAATTGTGGGTTTTCTAGCTGCTAATCCTGTAGCAACCAATCTTTCAGTTACTAGAGCTCCAGCAGGTCTGCCAATTAAATTAGAACCTCCAATACCTATATTAGCCATTTTAGTCACTAGTCCAACCCAGAAATCTCCACCAGCAGCATCAATTAACATTTGATTTAAATCAGTTTGAGTTAATTCTCCTGTCTCGCTCCGTGCTTTCTTTTGTCCCTCATAAAAATCCTCTCCCATTTTAGCAGCATTAGCAGACACTACGCCTACTATTGCTTCTCCTATTACAGCACCCAATATTGCTCCATATGGTCCACCAACCATAAAACCTAATGCACCACCAAAGACGTTTCCATAGAAATCTTCCCACTCTCCTTGGATAGCATTTGTACCAGCTATTAGACCTACAGCCATAGCAGCACCAATCTGTGGGGCTCTCTTTTCAAAACTAGAACCAAATGCTTGAGCTCCTGCTTGTCCTGTACCAAACCGTCCTCCTATCGCCCCTCCAAGTCTGCCTCCTCCTTGTAATGCTCTTCTTCCTAAACTTGTTCCTACTCCCTGCAGTCCTCCAAACCTAGTAAATAATCCTAAAGGTTGAGCAGCCCCATAAGCCGATAATATCCCACCCATTGCTAATAGTGGAGTTAGTTTGCCAAAGGTTTCAGTCACTTTTGTTAATGTTTCTACTAAGCTAGTGGATAAACTTAGCATAGTTTTTAATATATCTAAAACTCCTCCCTCTTCCCCCATTCCTTGAGCTAACGATTGAAATGCATTTCCTAATTGCGTCAGAGATGTTTCAACAGTGTCTAATTTCATATCTAATGCGCCATAAGCATCGTCCTGGGCTTTAGAAGAGGCAGCAGCTACTTCACTTACTCTTTCAAGATTTTCTAAAAAAGTTGCAACCTGTGCCTGTCTTCTAGCCCCTCTTCCCCCAAGTGCTAATGCTATTGCATTCATCTGAGATTCATCAACTAGTCCAGCATCAAAAACTGCTCTAATATCTTTCATAATATCTAGGAAATCTCTGGCCTCGCCTTCAAGAGTTTTAGTAGCGATTCCTAGATTATTCATCTCTCTCTGTGCCCCTTGCGTCTGTATCCCAGCAATGAAAGCTCTAACAGCGTTACCAGATTCAGATGCACTTAATGATGTAGTTTCGGCAACAGCAGCAATAATACCATTTAGCTCGTCAATATCTATTCCAGCATTTCGAGCACTGGTAGATGTAATAGCAAATGATTCCGCTAAGGTTTTTAAATCTACGTTAGCTACCTTAGTTACTGCTACCCATTTATTTAATAGAACTTCTCCCTGATCCAAAGACAGTCCCACTTGAAGTAAAGCTCCAACTAATGTATCTGATGCAGTTGCTTGATCCAAAGTTGAAAGTTTGGATAAAACTAACGAATCAATTAAGAGTTTCTGAGATACTCTAGCTCTTTCGTTTGCATCTGTGATTCGTCCAGTAGCTCTATAAGCTAATGTATACCCCTCTAGAACTCCTTCTATACTTTCTCCAGTAGCAGCAGCAGCCTTAGCAGCATCATTAAATATTGCACTTAAACTTTTATGACTGTCCCCTAAGATAATAGCTACATTAACTAATTCAGTTTCATTTTTAATTGCTAATTCTACTAATTCCTGCATCTTTCTCATTGGGCCGTAGATAGCAGTAATAGCTATAGTCCATTTTAGAACCTCTACATAGTTTCTAATAATTGAGCTAGTAAATGTTCTGAATCTATTTTGGGTAGAGATCAATACTTTACCATGTTTAGTCACAGCAATGTTCATTTTGTTCTGAACACCTGTGGCCTCTTTAGTCTCAAATCTTAGAATCTTATATTGATTCGCATAATTATCTACCCTCTTTAAATCTTCTACTGTAAAACCACCTTTTTCTGCTAACTCTAAAGCCTTTCCAGTAAGTTGTTCTTTGCCATACAAAACTCCCGACAATTTTT
>LAZR01001008.1_pt1 | contig 19063 bp, 26 predicted proteins | sample 329461 | NCBI WGS metagenome assembly LAZR01 (sample SAMN03002196, study PRJNA259156) | marine sediment metagenome | biome: sea floor; feature: Hydrothermal impacted sediments; material: marine sediment; isolation source: Loki non-amplified sample from Loki's castle hydrothermal vent sediment ...
TACCAATAAATCAGTTGCCGTTATATCAGATGCGTCTATTCCTGTTCCCACATGCAACAATTCTTTGGGGCTCGCTGTTCCGATACCGACGTCCCCGGCCGAGTCGATGGTCAGGCGAGTATTGGTGCCGATGGCCGACGTGCCAATCTTCAGACTGTCGCCATCGCCATCGTCCACTCCCATGGTGAAGGTGGCCGTGCCGGAGAGAGCAAAGGCGAGGACGGGATCGCCATCAGTGGCGGTGTTGCTAATTTGAATTGCAGTTGCTGTGCCGGCGTCTTCAACTTCCAGCTTCGTAGCGGGCGCAGACGTACCGATACCCACGAAGCCCGTTGTTTCCCTAATAATCATGGCCGGGCTCACGCCCACCACATGAAAGTCGATGCTGTCTAAGAGAATATCCCCTATATGCAGATCGTCTGTGACAGTGACGCTCATGGCGTGTCGCGGTGTGCCGCCAAGGTCCCTCCACTGCAATTCTTCGCTATTATTGAAAGCAATATTCTGCGGCCCGACGCTCCAGTCGCCAGTCAGCTGGACGGACCCGTCTCGCTGGAGAAACTCGGCCCCCTGCACGCCGTCCAGGAGATCCGCATTCAGGTTCGATACCAGCGTCGTGGAGGCCACCGTCAGCGGCGCCGTTCCAGTAGCGATGTCTGACTCGTACGTCAGGGACTTGATATTCCCAAGCTTGTCCCAGAAGTACTCTGTGGCTGCAGCGATTTGCAGCTTGTTGGCAACGGGAGGCGTCGTGATCATATTCCTGGTCCGCGTGATGCGGATCAGAAACTCGGTCCCGGCGCCTGTGGCCCAGGAGGGAATGTCGCTGTCCAGGAACGCGATGACGCCGGAGTTCCGCATCGCGTTGGTGCCATCGATCGGCGCGAACGTCGTCCACATGCCGATGGCGGTCGAGAACTCGAACGTGGGGGCAATCCCCGCCCCGCTTGACCCCGTTGCGAGAAGATATTCGATTTCCTCGAACTTCGACCCGGACCCGATGATCATGAAATCATCGTCGAGGGTGAAGATGGCAACCCCACCGGCCCCGCCCTGGTTCAATGTCGTGATGACCGACCCGTCGTTGCTGACCGTCGCCGCGTCGGAAAACGTCCCTGACAACTGCTCGATCGGATCGACCAACACCCCGACTTCCAGCCCGATGATCTTGGCCAATCCCTCTGTCGCCAACACGACGAGCCCGGCTACGTCGCCACCCGTCGCACCGCTCTCGTCAATATTGACCAGGATGATCGCTTCGTCGGATCCCTGTGCCAGCGCCCCGGTGATGTAGTCGATGTCGAGGGCGCGGACCTCTCCGAAGCTGGCCGCATCCACGATCAGCTCCATCGCGTGCTCTTCGGTGCCCGTCGCGGTATGCGTCAACAGGAACGAGCCATCGACGTTGACGGTGTCAAGCGTTGGCGGTGACGTGCCCACGCTGAGGAGATCGGTCGTAATGAGAAATGCGCCCGCATCCCAATTCGCCGTGAGCGCTCGCGTGCCGTCTGCGAGGAGATACTGCGTATGGTCATCATCGGAGAGCCCGGTGAGGACCCCGTGATCGAGACCCGTACCAAAGGGAGACGGATTCGTGATGATGAGATAGCCATTGGCATCCGTCCGCACGAGGGTATTGGCGAACGGGCGACGCGGGCCGTCCGGGCCCGTGTACGTCTGCTCGGCGGCAATGACGTACCCGTTGGCGTCTGTACGGACCGGGAGGTTCGCCCCGTTCGTACGCGGGCCATTCTGCGCGCCCAGGCCGATAGCCAGCACGAACGCAATCCCGAATGCTAGTTTGAGATGCGTCGAAAATACCAATTGCCATCCTTTCGGTGGGAAGGCACGAATTTATTCCCCCCGATGAGCCAGGTCGTTGACAGCGTGCGATCATCGGACGGACACCCGGTATACGGCCACTCCTTGGCGTAGAGAAGCGCCTTGAGGTCCTCGTCCATGAAATAGGCGAACCCCCCGGGAGACGCACGCTCGACAGGCGGAGGCTCGGGAGCATCAAGCCGGAGAGCCCGACGCACGAAGGCAATGACTGGATTGGCCATGGCTACTCACAATCATCGGCAACCTTCGCGGCTTGCCTCACGGCGACGTACCAGGGCATTTGCGCGATACGGTCGATGAGATCCTGGAGATGTCCCGAGCGCTTCTGCGCGAGATGGAGATGCGTTTCATAGCGAGCGATCTCGTCGAGGAAGGCTCGCTGATCATCCTCGGCTTGCTGCCTGTCCCGCGCTAGGCGCCCGGTGAGACTCTCACGCGTCAGCTCCAGGCCCTCGATACGCGTCAGGGCTTGCTCGGTCAAATCAGCCAGCGACCGCACCAGGGTCCGCTCGTGCAGCTCCGCGTCTGCGAGCGCGTCCCGGGACATCCCGTCCAGGGCCTCGGCGCTCTCACGGGCGTGCTGGGCGGTCTCCTGATGGGCATGGACGGTCCCCCGCATAGTCCCGACCTTTGCCTCGAGCGTCGAGACTGTCGACACCGCGCCTTCGAGCAGGTCGCTCAGCTCAGCCAGCGTGTCCGGCCCGGTTGACTGCTCGCGGACGCGGGCAATCGCCTTGCGGGCCTCGACAGCGTCAAACGGATCGATCGAGTCGGCCATCTAGATACCAGTTCCGTTCTGTGCCATCACTACAGCGCGCGATAGCTCACGGTGATCTCAGGCGCTGTCCCGGTTGCCGTCACGATGGTGATCCCGGTCGTCACGCGTACGTCCAAGAGAGCGCATCCATCGAATGTCACCGTGTCGAAGAGGGCGATGATCGTGCCGCTCCCCGCCAGGCTGTCATAGACCGTGGCCGTATTCGACGATGCCCCGAAGTCGGTCACGCAGAGCGAGTGGAGAACGCCCGATCCGATCAGCACGGCCGTCGTGGCATTCGTCGTGATGTAGTTGACGTTGTAGACGGGGTAGGTGACGTCGGCGCTGGGCTGGGCAGAGACCGGCTTGAGCGCTGACCATGTAAACAGCACCCCGATGAGCATGCACATGACAGCAATCGGTGGATTGATACGTCGAATCATGATCTCGCTCCTATGTGAGAGGCAACGTGAGCCTGTCGAGTGGATTGAACGCCTCTTGCTCCATATCGGTCTCGTCTTGCTCGAACTCCCAATAGGCCCAGCCACGCATCCGCTGGGTGAACTTCTCGATCTCGTCTCGTAGCCACTGGGCTTCCTTAGTCCGGCCATGCGAGAGCCAGTACTCGTAGACGGCCCCGTCGATCAGAATATCGTGGAAGTCCTCGTAGATGAGCGGCTCGTCGAAATCATCCACGAGGTCAGTCATCCGCGCCGTGCCGTCGAGGAAGTACGTCAAGGCGCTCGAGGGGGTGGGCACGAGAACGAGCTGCGTGTACCGCGGCTTGCTCTCCCCGATCGCGATCTCCGACAGCACCGTCCCCACGCCGGAGTCCTCGCGCAGGGTCACGGTCCCGACAGCCACCGCGGACAGATAGACATCCAAGACATCGACGACGTCGGTAATGAACGAAGACAGGCTCACCGCAGTGGCCCCCGTCATGGGCAACGACAGCAGGCTCACCTCGCCATTCGACCGCACAACCTCGACCGAGATCGTGTTCGTATCGCTGGCGCTCGAGGAGATCGCGAAGAGCTCGGACGCGTTCGCCGGACGCTGCTTGATGCGTGTCTGGCCCAGCGGAATCCAGTACTCGGAGTCCCCAGTACCCTCGGTCGGATCAGGATAATTCTTGCGCCACCAGCTCTCGGTCTTCTTGATGAGCCGGCGATCGTTGGTCCGCTCGGTGATGTGGTCGATCTTGAGAAGCTTGGTGCCGTACCGCCATTGGTCCGCAACGGTGGCGAGCGTGACCTGCGTCTTGCGGAAGCCGTCGAAGACCGGCTGCACAAGAATCTTCCGGTGCCACTGATTGACGAACCCGCCGATGGTGTCGTTGAGCGTACCGGTCTGAGTACGGGACACCTGGATCCGGTCGAAAACGCGATGCTTGATCTCCAGGAAGGTCATTTCGGCTTCCGTGTCATCTGCTTGAGCAGCGCCGCTTTCTCCCGCCTGGTCTTCGCTTGCTCGATGAGGCGTTTCACAATGCCAGCCCCGCGGACGACTTCACGCACGGTCTCCGATGGCGCTCGCTTCCCGGCCGGCTTGCCCCGCTGCTTGACCCGCTGCCCCGGCAGCAGCTCGAGGAGAATGTCCTTCTTGCGCTGCTTGGCCTTGGGTCTGGCTTTTGACATTACGTCCTCTCCGGATGACACATCCTGCAGGAAGCCGTTTCCCGGTGCTCTAAGCGACGACCGATGCCCGCCTGGGGGTTACCCCCTCAGGCAGGCTGGTCGTCGATCCTACGCGGCGCTAGGGGCCTCTACGGGGGCATCCTGGGGCATGCGCTGGGTGTCCCGTGCCCTCAGATCAGCGATCTCCTCCCGCATGGCCTTCATCTGGGCCACCATGGTAGCCGGGTTGACGCTCTCCTCGCCTTCGAGCAGGGTCAGGAGGACCGCCGTGAACGAGGGGATACCCATGCGATCGTCCGGCTCTTCGCAGGGCACCTGAATATCCAGGACCTGACGATCTCCGCGACGAAACAGCTTCGCCGTCCAGCGCCCCTTGTGCGCTTCCCGATCCTTGCCCTCCGTGGCGATTCGATTACAGAGCTCGATCTCGCCCTCGACGTTCAGGTCGGAGGTGCCCCCCTTCCGCCCGAGCAGCACGTTGACGTAGTAGGTATCTACCTCGAACGTCAGCTTGGGCTTCTGCGGGTGTCCCTCGTGGTCGAACTTCCCACGCGGGTTGTACACGCTCATGTCGGGGTAGTTAGGGTTCTCCCGCTGACCGGCGCGCTTGAGCGCTTGGGCTGTATCCTGTCCGACGGTCTGCAGGATCATCCGCAGCTGCTCGAGTCCGAATCCCTCCGTGGACGGCGACTGTCCGACCCGCTGCATGATGGCGCTCTTGGTCTTCCCGTCGAGCTGATTGAACGCATTTGCAAACGCCTCGACGGTCACTGCCGGCTGATCGCCAGACTGTGCCTGCGCTCCATCCGGCTTGCTCTGCTTGCTCATCTGTCTCTCCTCGCCCGTCAAGTGAAAGGATTAGCTCACCGCCCGATAAACCCAGCGGCTAAGTGCGTCTTCCCCAACGTGTTCCCAGCAGCGGCCCTGAACGTTGATACGGAAGGCGTTGTCCATGGCCCCCATGGGCTGGTACTCGAACTGCCCGCCACCGAGCTCGAGCACGAAGACGTTCGGGTTTTTCTCCAGCCTGCGCTGCCGAGTCGATTCCCGCTTCTTCAATAAGACGCGATCTACTTCTTCACGATCGACGACGGGCTTGGGCGTAGTGTCCTGGTCATCGCTCATGGGGCTGTCTCCTCAATGATGTCGATCCCCTGCGTGGCCTGCTCTCGCTTCGCTTGCTCCTGAGCGAGGTAATTGTAGGCATCCTGCCCGCGTGCGGCCTGCGAGCGAAGGGTGGCATAGTCGTTGAGAAACCAGGACACCCCGAAGACGACGATGAGGAGGGCCGTCACGAGCTTGACGCCCATGACGATACCCTCCTCGAGCGCGACGCGTAGCTTGATGCCCATTACGCGGCGTTGATGACGACGGCGCCAACCGACAGCGGTGTGACGGTATAGATCATCGTGTAGGTCGACTCCGTCAACGACCCGGTCCCCGTGACGCTAATCATGGCCTTGTCGGCGTTGTCCTCTGCGATAGCAAACGCCAGGGTCAGCGTGCCAGATGACACCGACTTCGACTCGTTGGCCGTGTCGTAGGTGACGTCCAGGGTCAGGGTGCCCGCCTTGTTGACAGCGGTGTAGGTGACGAATCCCGTGATGGTCTGGAAGTCCGTCGCGTCGCCAGCGAAGACATGGAAGTCGATAATGCCTCCGACGCCCAGCGACGTACCCACATCAACCTCGAACAGATCGACAGACGAGTCCGAGATGGTCCGCACGGTGCCATTGTAGATCACGCGGTCAACCGTATTGGCCGTCAACCGCAGATCGTTCGTGGCCTGCGCGTAGGTCACCTGTCCGACATTCGGATCACCGGTATCCCCGAAGAGCAGACCTTGCGTGCCTGCAGTGCCGAGGAAGTTGATGAAGTTTCCGGCGGTGTCGTCGGTCTCGATACAGAGCCGGGTGTTGGTCTCGCAGGTCGCCGCACCCCCGGTGCCATCCCAGATATGCACCATCTCCCCGGCGAGATCCGGCGCCGGAGGATTGATCTCCAGCGCCAGCATGACGCCCCCGCCGTACCCGGCGAGCTCCAGAATGCTGACGTCCGCGTCGAAGTGGAGGAACTGTTGACTCGTTCCCCCATCGTTGGCGTACATCGCGATGTCCCCATTGGCGGTCTTGTTGGCGATCATCAGCGAGTTGGCTGCGATGGCCTCCGAGACCGGCGTCCCGATCAGGACATCGTCTAACGCGGTATCTGCTGACAACCCTGCCGAGTTGTTCAGCATGGCCTGATCCGCCCCGGTCCCCAGGGCGAAGATGGCATCGTCGTCCAGGAAGGGGGCTGACCCCCCTGAGAGGACCGCCGTACCCGTAGAGTCCGGCCACGTCAGTGTCCGGTCCGCTGTGGGGTCGGTCACGGTCAGGCAGGTCTCGAAGGCGTTGCCAGTCGCCCCCTCGAAACAGATCTGCCCGTTCAGACCGATGAAGAGATTCCCGTTCAGGATCTCGATCCCGCGATTGAATCGCTGGGGCTCCTGCGCGTACAGCGTCACGGCCAGCAGGATCGTCAGAACCGTGGCGACGAGTATTGAAATGCGTTTCATGTCGGCTCCTTTCTGCCTGCTAGATGTTGAGGAAAGCAACGCTGAGTTGGCCCGTGACACCGGTCTCCAGCATGGACCCGATGGGCTGTAGGATACCGTCACCGACTTCGGCCGCGCCGGCTGTCCCGTTCGAGCGAGCCAGAGCACCACCGACAGCCACGTTGCCATCCATGAGGACACCGAAGGCCCCCTTGATCCCGACCCAGCCGTACTCGTTCGCCGCGATGATGAACTGCGCGACACCCACAATCGCCCCCGACTCGGTTGTCGGAGACTGAATGACATCCTGACAGGGATTGGCAACAACCGTCACACGCGACGTGGTTGTCAGGGCGATGACGATCTCCCATCCAGGCTGCAACGTGAACACCACCGCCGAAGCGGACGCATCTGCCGTTGGGTGACTGCGGATGGGGTACGTGTATCCAAACCCCGGCGTGGTTTCGATGATGGCAAACCCTTCAGCGTACTGATCGGCCGTGATGGCTGTGCCCCCGATCGCGATGGTGATCGTCTTGTTCCCGATTGCCGCAGCAACAGGTACCCGCACCTGATGATCCGCAACCTCGGCCGCACTCTGGATCAGGTCTCCCACAACGAGGGCGGTCCCGCCAGCACCGACGTACCGGAACCTCCGACCAAAGGCATCTCTGAACTCTGCGCCGAACTCGTGAAACTTGGTCGCTGACGAAGAAAAGACTGTCTGTCCCGAGGGGACCGGACCTTGCAATGCTCCCATGATGTGCTCCCTTTCACTGTGGATACGGGGCCACAGGGGCCCCGCCCACAGGCGCTACTTGACGCGTGAGAGTATTCTCCGCATCGCCTTCTCGTCCTACGTGATCGCGGAGACAACGCCTAGATGGCGCGAGCCTCGAATGCACAGCTGCCCGAAGGTCGCCAGCTTGTGCACGTTCGCCAGCTGATTGTGGGGATCAACCTTGGGATCGAGCTTGAACCAGCCGTCCTTGTAGTAGACCAGCTTGAGGTCTTCGTTCTGGTACAGTCGCATCTCGCCCGCGACCGCATCCTCATCGAAGAACATCTTGGCACCCTTGAACTTCAACATCTCGTTCTTGAATGCGATGTCGGAGTCCTGCTTCATCCTGGCTTCCGCGATCTGCTCGATCGCCACCAAAATGGTCTCGTACCCCTCAAACTCCGTCCGGTTCGCCTGCACCCATCTCGGCGTCCGCTTGACCCCGCCCAGCGAGCACTGGTTATAGATAGATGTCAGCGCCTTGCGCAGATTGTCGAACGGGGCAGCCGACTGTGCGCCAGACGCCTGACGGTTCCGATGGAAGGAGAAGGAATCCCGCGAGATCCCGCCGACCGTGCCGGTGGTCGGGGTAATCGAGATCAGATGCTGGATGCCGTTCCAGTCCTTTCCGGTCGAGGCCGATCCCAGGCACATCCGATTGATATCGGAGGTGTGGGAGTCCTTCGCGTTCTCCATCTTCTCGGCCATAAGACCCGCCTGCAGCTTGTTCGACTTGCCGGAGGCACGCAGCTCTTCCAGGTTCGAGATGACTAGGGTGCCGGCTGCGATCTTCGCCGTGAACCGCGCCGCATCGAAGACGTTGATACGTGACGTATCCAACTGCTCCATCTCCGATACGGAGTGGAAGTTGGTGTTCTCCGCGAATTCCAGGAGGAACTCGAAGAGGCGACCGCCGTCAGCGATTTGCTTGAAACCGTTGGCCGCGAGCGAGAAGAAGAAGGCCCGCGAGTTGTGAATGACGTCTCGTGGCTTGCCGCCAAACCTGTTCTCCCACACGGTTGCCGTGGCTTCACCGAGGTTGGGTGTAGGCATGATGCTCGTCCTGTTCTATTGCGTCACGCCGGCCATGGCTTCCTCGAGCGACTCCTGCAGCGACTTCTCGCTGTCGGGCTTGCGCGAGGGAGACGAGGCCGATCGTGACGGGTCATTGTCGTTGGAGCCACCGCCCGCCATCTCTGCGAGAATCTCAGCGCGAATCCCTTTCCTGCGCTGATCGTCGGTAGCTGTCAGTTTCGGAACGACGACACTCAGGTACGCTCGGACGAGATCGATGTGCTCGCCTCTGTCCTGCACGACCTGCATGACGCCGGCAATCTCGTTCATGTTCTCGGTGAACTTAGGCCAGTTCGATGCTTCCGTCAGGTCGTGATTGGCCGATTGCCTGGCCTCCTCACGCGCGCCCGCTTCCTCGAGCGGCTTGAAACGCGCTTCGGAACGCGTCTCAGACGCCGAGATGCCAGCACGTAATCGATGATCGGCCAGCTTAGCGGCTTGCTCCGGCGTGTAGAACAACTCCCCGTTCTGTGTTTGCCGATCGGGTTGCGGCTCGTCCCCGCCAGACCGTTGCGACTGCAAGTATCGAATGTAGCCCTCTGGATCTCGCGCCAGCCACTCCCGATTCGACGCATCGGTGGCGACTTGCTCGCGATCCATGCCATCTGCCCACCCAGTCGCAGCCCGCAAGTCGTCATGATCTCGACGTGCATTGGCCAGCACCGATTCGTGACGCTCCAGGGGGATCGTCGTGATCGGCTCGGTGGTCTCCTCGCCTGCCTCGCCTGGTGACGTCTGTATCGGAGACGCATCCGCTCCCTCACCAGGGTCGGGGGAACCAGTGCCATCAGGAGACGCTCCAGTGGCTTCCAGGGCGGTCTCCAGGGTTGCCCCTGCCTCGCCCCCTCCGCCGCCGTCCGCGTCCAACATCGGGCCTGTCAGGTAGTTCCTCATGTGCTCCCTTTCTCTGTTGCCCATGTCGCAGGGCCAACCGGCACGAGCAAGAGGCGGCAACAAAAAAGACGCGCTGTCGGAGGGAATGCCTCGTTCAGCGCGTCTCACTCGCTGTGCCTCGCTGCTCGTGTTGACCAAGGGGCCGAGACGGTCCCCCTTTCACCCCGGGGCATGACGCCGGAGCTAGGCCACAACGCGATGACGTCGTTGACTACACGCTGATTCCTCGATGTACGCGCTTCTGACAACGGCATTCTGCCAGGAACGTCGAGTCAAGAACTTCCACCTTCATGCCGTCCATTCTGCCCGCATCGTAGCACACAACACACCGCATGACCTCGAGGAGCGACAGCGGGTCCAGGAACTGCTTTCGATGACGACGAAACAGCGAGACGATGGAATCCGTGTACTGGATCTCGGGAATATCGATGGCAAACTCCATGAACGACGGCGGTTGCGGGACGTCGATTCGCGGAGACGTGGCTGTCGCACCGTTCCCGAATCGCAGGCAACACGAGCAGGCGATGAAGATCGTATCGTGCCGAATTTCCACCTGGCACCGGCTGCCTTCGAGATCGTCAGGATCGACGCAGTGCTTGCAGTACAGCCAGGACTCCAGATTCGCGTCGGTAATGAAGCGGCCGTACTCGCGCAGCATCCGCAACTGGTCGAGCGACATCTGAATGGCCTCGACGCCGATCTCGTTCTCGCCCAGCGTCGCCGTCGTGCGATCGGGCGTGTTGGTCGACGACGGCATGTTGATGTCGCGGTCGGACGATGGCGGCTCGTTGCTCGCACCGTGCAGAAAGGGATCGCGCTGGCCCGGGCGCAGCCGGCGCTCGGTCGCCCACGGGCTCTTGTCGACCTTGGCGTGGCTGTCACGGACGTCGAGCACAAGTCCGCGTGCCTCAAGCTCTCGCGTGAGATCGCTCTTTGTCGTGACCCAGACCGGACGATCGCCGAGATTGTGCATCCAGCGAGGGCCCCCAGGCAGCGTGTCATCGATGACTGCCGGGGAGGCCTCGACCTTGATCTTTTTGAAATTCTTATCCAGCAGCATCGACCAATCCTCCACCTCGACGATCGACACTGTCGCTCTCGTTCAAGCTGACTGAGTGCGGGTCGACCGCTTGCGCTGGACCCACTGGGTTATCGGGATCGTCCCCGTCGACCCTGGCCGCATCGGGCACGTTGGACAGGCCCTCCTTGAGATCAATCTCCATCCCCATCGCGTTGAGCACGAGCTCGACATTTTCGACTTCAGGCGCAACCGGAGAGAGGCTCTCGCTCTTGATCGACATGCTGACCCGTGGGCCCTCGGCCGGCTGCTCTGGGGGGTCCTGGAGCAGCACGTCAGGATTCTCAACGCCCATGGCGATCAGCGTTTTCTTGACGAGCTCCTTAGTGTTGATGAACGGCGAATTCGACATGAGGTTGTAGATGTTAAGCGCTTGATCGCGATCGTGCGCTTCATCGGGACGGTTCGAGGAATTCGGCACAATGTCGAAGAGCATGCGCCCCGGGACGTCTTTGCGATTCCATGCCGCGAGCTCCTTGCTGCCGTTCACGCCGACGATCTCAACGATATCCTCGTCCTCGGCGTACAGCTGAAGATAATCGCTCGCCGCCTCCATGATCGACAGCCAGTAGTCGGTGACCGCGCCCTTCTCCCCGGTCAGGCGATTGTCGGTCGCCTGCTGCATCAGGGAGAGCTCGGTCGCCGTGCGCGCCGTATCTTCCTTCACGCCTTCCTGGTTCGCTCCGAGCGCCCATGCTCGATTAATATCGCTCATCCCGATATCTTGAAACGTGAAATTCTCGCGAGGGTAGTCTGCTTGCGCCACCTGCCCGATGACCTCGTTGCCGTTCCCCTGCACCGGGATGATGCCGTAGTACTCGCCGCGCATGACCAGCATCTTGATCTTCGGATTCATGATGCGCTCGACATTGACCCAGCGCATCGCGATGGCCTTCTTGCGATGGACAGCCATCTGCGTACGCGCAGCACTGAGCTCGTCGGACTGCTCCTTGGAAATCCAGCAGTCTGACGGGGGAATCCAATGGTCGGACGCGTAGCGCAGCGTCAGCACCTTGATCGGCAGCGAACGAATGCCGGTCTGGAAGCGTCCGTCTGGATCGAAGACCTGATGCCGACGATCCTCGACCAGCACAGGCTGCTCGACATCCTTGACGAAGATCATCCGACGAATCTGGAGCGGGTGCGAGACATCCGCGTAGATGCGCTGCGGAAAGCACCAAACCTCGATACAGTCGAGCTGTTCGCGTTCAAGGCCATCCTGCCCGCTCGGCTCAACGAGGAGATTGTCATCCTTCGCACGCAGCCCGGGGATGGTCTCTGGCAGCTGCCATTCCCGCCTCTTGGCAATATGCACGGGGACCTTGAAATCGTACGCCAGCCAGTCGCATTCACGCGAGTAATCGCTTCCGGTGAAGTCCACCGGCACGTAGAGATGCCCTGGAGAGATCCGCGAGGAGAAGATGCGCCAGTAGACGATATTCGGCACCTTGACCATCGTCTGAATATCCTGCGGCTCACGCAGTCCCATTTCTCCCGGCAAGAGCGACTGTTGCTGCTCCTCCGGCGAGGGAGGACGCGACTCCGAGACCTGACGCGTGCCATCCTTGAACCGCTCGTAGCCGACGATGGCCGCAGCGATACCCGCAGGACAGAGCACATCGATGAGATTTTTATCGAGGAGCGCCTTGGTGTTCATCTCTTCCGGTCCAGCGTACCGCTGCAGGACTTCTCGGAAGATCTTCAGGGCACGCTCGAGATCGGGCGGTGGCTCGCCCTGGGACTCGATATTGCCCTGCTCTGCTCGCTGTTGCTGTTGCTGGAATTCTTGTACCGATTGCTGGGCGATGCGGCTCGTGACGGGATGGGCCTTGAGGAACAGCTGGGGGAGCTGAAAGAGAAGCTGGTGCCGCTTGCTCTCAGTCTTCTCGAACTCGATATTGACCCGCACCGCATCCTCGCTGGCCGCGTTCACCACGCCGCGATAGCGAGCGATAAGATCGCGACGCTGGTTCTTGAGCGCCTCGCGAGCCTTGAGCGAGGCCTCGAGCTGCTCGGACCACCAACTCGCTGATCCGGGCCCCGTCTTCGGCAGCGATATCGTCGGTCGCGTCTTGGCCATTAGAGGAACCCCTCGAAGAGCATCTCCGTGCGCCCGTGCTGCGTACACGTCGCATTCGGACCAGGGGCGAGTCCTCCCTCACCAAACTGGACGGTCTCGTCAGGCTTCACGAATCGCGCACACCTGATACAAACCGGAATGAACACGGCCTGCCCGTCCTGGTCTTCGTGGTGGCCGTAGGCGACACGACGGAAGTTCTCATATTCGTGCATCTGGTCTCACCCTACCACGATCGGTCCCCAGACACCCCCTGGAAGGCGCTGACGGCCAGCGTACGGGCCCTCGACGACCAGGGGAGGGGTAGACCCCCTCAACCACCCCGAACAGCTCTCCTGCCACGTCAGGCCAGCCCTAGTGGAACGCATAGGGGTTATCAGGCGTCGGGTTCTGCAAGGCCCGCAGATCGTGCCCCATGGCGCCCTCGGGGAGCTCCACCTCGCGATCCTCGTGCGGGGCGTGCTGACTCATCGCCCCGTAGCGCACCGAGGACAGCGCGTGGTCGTCCGTGTAATCGATATCCTCGAGATTGTGCTTGTCGGACGTCGCCGCCGACATCGACCGGATGAGGTACGTACAGTTCGGGTGCATCACCAGCCAGGGAAGACCGTCCGATCGCAGGCTCAGCAACTCGCGTATCCGCGTCCAGCCCATCATGCGATCGTGATTCGTGTCGATCATGGGCACCCCGCAGGACGCGAAGAGTCTCCCCCGCGTGATGCCGGATGTGTCGTCTTTCCGAGACCCCATCGAATACTTGTCGCCCACGGTGTAGGAGATCTTTTTGATGTGCAGCTCCTTCGTGATGCGGTGCATCGCTGTGGCAATCCTCTCGATGTCAAGATGCTGGTGCTTGAACTCGGCGCGAATATACAGCCGTCCATCCGGCAAGATCGCCCACCAGTGACAGCAGCCGTAGTGGACGTAGCCGTAGTCGTACGACCGGAACCATCTCACGCCCTCCGGCGTGCCGAGATCCTTGACGTGGATACGAGAATCGAACTCGGAGAAGAACTGCCCGGTCGTGACGTCCCAATTGCCCCACCGCAGCTGCTTGAACCGCTCGGGACTGCTGGAGAGAGCCAAATTGCGTTCGTAATCTTTCGGGAGATACGGATTATCCTCCAGATCGCCCTTGACGAAGCCCCACTCGCTCGGTTGATAGTTCGGCTTCCCCTCGCTGTCCAGCTCACGCAGCTGAGGATATTCGTCGTAGTTCGGCGTCTTGTTGATGAACATATCCTGCAGCATGGACGACGCTTCCCCGCCAGGATTACTCAGCACCCAGAACGCGGCCCCGCCTGCGGGGATATCAGGATAGCGGCGCCGGTCGGTCATCCCCCACAGCTGGCGAGTAAAGGCCTCAACTTCAGGCTTCGCTGACCGAGCGCGTGTCGACAGCTCGAGGAGATCCTTGGGGTTGAACGTCGACGCCTCGTCGCCGACGATGACATCTCGCTCGCGAGAGAGGTAGTTGTCGAGGTCGTCGTTGTCCATGTGACCGCCCTCGATGATCGACCCGTTCGGGAAGACCATCTCGCGATCGCCTTTATGGAAATAGACCTCGATACCGAGACTGCGGAATTCCAGCGCCTCCCGGGCCATGAGACGAAGATGATGCTTCTCGAGCTGGCCCCAGGTCTTCCGCAGAATCAGCGCTTCGAAGTTGGGGATGACCAGGGCTCGGCGGTAGAGCCCGAATCGCGCCTGATGACTCTTGGTCGCGCCGGCAGCGCCTCCTCCGAGCAGGTACCGTACCGGCTTGAGCTCGAAATCGACTTGCTTGGGAAGCGGGACGTAGAACAGCGCGATCTCGTCGTTCGGCTGCTGGATAGCAATGGCGTATTTGGCCTGGATGACTCGGCACGCTCGCGTCGTGCACCAGTAGTGCTTCCCTTGCTTGTAGAAGCCCTTGCCGCACCAGGTGCAGGACGCAATCATTACGATTCCAGAGTGCGCTTGCAACGCTCGCTCGCGAGCCACCGATCAAGAATCGGGCTGTGCATCTCCACCGTGCCTATCAGCTCGTCACGCAGCGGATGCTCTGGCGGTTCGAGCACAGGCACGAGCTCGATCTCGCGGAAGACGCGATGATGATCGATCGTGTTTCGTTCATCGTTCACGTTGATGTAGAGGCGATCGGTTGCGAGGTCTCTGAACGTATTGCCACGGCCCGTGTGGACTGCGATGAGCAGCTCGGCACCGGGCGTCTCGAGTCGAATGGCTTCCTTGAACGGCTTGATCATTTCGGTGCCTCCACGGTCGTCAGGCCGGGAATCGAGATCGTCTCTGCGACCTCGCCCTCTGCGATCTGCTTCTCGGTCACTGTGCCGTTGCGAATCGCCTCGACACGATCGCGCTCCCTGTCCATGTCCACCTGATCCGGCACGGGCGCTTGCACGATCTGAATCGCCATCGTCGGACTGGTCACCTTGTCGCGCTTGACGAAACCCTTCACGCCCATGCGATTGAGAATCTCCAACGCCTCAGTGACATTGGCTTCCTCGAGTGCGCGAGCCCCCAGTATGTGTATCTGGGACTCAGCGAGCATCTCCGTATAGGCCCGCGAGGACCGACGACTGGCGAGAAAGCGGTAAATGGTCGCCTTGTCCCGCCGCATCAACTTGGCGATCTCCGGCACGGTCTTCTCCAGCTCGACCATGCGACAGATGGCGTGCATGTCCGGGTCGGAGAGCTGGGTCCTGGGAGGCCCCTTCTGCAGGCGCGCTTCTGCAATGTCGCCGAGGATGGTCTTGCGTTTTGTCATTTTCTGTGAATCGGCCAACGATCCGGACCATGCTTCCGAAGCGGGAGAGAGGAGAATCTCTGTGCTTCAAACGGGCCTCACGAACCGTTGACCTAGCCTTCTCCGGCTGCCATGAGCCTACCCCACGCAGGCGGGCCGCTGTCAAGTCGCCGGCCCCGAATGCGCAACACGGGCCCACGGCCACCACTTGCGGGGAGCCGTCGCACCGGCTGCGTTTCAGCGGCTGCACACTGCTTGCTCGGAGGCCCGGTTTCCGTAGGCTTGCACACTCTGGCACCGCCTCCCCCGCGCGCTACGCGCTCGCGCATAAGAGATCTACGTACGTACACCAGAGCGCACCGCGAACAGCCGGGCTCAGATAGCCATGCGGATACCAGCCAGCGACACGATCCTGCGACTGCTCCCCCTGGATGACGGCCTGGGACCCCCCTCGGGATCGCATTCCCCGGCCCGATCTCTATCGCATGCGTGCCTGCTAGCCAGCGGGCCGGCTGTTAGGCAGCTCGTAGCCAGGGCTCGCAGTTAGCTACGGGTACGTACAGCGAGCACGTCCGTACAGCGAGCAGGCTTACGCTCGCGTTCGGGTACGTACAGCGAGCACGCACAGCGAGCTAGCTTGGGGTACGTACAGCGAGTCCGTACAGCGAGCCAGCTTGGGGTACGTACAGCAAGCACGTACGGCTAGTAGGCTTACGCTCGCGCACAGGTACGTATAGCGAGTACGTCCGTACAGCGAGCTAGCTTGCTAGCCTGTGGCGAGAGGCTAAGAAGAGACGCGAGCGAGAGGGTTGTACACACCCAGCCCCTCTCACCACGCTCCTCGGGCCTCGTACCAGTCCCCTCTTCGCGTGTACCGTACAGAGTACGTAGGGGCCGGCCGCGTCGGGCGCGAGAAGCGAAAGTCGGGCCGGTTGCAGCCGGCGGGGCGTGGATCATATGGCAGAAGACCGACGAATCGCGTATCTTGTGGACAGATCCGGCAGACTGCCAGCCGTCGGCCAGCTGACACGAGGGGACACGGGCGACCGGCAGGCGACACCGACCGACAGCCCGCGCCCGGCACGGAGAATGCAGTCTGTATCGGGCAGGAGAACGACATGGATTACAACGAAGCACACGACGCCACTGTCAGTCGGGCTTGCGCGAAACGCGAGATTCTCAAGCACGGGGCCGACTGGCACGAGTTTCTGATCGAGGTAGGGGACAAGCGCGAGTACGTGGGCGCTGAAGTCCTGGACTGGCTGGGGTACTAGACATCATGAAAACCGCAATCATCACCGTCGCCATTGCCATCGCCGCCGCCCTGATCGCCCGCGGGATCATGGGCGCCCTCGTGGCGTTCGAGAATGTCGTGGCGGTGATCCAGTGACCCGGCAGCGAACGCGATACCGGCTCTGTATCCGTGAGAGCTGGAGAGGCGCGGAGAGACTTGGTACGAAACTCCGGGACGACCCACGGTTTGCCGATGTGGTCGTTGATAGGCCGGAAGTCCACGTGACAGCTACTACGCACTGGGCGAACGAGATCGACATTATCTTGAATCTGTCGGACGTTGCCGGGCACAGGATCGACACGTCTGCCGTGCACGTGATGGAGCGAGAGGAGATCGCAGAATGACCAATCAGCAGAAGGCCGAGAGTTGCGGGGAGTTCACGCGGATCGGGATCGACGCGCTCCAAGATCTCCCATACGAGCCCGTGATCGGTGGGTGGGCACTCGACCGCGATTGTGTTGTCGAGGCAGCGAGCCAGGCGGGACACTGGGGCCGGCTGGCGCTGGCCGAGCAGACCGACAATGAGATCGACGAGGCATACTTCCGTGAGCGAGAGCGTCGCTGGCTCGCAACCTGGGGGCAGATCATCAAGACCAGTATCGACCGTGGACTATCGGCGCAGGCGGGAGGAGATGCCACAATCGCCTTTCATCGGGCGCGGCTGTACTTCTCGCAAGCAACAGGGTTCGGAGATTATCAATGATAACCCGACCAGCGCTACGGACCGAGAGACGAAAGGATCGATCATGACAGAGAGACAAGAGATTCACACGATACAAGTCTGGCCATCGGGGCGCGGGTACGAGTATCAGGGCGACCCTGCGCCCGATGATGGACTCTCAGCGCGACGTTTACGCCATCGTGACAGCAATCAAGGCTGGGATGGGACTATGGCATGGCGGCAAGGGTGCGCTGAGGAGTGGGCTGAGATCCTGGCCAGCCTGCGGGCGGAGTGGTATCTGGAGCGGGATGTGCTCAAGTGTGATTCGATGCTGGTGACCGATCTCATCCAAGCGACGACACATCTGGACATGGGCGAGGTTGGGCATGAGTGGGAGTATGACCGTATCAGCAACCTCTACCCCGACCCGAGCGCGTGGGACGCCGTGCAGTGCTGTGACTGGCTAGACGACCACAGGATCAATCATCCGACGAACGTGCCACGACTAGGCGATAGCCCCCAAGTGGACGAGGATGCCCATGCAGTCGTGCTGCGTGAGCACGTCCAAAACAACGCCGAGCCCGCCGAGATCATGGAGTGGTGGGCCGTCACCGAGTGGCTAGCCGGCGAGCTGACGGCCATCGGGCAGCCGGTGCTGGACAATGCCTACGGGTATTGGTGGGGCCGCTGTACGACTGGTCAGGCGATCAACATGGACGGCACGCTGCAAGAGGTAGCGAGGAGGCACGCATGAAGAAACCGACAATCGAAATCTACCAATCACCCGACGATGGCGCCTGGGTTGTTCGCGTCGACACGGAGGAACACAGCCCGGAGGACTGCAATGCAGACGGGCCGTTCCCGCTCCGCGTGTACATAAACGACGGCATCACGTACGCGAATCCAGTGCACAGCCCTTCTCAGGCTGAAGAGTTGCAGGAGATTGCGAGGAAATATGCTTGAGATTAAGCTGGTGGCCGAACCGGGCATTAAGCTACTAACCGCTGACGAGGCGAGTGTGCATCGAAGCACTACGATGATCCCCGGGTGGTACTACCTCAACCCCAGCTTCGTCGGGCCGTTTGATACCAAACGAGACGTGCTACAGGAGATTGCGAGGCGGCATGCTTAGAAGCGACCTACCCGAACGCCCGAAGCCCGGCGTGCTGCTCTACTGCGCCGACTGCCAGAGCGAGTGCTCCGCGACCCGAGCGGATTACTTCATGCTCGACCCCGACGAGAAGATGGACCCGTGCGGGGAGTGCGGAGGTAGTCTTGGCCTGAGGGAGAAGATCGTCGCGCTGGTATTCGTCTCGACAGCTGACGCAGAGGAGACGGTATGAGAGCGATCAAGCCCTGGACCTACAACCTGCGCCCCAACAGCTTCGGCCCCAAGCGGTACCCGATGGGGCCGGCTGCTATCCGCAAGCTGGTAGCCCAGTGCCAGCAGGACGACGATGGTGTCTACCGGCTGGAGGGCACGACGTTCCGCATGACGATTAACCACGTCGGGGAGCGGATGCTGTGGAAGTGACACGCGAGCAGTTTGTCGAGGCGGCGCTACTGGCGATCCTGTCGGAGCTGCACAAGCGCTGTCACCGGCGAATGCTGGAGACGATTACGGAGCTGCGGGCCGATCATCTGCTGGAGTCAGACGACGACGAGGCCCCGCTGACGCTGTTCGGG
>LAZR01001009.1_pt1 | contig 19036 bp, 22 predicted proteins | sample 329461 | NCBI WGS metagenome assembly LAZR01 (sample SAMN03002196, study PRJNA259156) | marine sediment metagenome | biome: sea floor; feature: Hydrothermal impacted sediments; material: marine sediment; isolation source: Loki non-amplified sample from Loki's castle hydrothermal vent sediment ...
GGTAAGACCAGGACGGCTGCTCAGATAGCCCTGGATGCTCGAGCCCAGGGAATTCGGGTTACCTACTATGATACTGAACACGGTCTCTCAACCTATTCTCAAGGGGCCCTACAACAGGCGGGGGTGACGATTCATACCTTCAATGATCCTGCTCAGTTCTGTGCACAGGTGGGCCTGAATGACCCGCCTGGATTGGTGATAGTGGATTCGGCTACCTTGTTCATTACTGGTCGTTGGTACGCGCTCGATACCCAGGGCCGGGGCCGATTGTTGCAGCAGCTCCAGTCCATGTACTGGCGAGCGAAGGATTGGGCCATGCGTACGAAGAGTATGGCATTGATGACTGCCCAGCCGACTTCTTCCTTTGCGAAGAAAGATAAGGAGTCCATCATGGAGCCGATGGGAGACAAGGCGGGCTTCATGAGTAAGGTGATCATCTATCTCGAGGTTCGGAAGAACAAGACGGGTGGAGTCACGAGTCGTACGATGCGGATCTACAAGTCTCGGGACTGGCTCGACGGCACTGTTCTCTGCAATTTCGAGACCACTCCTACTGGGATTGAGGTTTCGAACTGGGAGCAGTTCCGGGCCGCGATCGGAGGCCCTCTATGAAAGAACACCACGATATCTTCCTCTGTCGCCGGCTTGCGGAGAATTTGATGGACTGGCCGTTCATACACCTGGACACCTTCGGAGAGCCTATGTACGAAACTGGCGATCGACTCATTGATACTCGCCGATTCGATCCATGTTGTCATCCGTACCATTCCCGGATGTTGGAACTGCGGGTGGAAGAATTGGGCTGGGAGTATGAGTGGACCCGGGGAGAAGCGATATTGATGAGAGACAATCGGATTGTGCATCATTCTGGTGGTGTAGATCGTCTAGATGCAACTGCTAAAGTGTGCGACCTAATCAAGGCGGTGTCGGCGTGACTGAAGAGCACCACGACGCCGATCTCTGTCATAGGTGTGGTAGACCGGTTAGCGATCCCAAATGGCTCTGTGGATCTTGCTCAGATTTCTTGTTTGCGACGGGGGCCTAAGAAGTGACTGATCTCGACACGACGACCTGGCGAACTGGCCCGCCGCCAAACACCGGTCAGAAGCAGCAATACCCGGGGCGATTTCTTTACAACTTCAAGAAGACCTACCCGGTAGAGGGAAAGAAGGTTCTCCATATGTTCTCCGGGACGATGGATTGGGGAGACACAACAGACTTCCGACCGGAGACGGGTGCGAATATCGTTGCTCCATATGACAATCTTCCAATTGAGGATAATACCTACGATGTAGTGTTGGCGGATCCACCCTACAATAAGGGATTTAGCAACGAGTGGACCACCCACAATAAGGACTTACCAAAGCCCAAGTGGATTTTGATGGAGGCCGCCCGGGTGGTGAAGGAGGGGGGCATCATTGCTATCCTCCATATCATTGTGATTCCGGCTTACAAAGTGGCCGGTGTCGAAAGGATTGCTCTCCATCCGGTGTTGGCGGGTCCGAACAATGCTATTCGAGTTCTCAACGTCTTTCGGAAGAAGGTAACTTAGACCAATGGATCCTAGTCGTAAGATCAAGGAATTGGAAGAAGAGGTGGGGCGGTTGCGTTCTCGGATCTCTAGATTGGGAGGCGAGCTAGGAGTTGTCGAGGTTTTCCTTCTGATCCTTATCATTTTCACCTTCATATGGTAACTATTCCTCTAACTCTAAACACGCTCCCTATCCTTCGTAGTTTGGAGATGCTGCCTCTCGACAGTAGTTTCTGTCTCGTAGCAGAGACCGGCACTGGCAAGACCATGATCGTCCCTGTCATGATTCATCTTCAGATGGGGAGGAAGGTGATACTGCGGCAGCCGACCCGTGCAGCAGCATCCCAGGTCTACAAGGCTCTGAACAAGTTCTGGGGGCAGCAGGTGGATATCGGGATCCACACCAGCGACATGAGCATTGGTGGTGTGAAGGAGTGCGACATCATGGTCTGTACTGATGGAGTGATGCGTCACTGGCTGCGGGACATGGATTTCGAGGCCACTATTGTCTTTGACGAGGCCCATCAGCTACAGGCACCGACCGAGATCGAGATGGGGGTGGTGAAGACACGGATCCGCGAGGGCCGGTTGTTGGATATGGTGATCCTGTCGGCCACCATCCGGCCCAGTAACATACTGAAATGGCTCGAGGACCTGTCTCCGAACCCTACGACTCCCGAGGAGATCGAGCGGGTCTGTACGATGCTCGAAACACACGGGGACGAGGTCAACACGACCTATCAACCCCAGTGGATGAAGTTGTTCTATGCCGAGGGCGTACCGTACGAGATCTCCGACCGTGCGTGGCCCTGGGATGGGAGGGAGGAGACCAAGCAGCATCCGGGCCCCGTGCTTCAATGGTGTAATGAGGTCAAGCGTGGTCGTGAGCGCGGCCTGGCCTTTCTGACGACTCGTAAGGAAGTGGAGATGATGGCATCACTGGTGGCTGATCAGATCCCTGGTCTTCAGACTGATTTTGTTCATGCTGATCGGGATATTGATAAGATCATCAAGATGGCATGGGATGCTGAGAATCTGAATGAGCCGTTAGTGCTCTTTTCTACTCCCGTATTGGGTACCTCAGTGACCATTCCGTTTGGTCATGTGTTGGTCAGGGATCGGGGCCTGGCAGAGCGATTTGAGTATGGCGTGAAGAAGACCGATGTGAATCTACCACGGGACAGTAACTCCATCATCCAGATGCGGGGAAGATGTGGGCGGCTTCGCCCGGGGATCTTCACATTGGTTTCTTCTTTCCGTAGTGGGATGCAAGATGTCAAGCCGTGTCCTGTGGAGCCGCCACTTGAAAATCAGTCTCCTAACGAGCTTGTGATCATCTGTGCTCAGTACGGAGTGGATCCCAACTATCTGGATGTTCTTTCTGATGTATTGGTCGACGACGTGCGGCACGCTGTGAATCGATTGAAGTGGTGGGGGATTGTGCGAGAAGACGAAGACTATCTGGATTTTCTCGAATTGGTGGCGCCGCCTGGAGATGATCGGGACAATTCTATGATGCCGGGAGAACTGACTCTGACCAAGTTTGGTTGGAGTGTGTCCGTATTACCACTGGAGATCGAGCGGGCGGTCATGGTCCGTCGTGCGCCTCGAGACATTCTTCCCATTATTATTGCTATAGCGGCCACGCCCGATATTTTCCGTATGTTCAAGCACGAGGTCACTATGGTTGGTGGCAATCGTGTGCCGGGCCACGATATGCTGGATCCAAATCTCAAACATCCCGATTCGTCTCTGCTTACGAAGGCGAAGATCCTACAGGCCGCGGTCCGCGCTCGCGCCGATCCCAATTACACACTACCATTGTTTGCAGAGGATAACGGTCTCTGGAAGCGGACGCTGGAATACTCGCTTAACAACTACTATCGTATCTGTGCAGCCATGCGCCGGTCGGAGCGCAGAATGCGCGAGGAGTTCCGAGACATGGACATCGACTCATTGGGCGAGGCGTGCATGGCTTACTTGTGTAGCCTGAATATCTTTGAGTTGGCTATTCTGAGTCGTCATATGTATATGCACTCTCTCCGTTACTGGGGAGATTATGATGTTAACAACGGCAAGATGCTCAACTGTTCGCTGGACGGAGCTGAACTAGCTGTGATCGATCCACGGGATTCGAGGCGGCTGCGAGTGATGGGCACTCCGAAGGTGTTGACGAGCGGTGGTCGTGATTTTGTTAAGTGGAGCGACACGATCGTCGTCAAGAGAGGTTGAGATGCTGAAACTGATCCTGGCCGCTAACGAGGTCTTTGTCCATGGTCGCAGTATGCGTGAGGAGGTCATTATCGACCAGGTCACGCGGTTTCGTGATCCCAAGGCTATCTGGTCCAAGAACTATGGTGATGGCAAGAAGGATGAGGATGAGAAGAAATGGGATGGGTATCGACGGCTTTTCAAGGCTTGGGAGGGCACGTTTCCCATTGGCATGTTGTTTGATGTGGAGATGCAGTTGCTTATCAACGACATTCCCTACGAGATCGTTGACAAGCGGATCCAACGGGTGTTCAAGAAGGTGCGGCTTCGATACGACGGGTATCCACCTCTCTACTATTTTCAACGGGAGGCGTTGGATGCAATTCTTCGTAACAAGATCGGTATCATCTCTCTACCTACGGGGACCGGCAAGACCAGATTGGCCCAGGCCTTGATTGGTGAGGTTCGGCTTCCAACTATCTTCTTCGTTACTCGAGAACGCTTACTGGCTCAAACGATGAAAAGCTTCGAGGCTATGTTCGGTTGTAAGATTGGGCAGGTTGGTCGCGGGAAAATGGAGTTGCGGCCCATTACCGTGGCTACGGTGCAGACTGCTCACAAGATGGACATGGATCTCTTTTCCCACTTTGGGATATGGTGTTTTGACGAAGTCCATCACTTGGCAGCTGACACGGTGTTTCATATTGCCAAGCACTCTACTGGTGAGTATTTGATTGGCCTATCAGCAACTCCAACCCGAGAAGATGGTAAGGAGATGATGCTCCAGGCCGGGATTGGCCGTGTCATTTACTACAAATCAACTTCTCAACTGATCAACGAGACTTTTTTGGCCATTCCCGAGATTGCTGCTATTGAGGTGGATCCCATTCATTTTGATGACAAACACCAGTACGAACACGTGGTCCGTGAGGCAATCGTTCACAATCGGCAGCGGAATCTTGCGATTGCGCTTGGTGCTGTCGAGGATTCGTTGACCGGCAAGGTGTATATTCATGTCAATCGGCTTGACCATGGCCCGATCCTGACCAAGATGATAAACAACGAGATCCTCAGTGGGGAGAAGGATCGGCGGGCCGTGTGGCTGTGTGGGAAGGATACGGTCAAGAAAAAGGACGATGTGCTCCATAATTTCGAGTCGGGGAATCTGAAGATCCTGGTGTCTACCCTACTTGGCGAGGGAGTGGACATTCCTTCAATGTATTCCCTGTTCATGGCTGCTGGTGGTGGTAAGGGAACGAAGGTGACTACGCCGCAGATCCTGGGCCGTGTACTGCGCCGCTCCAAGCACCGAGTGGTAAAGTTCACCGACATTGCCGATCGTTGTAAGTATCTCGGTGATCATTTCAAGGAGCGTTGCAAGTATTACAATAGTGAACCGGCCTTTGCTGTTGATCCTTTGATCCAGTCAATGGGGATGGGATAATGGGTAAGAAAATAGGTGGAACCTATCTCGATATCAAGATGGCTCGACTGACTGAGCTTTCGAAACAGCTTGGCTGGCTTCAGTATAAGGCTCAAGCCGGGAAGAAGAAGGATCTCGATAAACTGGAGCATTGGAAGCTGAAGAATCTGAACATGTATGAGAGACTTCAGAGAGAAGTGGAGCGATTGAGAGAGTACTATTCTGAGTGGGGGCTCTAGAATGGATTTGTGTGAGAAGTGTGGTCATCCAGAGTCGGATCATGAGCGCAGACCTGAGTGGGTTTCTGCTCGATGTCCTCTATGTAGGAACGAAATTTGTGGTGACTAGCATGCAGACTCATCGACTCAAGATCATTCAGGCTACCTACAAGCAGAGGCAGCACGATACACTCGTGGAGCTGTATGGCCGGACCGATACTGGCCAGTCGATCACGGTTCTTTACGAGGGATTCTATCCCTACTGCTACATGGAGGCGGTGCCAGGCGCTCTCGAGGTGGTTCGTCGTAATGGCGCTGTTGCTCCGAAGGTACTGTGGGACAGGCTCGAGGATGTGGAATTGGTTCACGATCAGAAGACGATCAAGTGTCACAAGATCACCGTGATGCACCCCTCGGTCGTGAAGAAGATTCGTGACCAGTTCAACACGGTGAATGTTCTACTCTCTAGTGGTATCAATCTGGATCGTCTGCCCCAATTCTTCAGTGCGGATATCAAGTTCGGGATCCGCTTCATGTACGATCTGGATCTCGGTAGTTGTATCGAGGTGATGGGAAAGCCGTACGAGGAGGAGCATCCCTACACTACTGAGTTGGTCATACTGGCTGACATCGTGGCCCCGGCCGAGGATTTCCAGGTCAACTTCTCTATTCTCTCCTATGATATTGAGGCCAGTATGTCCACGAAGACCATGCTCTGCAACTGTTTCTGGATCAGGCGATCGGACGGGACTGAGGTGGAGTATCGGCTGATTGGCACTGAGAAGGAGATGTTGAAGGAGTTTCAGAAGATTATCATCGAGGAAGATCCCGATGTGATCACGGGCTACAACATCGATGGCTTCGATAATCCCTATCTCAACGATCGGCACGAGGCCAATTATCTACCAAGGCTGAAGATCGGGCGTAATGGCACGGCTTGGAGGAGCCGGGACGTGAAGAATTCCAAGATGTGGTTTGTTACAGGTCGGATCATTGCCGATGCGATGTACATGGCTCGTAAGTTTTCCAATCCACGCCGTGAGACGCTGCAATATGTGTCTCAGTTGTTGCTTGATGAGTCCAAGCTCGATGTCAATGCCAGTTTGATCGACGAAGAGTGGGCCAAGTCTCGACAAGATGTGCTGGACTACTGTTCGAAGGATGCTTACCTGGCGCTGCGGATCATAGACAAGCTGAAGGTACTGGATTATTATTCCAACCTGGCGGCCGTGGGGATGGTTCCTTTGACGACGGTCTACAGCGGCGCCACATCCCCTCTGATCGATTCACACTTGGTTCGCGAGTTTGAGAAGGCGGGTTTTGCCGTTCCTGTCGGTGGTAAGCCCGATCCCGATTACAAAAAGATCCAGGGAGCCACGGTGGTGGATCCGGAGCCGGGTGTGCACAATTGGGTTGTGGTGGTGGATTACAAAGCGCTCTATCCGACCACTATCATGGTTCACAACATGTGTCCCACCACGCTAGACATGGAGAATGGCACTATCGTATCTCCAGTGGGGGCCAGGTTCCTTCCACCCGAGATTCGTAAGGGGCTTGTTCCCATAGTGATCGAACGCCTCCAGGATATGCGGAACGAGTACAAGGCAAAGATGTGGGTGGAAGATCCGGACAATCCGGGAGAGAAGATCAAGTCGCCAATGCATGGGTTCTACAAGGGTCTGCAGAATGCGGTGAAAGTCATCTCCAATGCGATGTACGGGATATTGACTGCTACGTTCTATCGCTTCTTCAAGAAGATCATCGGGGCCTCAATTACGGCGTATGCTCGAGCGGCTCTGGATCGGATTATCCAGTGGATTCGAAAGATGAATCTGCCATTGGTTGCTGGCGACACGGATTCGTGTTTTGTGCGTTCTCCATGGCCAAATCTCAATGGTTGTATTACCCTGGGAAAGATGCTATCCAATCAATTTACTGCTGATGGTTACGAACTCGAGTTCGAGAAGGTGCTCAACCCGTGGTTCACGCACGGTGCCAAGAAGCGGTATTTTGCCCATGTGGTCTGGGATGATGGTAAGATCCTTCTCGACAATCCCGACGTCTACAGCCGTGGTTACGAGATCCGCCGCACTGATTCGTTCGATTATTGTCTGGACTCGCTAGAGGAACTATTAGAAGCGGTTTGTACCGAGGGCGCGGAGACGGCCGTGTCCTTGGCCAAGGAGCGTGTGAAGCTGATCTATGAGGGATCGGTCTCGGCCGAGCAGATTGCCTACTCCAAACGGTGCAAGCCTGAGGCGGAATACAAGAAGCCTGAATCTCAGATACAGGTGAGGATGGCTCGTATGTTGAAGGAGATGGGGCATCGTTTTACGCCCTGGATGAAGGTTTCGTTTATCTATACTGATGGCGACAAGAGTCCGAAGCAGGCCTATCCGTTCATTGATGGTGAGAAGTTTCCACACACGCCTGATTGGGATTACTATGCTGTGCGTATGGCCGAGGTTCTGGGGCGAGTGACTGATGTGTTTGGCTGTGATGCCGGTGCTCTACTCCAATATGCCAAGGGTCAGACCTCATTGGATTCCTATGGGGTGATAGCATGACGACTCGCTGTCTACAATGTAATGCCCGTTATCGCAGTGCGAAATCGAGTAACGGGCCGTCGCGCAGGTGTATTCGGTGTCAACCTCATCGAGGTGGTCGCCGTTCTAATATTGAAGCGATTTGGCTCTATTTAAGTGAACACGGCCCGGCGATGACTTTTGATATTGCCCTTGAGACCGGTGTCCTGGAGAAACGTGCAATCCGCATTGTTTCTCGTCATCCCTGGTTTCAAGCGGTCGGTGTAACTACTCGTGCTGGTTTGAACAAATCCGAATACGAAGTCAGATTGTACGGGGTGGTGGCGTGATCCCCGGGCTTGAGGTCCGTTACAACATCAACGGTAGCCCGTACATCTCGGTGACCCAACTGCTCGATCTGGATCCTGCAAAGGGAGATGGATTGGCGAGGTGGGAGAAGAAGATGGGCGGACCCACCAAGGCCGCCATAGTCCGTGGCCGGCGGGCCCTGATCGGCAGCGTGATTCATTATCGGATCGAACGCTGGCTTTGCCGCTACTTCCGCGAACCCATGCCGACGCGTGTCAAACTGAAATGGGATGATGGGCGACGTGCGGTTCTTTCAGACTTCAATCAGGAGATGCGGGATGCTATTGCCTCGATCTGGTCCTATTTTGAAGAGTGGGTCGTGCCGCTGGCGGAGAGTGGAGATCTGGTGCCTCTCTATATTGAGAAGAAGTTGTGGCATGAGGATTATCTCTATGCGGGCACTGTGGATCTGATCTGTAAGTACAAAGGTGAGTTGGTGATTATGGATTGGAAGACGGCAAATTGGTTGGTGGATGATCATTCTTACGGGGCTCAGTTGACAGCCTATGAGCTGGCAGCGATCAAGCGCGGGGTCATCCCAAGGCAGGCCGATGCTCTCTATGTGGTCCGCATCAACGAGAAACATGATGGGGTGGATGTCCATCGCTGTGCCAGGGACTGGCCCAAGTTTGAGAGGTGTTTGAATCGGTATTACGAACTCACTGGGATCCAACCGATCCGACCGCAATAACTATTCTCTCTCTATACCAACAGAGCGATTCCAAAGGGGTTATGAATAGCATGAATCAAGCGGAGAGATTGAGGTCTTCGAATATGGCTGGAACCAAGCGGGTGGCGCCGGTTCCTGAATCGATCTATCTTATTGCCATCTCAGCCATAGACGAGATGGATAATCGGGCGAGGGTGGCTTTTGAGCAGGCGAGGGACATGTTGGAGAACTTTTGGGGGCTGCCTGTGGCGATCCTGACCGACGTCGAGGAGGTGGTGGGACTCAACATTCCTACCTTCGTAGTTCACGACGCTAGCTCGGGTGATGTGGAGCCATGGCTGCCCTACTACATCATGGAGTTCTCTGACGGGAGCCGGAGCCTGATGATGCTTGTCAGTCTGGCCGAGGCTATTGCCGATCCGATGTTTTCGTAGACTATGAAATCACTATTCGATTTCGATGCAGAGCGTAGCCCCCGTCAACTGCGGCTTTATGGCTGGCAGGAGGATGATGTGCAGTTCGTAGTACGGCGTGATGGGGCGCTGGTGGCTCACGACATGGGTCTTGGGAAGACGCTGATCGCGCTCAAGACCATTGAGCGGGTGCGGGGTCCTGCTCTGGTGGTATTGCCCAAATCAATGATTGGTCAGTGGGTGAAGCAGTTGAAACTGTGGACGCCGCACTTGACATACTCGATCCGTGAGTTTGATCGATCGGTAGATGTCAATATCGTCAACTACGAGTTTCTACTTCGGAAATTCCAGCCGTTCATCATTCCGTGGGGGATTATTGTGGTGGACGAGGCGCAGCGGATCAAGAACCGGGAAACGAAGATCGCTCGGATCCTGCGGTTTCTTGGATCTAGTCGTCGGCTGGCTCTCACGGGCACTCCTATTGAGAATAGTGAGGATGATCTCAAGTCCATTATGGAGTTTCTCAATGTGCCTGCTGAGGGCAATATGATCCGTCGGCGCACTTCTGATTATCTGGATCTACCAGCCGTGGTGGTGGAGCGGGTCGAGAGTAATTTGGATAGCGTGGCTGTGAAGATCTATAAGGAGATCTTGAGCGGGTTGGTTCACGAGGTGCTCGGCGAGACATTCGAGGTTACCAATGTGCTGGCCAAACTGACCTATCTACGTCAATGTTGCAACGGCATTCCCACGCTCAAGGGGGAGAACCGTGGTACATCGCCCAAATGTGTCGAGGTGGTGCGGGTGGCCATGGAGATCGTGGCGGCCGGTAACAAGGCGATTATCTTCTCCGAGTTCCGACGTATGGCGGAGATGGTGTCAGAGAATCTGAGAGAGAGGGGTGTCAGAATTGCCATGCTTACAGGTGTTACAAAGGATCACGAAGCGGAAAAAGAGTCTGATTGGGATGTGATGATCTGTACCAAAACCGGGGAGCTTGGCCATGATCTTCAGCGAGCCAACTACGTTCTCAATATCGATCTCCCGTACAACCCGGCACGGGTGATGCAGCGTATTGGTCGGGCTCAGCGGAACGGCCAGACCAAGTCCGTGGTGGTGGTCAATTTCGTGGTCCCTGGCACGGTGGAGGAGCGAATCCTCGAGATCCTCTACGAGAAACGACAGGTGTGGTATAGGGAGATCGACACCGGGATCTCCATGAATCGAGATCTGATACGCCAGATTGTGCAGGGCGAAACATGAAATCTGAGACGGTGGATTCTATGGGTATGGCCTTTCCTCCATTGCCTCATGAGCTTCTTATTTCTATGTTGTATGGTTCGGAGACGACGCAGGAGATGTTTGAGGAACGGCGTCGGCGGGAGTTGGAACGGCTTCGGGAGTTGGAACGGCAGGAGCAGGAGGAACGTGCGCGGCAGGAACAGGAACGCGCCCGGCAGGAGTTGGAACGGCAGGCGCGAGAGGAACAGGAACGTGCGCGGCAGGAACAGGAACGCGCCCGGCAGGAGCGTGAGCGGTTGCTGCGAGAGGAGCAGGAGCGATTGAAAAGGCAGCAGCGAGAAGGGGAGGAACGCGAGCGATTGCTGCGAGAGGAACGTGCGCGGCAGCAACGCGCACAAAAGGAGCAGCAACGCGCCCGGGAGGAGCGTGGGCGGTTGCTGCGAGAGGAACAGGAACGCGCCCGGCAGGAGCAGCAACGGTTGCAGCGAGAGGCTCGAGAGCGGCAAGAACGTGAACAGGAACGCGCCCGGGAGGAGCGGGATCGGCTTGCGCGAGAGAGGTGGGAACGGCAGCAGCAACGGGGGCAGGCTCCTCCCCCGCCTCCACCTGGAAATGGTGAGCGACAGCGTGGTGCGGCTGATCCAGGGCGTGCCTATGGTGGAGCACCGCGGACGCCTCCTCCTCCTCCTGGAAATGGTGGTGGTGGCGGTGCCAATGGCTTTCCTCTGGTTGACGATCCCGGTATAGCGTGGAAGGCAGGGACGACGATAGATGATGAAGAGGAAGAGGAGGCGGTTTACGCTCCTCCAACTTACACTACTCCGCCGCGTGAGACCATTGTGATTGGTGATTATCCGAGAGGCATAACTCCCGTTGGAAGGACGGGTGAGCGCCAGAGACAGAAGCAGAGACAGAGATTACGCGAACGGTGGGAACGGGAAAGGAGAGAAAGGAGAGAGCCGGAGCCTGCTCCTGCTCCTGCTCCGGCCGAGCCTGCGCCGGGAGAGCCCGGGGTGCCTGGCCTGCCTGGCATGCCTCCTCTGGATATGCCACTTCGTCTCTTCTCCCAATTTATGGCCAGTCTGTCCCTTCCGATCAAGCCTGGCACATAATCAGGGTGTGAACAATGGCTGAAAAGAGGAAGATGTTGACTCCGGGACCTCTCTCGGCAGTCGATCCTTCTCGAGTGCAGACGCCGACGTCCCTAAAAACGGTGGTCAGTGAGGGCAATCCAGTGATTACGAAAGCAGAACCTACTCAAGTTGATATGGAGATCATGGCACTGTTGGAGCATCGTGCCCTAATAGAGGATAAATTTGATCTGCGCCGATTAATGGATGACCAGTTCAAGAAAGATTATTCTTTCGAGGTGCTCAACACTGCTATGGATCGTCTTGTTGCGGAGGGTAGTCTGGTTGAGACCGATATTGGGTTCGAGCTGCCACACGAGGTGGCTGGGAAGTCTATTGGTGTATTACCCGTGATGCAACCGGTGGTGAAACCCGCGGAGTCCTTTGCCGCCAAAGATCTACGGGAGATGGGAGTTGAAGCCTATCGTGTATTGGCCGAGACCGATTTCGACAAATTGGTTGCTATATCCGAGGCGGATCCACAATTCGAGACATGGTTGGATATTGCTTCTGGTGATTCCATCCGGGGAAAGAGGTCCGAGTACGAGCGGACCCTAACCGCGGTCCTATCTCTGATGTCTGAAAAGGATCTCACTGCTCAGATGAAGGCCTATCTAGAACAGCCACCTGCTCCATCCAAACCGCCTCCTCCACCCAAGCGGCCGATCCCCGAACCAGTGGTGGCCAAGGTTCCTGAGTTTCCCGTCCAGTGTATTATTCCAAAGGATGTTGCCGATGCTCTACTCTATGTTCTTTCCAGAACAGATGCACCGAAGGTGAATGTCAATGCGCTCGCACAGTTTATCGAAGATTGTTCCAACGAGTAAAGTCCCGCTCTATCCTCACCAGGTAGAGGCAGTAGAGTTTCTCATTAAACATCCTCGAGCCATATTGGGTGACGATATGGGTCTTGGGAAGACCTTCTGTGCTATCGAGGCTATTCAGCGACTGGGTCGGATTGCTCTGGTTATTTGCCCGGTGACTTTGACGAGACAATGGAAGAAGGAAATTACTCGATTCTCTGATCTGAATGTGGTGGTTATCGAGGGGGATAAGTATCGTCGAGTCGGTCTTTACGACGAACCTGCGGATATCTATGTTGTCAACTACGAGAAAGTTCTACGGGACTTTGATTTACTCGCCGATCTTCCCGCGGACATTATTATTCTTGATGAGGGCCAGCGGATCAAGAACCATAGATCGAAGATCAGTGAGCATCTAAAGGAACTTGGAGAGTACCGATACAAATGGCTGCTAACTGGCACGCCGTTGGAAAACTCCTTGAAAGATCTCGAGAGCCTGTTGGAGTTCCTGGATCTACCATTGCAGACTTTACCAAGCTTTCAGGCTGCCTACAAATTCCAAAAGCAGTCCCAGCGTAGCTATCAGCAGCGAGCAGTCCAGTTGACGGCGGCCAGTGCCAGGCGCAGACTCCGGGGGGTGATGCTGCGGAGATTGAAGTCGATGGTGTTGGAAGATCTACCACCCAAGGTGATCAATACCCACTACATCAAACTGGATCCTTTTTCTCGGCGGTTCTACAATCGTATCAGGTTCGATTTACTAGCCCAACTAGATGACGGCACTTTGAGTTATATGAATGCTCTAGCCAAACTCCAGTACCTGCGCCAGGCTTGTATTTCCCCGGCTATGATCGGCGGTAAACCGGCTTCTTCGCCCAAGATTGAGGCGTTGTTGCGGATCCTCGAGGATATCGGCGATGAGAAAGTGGTTATTTTTACCGAGTACAGAAAGGCATTACGTATTGTGGCTACCGAGCTGGATCGTCGCGGTATTGAGTATGCTCAACTACACGGTGGAATAGGAGATCATCAGAAAGAGATCGACCGTTTCAATGGGAGTGTCAATGTTATGTTGGCCACCAAAACGGGTGAGTTGGGCCACAACCTCCAGGTAGCTTCCTTCGTTATTCATTTGGATCTTCCCTACAATCCGGCCAGGGTTGACCAGAGAGAAGACAGGCTTCACCGGATCGGTCAGAAAAAGACCGTGAATGTGGTAAAATTGATTGTGACGGATTCCATCGAAGAACGGGTGTTGGAGATCCTGGGCGAGAAGCGTGATCTGTTTGAGCGGGTGATCAATGCCGGGCTCCTAAAGACAGATTGGAGAACTCAGATCCGACAGATCGTCTAACATGCCAGGACAAATCCCGCTTGTATTCTTCGCTTATGACTGGGACGAACTAGTTTTTGACTGTCTCGCCGGTAAACCAAAGGTGACCTTTCAAGGAACGCCTTACTATTTCTTTCGAGGGGGGAAGCCATACTACCGCACGAAGGTGGAAATTCTACACCGCGCGATTTGGAAGTTTTGCTACGGATCTATCCCACCTGGATATGATATTCACCATCGCGACCACAATTCCCGAAATAATCATCCATCCAATTTGGTATCTATTAGTAGAGCCGAACATCTCAAGCATCACCATTCAACTCGTTCAAAAAAGGAGGATCGGCGGATTGTCGATCTCTATAGTCAACTTGAGAGCATCTATAAAGTTGGGGAAATGGTAGATCGAGCGCCTTCGTTCGTATGTACGGTTCTGAATGAATATGGCGTGGAACGCGATGGCAATCCATCAACTCGGTCGGAAGAGAATGATCAGTGGTTCATCGAGCTCTACGGCCAACTTAAGAGTATCACTAAAGTTGGGGAAGTGGTAGGCCGATCGGGTGAATTCATTAGGTCGATTCTGAATGAATATGGAATCGCTCTTGATGGCCATGGTCCCAATTTGACAGATCAACAAATTGCGGAAATCAAAGTCCTGCTTCGTAAAGGGGACTTAACACAGCGGGTGATTGCTCACGAGTTTGATACTAATCGATCAACAATTTCTCAAATCAATACCGGTAATTACCGTAATGGCGGCTACCAACCGGGTGGAGACAAAATTGCCGATCGGGTAGAGAAATGAGATGATTATCTAGCGCAGTTCTTCTCTCTTCTGAGGAAGTTTACCCATTCTCAGAACATCGAACAACTCCTGGGTGGTTTCGACTCCGATTACCTCGTATTCCTCTCTTGGAGGGCCTCTAGGAGATACGATCGCTCCATATTCAACTTCACTGGGAGATAACGTGCACTCTGCCTTCACCCGTTTGTAGACTGTGGGCCCGTCCCATTTGGCGCCCCGTTCCAGTTCGGCTTGGATCGTATCAATCAAGTCGGTAACACAGCCTTGTTCGCTCACGGATATTTCTTGCCAGTCCATGACTTCTTTGGCCTCGAGTGCCATGGTCTCGATATCTTCCTTCAGATCGGGAATATAGCAACCCAATCCATAGGCGGCGCTTTTCAACCTGCCCAATGCCTTTAGATTCCGGTCCTTGTGCTGTAGAACATGGTCGGTGCCGGTGATGGCGTCTACGTGAGGCTTCAGAGCCACGATCCGGTCTATTAGTTGCTGCCGTTCTGCAGTACACCATTCATACTGATCGGACAATTGTACGACATTAAGCGACGCTGAAATTTAAAGTTGGTCATGGCATCACGGCCATCTAAAAACCTTTAAATCGCAAGGTCTAGATTGGATATATGTGGGTGAGGAAGAGGGCTGTCCTGATGTGGAATTTGATGGCGCTGTCATTCCCGAATGTAATGTCGATGTGGGCGTTGGACAGACTCTGTATCTTTGCAAGCACGAATCCGTGAAGGGTCTGGATTGCAATGAGTTGCTGAGGAAGTACGAGAATCGGGAGATCTCAGCGGAACAACTCATGAAGACAGTGGCCGACCATTCGGACAGTCCAATTATCCATTACAACCTCGACGTGATCCGCAAGGTGGTCAAGGAAGAGCCGTTGGATGATTAACAACATCCTACCCAGAACCGATCTGGACAAGTTCTTCAATATTGATCCGACGCGGATTAAAATCGCTTTTTACATGTACAAAGCAGCCAAGCCGCTATCTCTATCCCAGTTGGCCAGCGTGTCGGATATTTCTCCTCAGTTGCTCAATCATCATCTGCCCAAACTCATTAAGGAAGGCATTGCCGTGATGGTGGAAGAAGCCGGCACGAAGTACTATCTTCTCCAACCATTCTACTATGACGAAGGTATCATGGCCGTCATCTTTCATGCCTTTTCTCCAATCGTGGAATTTATCAATCGCAGTGAGTGTGATTATTCTCAGACCGAAGCGGATCCCGAAGACATCATTGCCAACAACATCCAGGCATTGCTTCGCTTCTTCAGTATCAACGTCAATACATTGCGAGATGAGGTGAAGAAGGATCGACTGGGCTCTTAAAACGGCGTTTTAAGAGCTGTTATATACACATGCCAGACCATCCGTGATTGGTTACTATGGTATCTCACAAAAGTGTTGGCGGAATTGAACTCTCTATTGGTGGCGGCGGTCTTCGCTTCAAGAAGCGCCCGTCTGCGTTCAACATCTGCATTGGGAAGCAGATGAAGGGCACCCCCGGACCGGCTCAGGGTCGCTACGACAAGGCTTTCCAGGCCAAGTTCACCTCGGCCGTTCGGAGTTGCGCGGGCAAATCAGCGTAGTCGTCAGGGTCTCTTCCCTGATCCCTGATCCCTGATACTCGAACTCGAAACCCTTTTTCTCTCCCCCTCTTTTTCCAATACTCACAATGGGTGAGACGGATCCTATCCCGGTCGCCGGGCGCGTAGTCATGTCCAGGAGTCTGGACCGAGAGATTTCGAAGTATCGTAATCGGACGGATACTCAGAGCAAGCGCATTCTCAAGCAGTTGCTGGAAACCAAGGAGATCATCGATGGCTGACGCTGCGGAAATAGCGGATAGGATGCGGATTGAGCCCGAGGTGGCCACGATACTTGTTGATGATCTGCTTGAGCGAGCCAAGTTGTTTGAGTTTTGGAAACACAACAACGACCGTGGCTTTGAGAACATGGCTATGGAGTTGGGGGTGCAGGTAATGGAGTCTAGAATCCGTCGTCGTATGGATCCTGAGCAGTACGAGCAGTTTCAGGATCGGCGTTTACAGCGGGCTGAGCGGATGGCTGAACGTATGGAAGCTATCGATGAACGTGCCATGGAGCAGATGTCAACGGAGCGTGAGCGGGCCGCGACGGAGTTTGGTGCCAATTCTCCTGAGTACATGCAGACTATGTTCGAGCTTCAGAGCAGGCCGATCAACTATCCCATTGATTTCAAGGCCATGACCGATCAGGCTACTGCTTACGGTCTTGGTAAGCGATTGATCGCTGAAGTGGTTGGCAAGCCTCGGAAGATCCGGCGTATGCTTACTGCGGGAGAGGCGTTGGAGGAAGAATACTTTTCACCGGCAAGGGCCGAGGCCATGAGGGAAAAGCAGCAGACCTATGGTTCTCAACAGATTTATTCTCAGCACAAGGTGATTTTTCTCCAGAACGGGGAGACGTTTACTCAGGAGGATCTGGAGCGCGAGATTAGCGAGTCTCCCAGTGCTCCGAAGCCTGAGCCCAAGAAGAAGGCTGTGAAGAAGGAAAAGGTACCGAAAAAGAGGAAGAAGGCGGCCCCGAAGGTGACCGTTGCCAGTCCGTTTTTTCAGATGGTTCCTCCACCTAAGCCTCCTCCGCCCATGCCGAAGTTTGAGATGGCGTTTGATAATCCGTTTAGGAAATAGTCGATGGCGAAATCCTAAATCCTGGATACTGACTTGTTATTGTCGTGGCCACTCCTGAGGAAGAGGATCAGCGTCGGGCGGCTCAAGCCGGTTTGGAGTGGCCGCCGGGGGCCCGTTACCCGCTTCCTCCCGGTCCGGGCGCGGCTCCTGATTTTCCAGGGGGCGGGCCTCATATTCGAGAGATTCCGCTCTCTGAACTGAGTGCGCCCGGTGAGGCATTTGCGGAGATCCGTGACATGCTCGAACGGGCTCCTTATTGTGTCTCTGCTCCTCGAGTAAATCTGGGTATAGAGGGAGGGTTTCCGGTCGGAACCTTTGTGGAAACGCCGCCTCTTCAATTGGGTCGCCGTTCTGCTGCCGAGGGCCAAACAGATGGTTATGTGGATCGTTATCTGCCTGTCACGGACAACTATCAGATCCAGTATCGGAAGGGTGGTGCTAAGGCACTGCCTCCGACCGATCTGAAAGCTGTTGGCTGGAGTGAGGATTTTGGTCGTTGGAAGGTGGCGCTGTGTGATTTCAATGGGGCGAAACTGGCCGATTCTCATCATATGCTGACCAAGGTTATTGGCTCGCGTCGGCTTGGATCCGGTACTCCTCGAGAGGCTAGAAGAGCGCAGCCTCTCAAACCGAGGGGCCCGTCTTTTTCTCAGTTTGCGAAGGTGACGGATGATCTGCTCTCTGCTCTGCCTGATTCCGCGATCACGGATCTGATCCATGATCCTCGAAAGCGCGATCTTGTGGTGGATGCACTGGATCTCGGCAACAATATGCCGGAAAAACGCCAGAGTGAGTATGCTGCTCTGGTGGACGATTTGCTTGGTCAACTTCCAAAAGAGCGGCTGGAGGCTTTCCTTGCCAGCTCTGAGAAAGAGATTTACATACAGGCTACTAATCAGCTCCTCCCGGGGAGAAGTTGATCTATGGGGCTACGTGACATCATTTTCTCAGCAGAGAAACTCGAGAGGCTGACAGAGGTTCCGGTTGCTCCTTCACTGCCGCTGCTCGAGCCGGAGGCGCCAGCACTAGCACCTTCTCCACCTGCTCCGGCGGGTCCATTATCTCCTCGTGAGCACTTTGCTGCTCGGATGAGAGGCGAGCCTGTTGAGATCGAGGCTCCTTCTGTCGTGGTTCCGAAGAAGAAGGAGGAGGTTCCGGAATCCGAAGTTAGAGTAGCGATCCTCGAGGCCGTCACTGGTGTTCCTGGCGGGCTGAAGACCGGGGATCTCCAGGGTCTGGTGGCCATCCGTACGGGAGCCAATGCTGCCCAGATCAGGAAGGCCATGGGCCAGATGGTATTGGATGGTAAGCTGATTTCTGAACGGATCAAGGGTCAGCGTGGTATGTTCTGGCGGCTGCCTGGTGTTCCTATTACTCCTGCCGAGCCTGAGGTACCTGTTCCCGAACCCGCCATGCCGGGGATCGAAGAGGGTCCGCCTGAGGTCACTGCTGAACAGATCGACGTGGCTATCAAGCGGGTTTTGGGCACTCCGGGGGTGACTACTCTCATTACTCGGCAGGTCCAGGAACAGGTGGCTGATGCTATCGATATTAGCAAGAGCCGTGTCCGTATTCGGATGAAGGCTCTGGAGAAGGCGGGGACGATCAAGCAAGTGGCCGGTGTTGGTCGCGGGGTTAATTGGTCGTTGGGGGTGCCGGTGGCCCTTCCGCCGAGAGTGGCGG
>LAZR01001010.1_pt1 | contig 19020 bp, 35 predicted proteins | sample 329461 | NCBI WGS metagenome assembly LAZR01 (sample SAMN03002196, study PRJNA259156) | marine sediment metagenome | biome: sea floor; feature: Hydrothermal impacted sediments; material: marine sediment; isolation source: Loki non-amplified sample from Loki's castle hydrothermal vent sediment ...
GTGGCATCTCTCGTGATGCAACACCCTCTCATACATGTCTTTTGACAGGTGCCGGTTGATGATAATATATGGTGGCTCTTGCTCCCCTAGCCAAAATGTGGCCCCCCATAGGGTTTCCCCCAGCTTAATTTTATAACGTTCTTGAATTTCTGCTAGATATGACGAACTAACTTTAATAACTTCGATGTGAGCCGTTAATTCTGTAAGATCGCGTAGGCATTCAGGAGGATATTTATACCCATCCGGGCTACTGAATAATAATGCTGTTGCAAGAAATAGCTCTATCATGTTAATTCCGCTATCGAATATGGATAGATTTAGCTTTGTGGTTGATTTTATAGATTTTTAAAAACTCAAGTTCAGTCCAACTTTCTGGGCTAACACGGCTAAACCTATGCCAAACTACCTTACCACAATTTGGGCAGTTTTCTGACGCAAAAACTGGAGTTTCATCTGGCATAGAAAGCATTAAAGGTTCTCCACAGCAAGGATATTCACCGAGTATCATAGCAAATCCTCAGGTAATGAAATGGGGGTGTAGAACGTAGCCACCACCACACCCCCATCCATCGGCCCCGCATCTATTCTTTTGCTTTTCGGGTGCGGGTTTTACGACCTCCAGCCGCTTTGCCTACAGGCTTGAACAAGCTACTGCTATCTGAAACTGTCACCAGCCGTTCACCGTCTCGGGTCTTTTGAAAGGCGGCTAGGTAGAACATGATAGCGTGGTTGCCTGTTCTGCTGTCTTCGTAGTTGTCGATGGTTACGCCTACGATACCATAACATCCAGGATATACCACTGATTTGTTAACGGGCTCCACCAACTCCACCTGTTCATCATAAACTTCGGCTCCACCGGCATCATCGTCACCGTTGCGATTGAAGAATGTGTGGGCACGAATAACAGTACAACCTTTGTAAGCATCTCCTTCCTTACCTTTCTCTTCCCGGCGCTTGGCTAGCCGATCTCCGTCTAACAAAGGTAGGATAATATTCCCATTGTTGAAATCGTCTTCGACTTCATTACCCCATTTTTCGATAGCGTAATCAAACAGAATGTCCTTCAGTGCTTCGATACCAGCTTCATCATCGATAGCAACTTCAACATTATATCGGGGGGTAGCTTTTTCGTCAAACTGATCCTTGACAAACAAACTTTCATTAATCAGACGCCCTTCAGGGAGCGCAATCTTCGTTTTCTCTTCAGCCATTTACTTCTTTCCTTTCTGGGGTTTAAACAGGGATTTGTTACTAGTATCAACAGCAGGCCGGGTACTGGATGCCTTACCCACCGTAAGACCCTTATCAGGTTTGAAAGCATATCTTGCCGTAAAGGTTTTACCCTCGGGCATCTCATCAATTTGAGCTGGAGACTTAAGCTTGATCTCGGTGTAAGCTCGATTACCAAACTTTGCCTTAGCTGCGTCTTCAGTGTCGGGTTTGAATTCCCGATTGGATCGGGCCTTGATCAGCTTCCTGCCGGGTATCTTCTTACCCGCACTAAGCCTAGCGAATGCAGTCTTGGTAGCTGCTGCGCCCACGATCTTGGCCACATCCAATAGGTCCATGAAACGCCCAACCTGGGCATTAGTCAGCTTAGCAGCAGAACCTTTTTCATCGATTTCATTTATCATAATTTCCAACTCATCAAAGTCTTTGAGAATTTGTGGGCAAGCCCGGCCACGGGCAGGACAGAACCGGCAGTGCTCGCCACTCTGAGTATCACATGATACTAAAGCCTTGTCCATGGCGGGGAGTAAAGTATCATGTAGCCATTCAGCCAGATCATCAACGCTAATTTCCCATTCCCTAAGTGGCCCATCGAAGTGAAAGCCTCTAGGTTGAGCAATGTGGATCACTACCTTATCAATATCATCCCAAAGGTCTAGTTCTTCCAGAATGCCGCAAGCGTAGTACATGCCTTGAGGGTTGCGAGCGACTTCAACAATGATACCAACCCCATACTTTAAGTCCCAAATATCAAGCTGTCGAGCTTCCATATCTACATAGGCAACATCCGATTGACCATAGAAATATTTATGCAAGTCTGGGCGATGAAACCGTTTCTCAATAAAGAAATTGCTTTGGTTCCTGTTAGGGTGAGCTGATCTTACACCGTTAAGGTAAACCTGGACCGCATCAGCCATTTCCTTATTAACACGGATATCAGGAGTATCACTATAGTTATCAATTAGCCCCCCAATCCATTCCCAAGCATCTAAATCTTTTTTTAGACAATGTTCTCCGACTATGTGCGCTGTAGTACCTAAAGCTGCGTATTCGCTTTCATCCTCTTCGACACCATGGCTTAGGGTAACAGAACCAGGGCAGGGTATCCATCGATAGGCTCCGCTACCGCCAAGAGGGCTATGCTGGGGGAGGTTGTTCATGTTTACCTTCTCTCTCTCTCTTCATATTGATCTAATAATGCTTTTATTTCAGGATCAGCAGTGTATACGCTTGATAAAGAATCATTATAGTTTTTCAAATCTTCACGATCACAATCTACCTCCACCGGCTGTCCCTCCGTAAAGCTAGAACATTTACTAGCAAAATTTAATCGCTTATCCTCGCCGTAGAATCTATCGAAAGAACCGTCAGGGTGAAGTTTTTTTAAGCAAATAAATTCAGTTCCTTCTGTTGTATAGTTGGAGTACCCATAATCTTCAAACAGACAAAACTTGCAATCCTCACAGCTACTCATTAGCTTCAATCATTTCATGGATCAAGTCAACGAAATGCCTACGCTGATCACCGTCTAGCTTCTTGACGTCACTCACATCAAAGGTATCTTCAAGAAGTTTCATAACTACCTTGGGGGTAAGAGCGGCAGCGCCTTCACTAGCCGCCTTAGATAGATCAGCATCACTTATTTTATCAGTTTCTTTAGCTGTTCTGCTACGGCGTCTAGGAGAGGATGAAACGGTATCTTCCCCGCCTTTACCCTTGCTGCTACGTTTGCGGCGGTGAGGTTTTTCGGCCCCAGTACCAGTTTCTTCGTCTGAGCTTTCACTAGCCTCTGGCTTCGTTTCCTCAGCAAGTCGATTACGGCGTCTAGTAGGCTTCTTGGGCTCATCCTCTGTTTCCTCCGCAATAATAAACGCTTTAACCTCTTCCGGTATTAAAGCCCCCGTAGGCGCACGAAATGTCGCTACAAAATCAGCAAGACGCTGTGCATCTTCATCTGTTTCGATATCAAAAAAGTATCCAATTTTCATAATTATTTCCCCTGAAAATCAAGTGCGTGTTGCAATGCAGTAGAAAATGTCTCAAGCACTAGCTCAGTAACTTCATCTGTCATTCCGTTTTGAATTTCACTGTGCCCGAAAAAAAGATTAATACCGATATTAAAGCCAGTTTTGTGAAGACTTTGTTTTATACTAATAGCATTTACATTCATGTGAATTTCCCCTTTCGATTGATAGCATAACTCAAGTAAAAAGCCCTGTCAAGTACTTTCTTTTACTGCTTATCCAAGGCTGCGTAAATATCGATACCTTTTCTGATAGCATTACTAACTATTCTTTCGTCCATAGTACCAGGAACTACTGGCATATGACCTAAAACGTAGTCTCCCTGCTGCCCTGGCCTATGAGGACGATCAAGTAATTGTTCGTTACGGCCTTCCACCCAATCAGGTTCAGCATTAAGTACATCCTGAGCAACAGAGAAATTCCAACCCATCCCAAGCGGCCCCATTTGCCCCAATATAATACCAATGTCGGCATTACCCTGGAATTGATCAACAGCGTATTGCTTCTTAACCGTGGTCGTATTCCCATCCATATAAACAAGGCCGTGATGGGCTAGCTTTTCGCGCATGTAATCCAACACCGAATGATGCCAAGCAGCCACAACAAGCTTAGTGATACCTTCGGACATAAGCTCATTAATATAATCCACCACAGCCGGAGCCTTGGCTTCTCCCAGTAACCGTCTAGCTGTTGAAATAGCCCCATCCACAGGCACATTCCGGTCAAAAGCACCAAGGTCCATTTCGTACATCTTCTCGGCTCGTTTCCAGCCGGGATGCTTTAGTGCCTTACGCATAGCGGGGGTAATGGCCAAGGGAAAAACATGCCAGCGTTTGGGGGGCAGCTCATGTAGCACTTGTTCCTTGAGACGGCGAACCATAACATGCTTCCGAAGCCGGTATTGGAGATCATCCAAATTGCGAGGTACATTACGAACCTTATCAGACCAATGGAGTTTACTAATCATTCGTGGTTCTATGGGGTTGTTATCCTCGTCTCGGTCTACCAGGACCGGGCTACGGATCATACCTCCGCCTAAGCCATAGTAGTAGTTGCGAAAATCAGTTAGGCTTATCTGATCAATAGCATCCCAATTTAGCAATCGGATCATGTTGTAACACTCGATAGGTTGATTAGGAAGAATTGTACCACTGGCCATGGTAATACGCCCTACCACAGAAGGTAGCATATCAGGAGCGCACAACACCTTAGTTCGTTTATTACCCTTGGGGTCTTTCAAAGCGTGGGCCTCATCAAGTATCAGGTGATCCCACATCTGATCCATGATAGCTTCAAGGATCGCCGAGTTACGAAGCATGTCATAGGAAGTGATGGTGTAGTCAGCTTTTAAACTAACGCCATCACTTGATTTTAAAATCGGGTAAGTGTTAACATTAGTTTGAGTAGACCAGCGCCAAATCTCACGCTCCCAGTTAAGCCTTAGACTGGCTGGGCACACAACTAAGGTGTTTTTTGCTTCAATAGCGTTTCCAAGCAGGATACATTCAGCCGTCTTGCCAAGACCGGGTGCGTCACCAAAGAGTGCGTTGTTTCGTTTAAGATGGTACTCGACCCCTGCAAACTGGTAATCATAAGGAACGTATTCGCCATCTTCAGGATAAGGAGCAGAGTAGAAATAAGGCTTGGTGGCTCTGGAAGCTTCTACATCAAAATCAGTCATATGCTTTTTCATCTGTGCCCCCCTCAATCGCCCACGATCTTTAGGTATTTCACCCAATCCGCCTCATGGTGCTCATCCTTGCCGTTGATGCGCAGATGGATGTTTGTAAAATGGGCGTGTCTCGTTCTCTCGATCAGGCGCTTGATGGCCTCGCGTTGGCTGTCGTTGATAGCCTCTTCAGGTATTTCAAGCTTCATATCGCTTGTCCCGCCGCGATTCTGTCATGGTGTCTACTCCTTCTCGGCCAAGGCTTCAATGATTTCCGCGCACTCGTCGCAAAGTCTATCATCGGGTGCCCGGTGTACGTCAAAAGGTTCGTTGCACATGTCACAGTATGTCACAGGTTCATAACTCATGGCCCTACTCCGCCCCCCTCGGTGTATTCGGTTTCGGGTCCGATAATTATGGGGGATCCGATAATTATGGGGGAGCGGTGTGCCTCGATGCCCCCGACGCCATCACACAATGAACACGAATATTCCTCGTGATTTTCGTTATAGATGCGTGGTGTATGTGTCATGGGGTTTTCTCCATTTCGATCTTGATGTTGACGAGGACCTCAGTACACTCAGCTATGACCCCTTCCAGGCTCTGCCGGGCGGCCTCCCAGTCCATTTTGGCACCATACTTATCCGACAACTCACGGATTAGGAACAGGAACAGGGTATCACCGACGTTTTCAGAGGCTTCGACCAACTCACGGATTAGGAACAGGAACAGGGTATCACCGACGTTTTCAGCGGCTTCGACACCCTTCAGATGGCTGCACACCCCTTCCCCGTACGTGACGGCACACAGACGTTGTGCGGCGTTCATGGTAGCCATCGCCCCGTCCCCTTGGGACGACGGAGGGACTTTGCACCCAACATCTGCACCCGTTTGGGTGAGGGAGCGCAGGGCCCTATTTAGGTAGGCTGAGGTTGCTTTGGCCATTTCAATCTCCTAGAGTATTTCTTCGAGGGTTAACCGAATTTTGATTACTGAGGCCCGTAGATGAGCTTTGGGCGTTCTCGCAGTGAGAATATGATTGTCGGGTATCCATGACTGTTATCTGCATCAATCACACCGCGCTCTATTAATCGTGTTGCCGCCGCTGCCCGCTTCCGGTGGGCCGTGATCCAGAAGATCGTGGTGCCAAATTTCCCATCTTCGGCCCCGTTGATGGCGGCAAGGATTTCTCCCTCTGCCCCAGTCCTGGTTCGTCCATCCAAGATCATTTGACAATGACCTGGACAAAAAGCGTTAGGGCCGATCCCAGCATCATTAAAAACAACGCAACCAGCGCAAGACCCCAAATAATCTCGCCTTTGGTAATTCTGGGGATGTCAAACATGGTCGTTTATTCCTCGCTATCGCACGTTGCCGATGACAACATATTCATCATCATTGTTATGCTTGCGTAGTAACACCTTCATTTCTCCATGCGTCTTGCGGTCCCGTTCCGAATGATAGGTGTGATTGTTGGCGTGGCTAGATACTTCTAGGTTTGGGTCAGCCATTTTCAGGGCCGCTATGAGTTGCTTCACTGTCATCCGTGGCCTCCTTTAGTTACAACCCCAAATCGTCACCGCCACCCACGCCATGATGGCGACAATGATAATTATAGGGATCATATTAAATTTAAAATGGTATCCAGCCATATCTCATTTCTCCATTCATTTGTTCGATCCTTTAGATTTCGCTGCGCGTCGTTTCGCGTTTAAACTAATTCGTCGGCCAGTTGCATGGTTTTTCTTTTTGCTTTTCTTTAAACCAGGAATAACGTGCTTTGGTGGCTCAAATCGTTCAAGTCTCCTACGCCGTGCTAAAGCACATTCAGTAATAAAATCAGCTTCGCCTTCCATTGCTAAACCTTTTTAAAGAAGGGCTTCCACCTTCACGCAGCCCTGACACTCGCTCAATCGAGTTGTGACCTTGAGAACGGTATCCTCCAGGTAGACCAATAGGGAAGACACCGCCTACGAAGCCGTTGATGTCTTACTTCTTAGACTCTTTAAAAACTTCGATAAAGAACTTGCCGCCGCTTACTGTCATTTTCTGCGATTTAAAAGCTTCATTAAGTAAGGCTGTTTCAAAATTAGTTTCGGGAACTAGCTCAAACGACATCCCACCGTACATAAAATTAATTGGCTCAATTTTCATGTTCAAATCCTACCTATTAGCTGATTTCACAGCCTTACGCTTGCCTCGGCGCATATGTGCAGGGATAGCAGTTAAATCTTCCTTGCTTTCACCGTTAGTCATAGGGTTATCGAGCTTAACGCCGACTTCGGCAGCAGCCCACGCAAGGAAAGCCATCTTATCAGAAGGCTTTAGATTGTTGAAGTAGAACTTGACGCCTTCAATACCTGTTACTTCTTTTATCGGGGTTTTCTTAATATCATGAATTTTTTTAGCATCGACCTTAGAAACAACCGACATACCCAGATCACCAGCCCGGCTTTCGATTAGAGAAAGCTGGGTCTTATCATCCAAGGCAGCAACCGCATCATTAGCCATGTTAAAGGGGGTGGAGGGTGAAGCTGTAGCGGGTGCCGAGGAAGGATCACGTGATACCGAAGCTTTCCGATCCCGTAGAGCCCTGTTGGCGGCTTTGTTCTTGAGCCGCATATCTTCCAGGGCTAGCTTGGGATCATCGGCAGCGCCAACCTGGACCAGCTTCTTGACGGTTTCATATGATTGCGAAACATTAACTTCAGCCCATTTCTTGAAGTTGAGCTTTCGCTTCTCGCACATATCACGGGCGAATTCCAACTGGATCGCGGCAGCCAGCCGGTGATCGAAAGCTTTACCATCGGCTTGGGAAGCCTTCTCCAGGCGGACATTGATGTCTCTGGCTACAGGAGCTAACTCCCGCAAGGAAACGATATCCTTAGCCTTCTTGTCCATGTCTTTCGCCAATGCCTTGACCTTCTTTTTGGCTGGGGCCTTCTTCACAGGCTTGGCCGTCTTAACAGGTTTCTTATGAGTATGTTTTGCCATTGTCTTTCCTCTTTAACTGTTTAAAACTTTTAAGATACTGTAAGCGATCCCTAGATCGTGAGCAATTTGGTCGAGATCATATGGGTAATCTTCCATGGCACACTCCATATGAACTAAAGCATGTTCAAGGGAGACTGGACAATCTATTGCTTTTAGCTCTTGGATAAGGTCCGGTATAGAAGCGTCAAAATTAAATTCTGCCATTGTCTTTCCTTTCTAAAAAATAAATATACAAAGAGACACCTAAGCCGGCGCCCATAAACAGCCCAGCTAGATAAGCAAATAGCTGACTATAAAGAAATAAATTCATTTGGAATTCCCCAGTTCTGAAATTCCCCCGCCTGACAAAGACACCAAAGCCAATTGTCAGGCGGGGGCACCACAACCAACCAATATGTTATTCTTTCATAATCTTAGGAACTTGTCAACAATTTAATTTTAACAACAAAATCAAAGAGTATAGCTCATAGGATCAGGTCTCGCAGGCTCATCCTCACCAAAACTAATGACACAAGCTACGTTTTTATCACTGACCGCGATAATGGTCCAAGTACCCGATTTTTCATTCTTGAAGAACTCAATGCGAAGCTTGGTTTTTTCATCCACATGAACCTTGGCCAAATGCTCATCAAAATCACTGGCTAATAGTTTGACCAGTAACATACGTTCCATACAAAGCGGGGGTGATTGAGAGCGAGCTTGGCCCAGAAACAGCCCAAGCGCAAGAAACACCACCAACCATAGACTGAAGGATTTCAAAAGCTGTTTCATGGCGGACCGCCTTTCTGCGGTTATACATCCCCAAAAACTCGCTTAGTAACATTTTGGACTGGATCGATTAAAGAACCCTTACTAATTAAGTTATGAATATCAATCTTAGGCTCTCCCGCGATCAGCATAGGCTTGCTGTGGCATTGTGGGGGTCTTTTTCTGTAAGCCTTTACATCAAAGACTATCACAGGGAACCGCTCCACCCGAGCGCATGTGCCACAGATTAGCCTAACCGTTGTCATTGTTTAAATCCCCTTCTAAATCCAAAAAGTTTACCGTTTTCATCAAGTAGTTCGTGATCACCACCCAAGCAAGAGACACATTTAACAGGACTACGCATTTTCCAAGGCTGGCCTTCAACATGAAAGAAGATACTCCGTCTAACGATCACTTCCATACCTTCAGGCAAACAAGGGGAGCTACCGTCTGCGATTAAAATATTTCCAACTTCTACGTCTTCAAAGTTCATACCAATTCTTTCTTTGGTACCCGTCGAATAAATGGATCAGGATGCAGTTCCCGATCAACGATTTCTCGAAAAATGGTAATGTCAGTGTTATTGTCACGGATAGGCCGGAAACGACATATCTTATAACCCCACTTAAGCCCATTATGTTGTTTTCTAGTGATTTCCCATATTGTTATAGTGCCCCTTACAGCGTTAACAGTTCTAACCGTATAAATAGCTCCTAACGTAAGCTGTTCCCCACGCCAAGAGCCGCGACCATTTAGATGAGAAGTTGCATCTACACATATAACTTTATCGTCTGGGCCAACAGCATCCATATCAACCTCCTACCCTCCTTTTAATAGCAATTCTGTTGTACTTGTCTACCTGGAAAGATTTACAAACTTCCGGTGATAAACTCCAGCGATACAAGGCCCCGTCCTTCGTAACACTGATTAAAGTGTTTAGTTTTTTACCAGAGCTATCATAACAGTCTAAGCGGATAACCCCCCCAGAGTTTTCTAACCCAAAATAAATTTCTTCTTCTAACTCTAGAACGTCTGTTTTCAGTAAAAACTTTACCATGGTAAATCCCCTTTCATTTATATCTTTACCACCTATTAATCATTCCCGTCAAGCCTAAAATTATCCCTTGACATTTCAAATAATTATACAGTATAGTAGCAGGCTACAACTAAAAGTGGGAAAATCAATGAATAAACTGCTAGAAGCAGCACTCGATTACGCAAGTCGAGGCTGGTATGTACTTCCCTGTAAAGCAGATAAAACTCCTTTTACTAGACATGGTGTTAACGACGCAAGTATAGATACAAAAACAATTGAAAAATGGTGGCAAGACCACTCCAAAGCTAACGTAGCCATTGATGTAGGCCGCTCGGGCATGATGGTTTTAGATTTGGACCCAGGTTCAGATAAACAAGAATTGGAGATCGCATTAGATGGATTACCTAATACCCAACTCAAAGCTAGAACCCCACGTGGCGGCGAGCATTTATTCTATGGTATCAACGCCGACGAGATTGTTGCCCCTTCTGCTTCAAAAATCGCCGCGCACGTGGATGTCCGTAGCTTCCATAGCTATGTCCTTTTGGCTCCCAGTACAACCTTGGATGGTCAGTATGAATGGATCAGCGAAGGTCAAGCCACCTATAGAACTGATACCATGGTTAGGCTGGCAAATTCGGCGAAGGAGAAGTCGAAGGACCGAGACAACTGGATCATAGATCAAGACCTGGGTGGGAATATAATCCTAGCTATAGATTGGCTCAAAACCAAAGCCAAAGTAGCTATAGAAGGCCAAGGCGGCGACCACATGGCCTATTCTACCGCAGCCATGATGAAATCCTTTGGTATCTCTGAAACCTTGGCCATGGAATTGATTTGGGAACATTGGAATCCAAGATGTAACCCGCCTTGGGATGCGGATGAATGGGCTCACTTAGAAGCTAAAGTTTTCAACAGCTATAGCTACAACACTTCACCCCCAGGCAACATGACCCCAGGCTACAAGCAAGCCAAAGCCAAGCAATTATTCAAACCAGTGACCATAGCAACACCAGATGGTGTCGAAATCAAGGCCGGGCATTTCCGGTTTGTAGACCGAGACGGTATGGAGCATATACGGCCCCCGGAATGGTTGATAGAAGATTTCTTGCCCCAGGACGGCTATGCAATGATGTTTGGCGCTTTTGGTACCTTCAAAACCTTCATAGCCCTAGACATCGCCTTGAGCATTACCACAGGCTTCCCAGACAAGGCCACTTGGACAGCCATCTTAGCTTCCGGCAGTGTACTATTCGCAGCCGGTGAAGGACGCCCCGGCATCAAAGCCAGGATCAACGCCTGGGAACAGGTCCATTGGTTCGGTAACAAGGCTCAGGGCATAGTCTTAGCTGATCCTGTGCCTAACATAACTGAAAATCTAGAGCCATTCATAGAAGGGGCTAAAACATTATCCCCGGATGGTTACAAGCTAGTGGTTATAGATACGGTCGGGAGGGCAATGGCTGGCACCAATGAAAATGCCCAGGAAAACGCCAGTACCTTCACAAACTTAGTTGATACCCTACGCTATGAATTGAATTGTGCGGTATTGGCCTTGCACCATACCGGCCATAGCGATAAGGACCGGGCCAGGGGGAGTAGTGTATTCGGCGCGGATGCAGACGTGCTGCTAGGTTTGGAGCGCCGGGGTAAGGCTTACATAGTTGATATGGAAATGCACAAGCAAAAGGATGCTGCCATATGGAAAGACAAGCTAGCTTTGAAATTGAGTGAAATCAATATCACTGGTACCGATCAAAAATCATTGGTAGCGGCCAAGTACACCATCAAGGAACCAGACAAAGCCAAATCCGATCAATCTCAGCTTCAAATCATAGATGATGCCATACAGGCTATCTTAGCTAACAACAAAGAACGGTCCTGGTCAGGTGCTGGCTTAGCTGAAGCTGTAGGCACCTATAAAACCGTTGACGGTATCACCGCCAAAACTGTTGCAACGGACTGGCTGCCCAAGATCAAGGCCAACCAAAGCACCAAGTCAAGAAAATGTTTTGACGCTGAGCGATCCCAAAGAGATGGCCAATGGCGATGGACTAGCTAAGAGCTTTTTTGATGGCGGCGCGGGCAACTACCATCGCGCATTGTCCGTCGTCCATTTCGTTTGTGTGAGTCTGACAAAAGCCGGAGTGGTCAAGGCGGCACTCATCATCATCGACTAGTGCTTCCAGCATCATCAACAAATCCGGTGCGGTGGCGATCAAGCGAGCTTGATCCTCGCATATGCTTTTATCATTGGCATAAACATGGGCGATAAGAGCACCAATTTGTGTTCGGACCTCACAAATCCAAGCAAAATCGCCCTTGCCAACCTTTCGGTCGCTGGCGTGAAGCTCATTAAGCCACGGTTCTGGTGTATATGTCATAGTCTGTTTCTTCCTGGTTTGCGGTAGACTACGCAGGGGTCAGTTGAGGTAGGCTGAGGTTGCTTTGGTCATTTCATTTTCCTATTTTAGTGCGTTAATGACGGTGGACTAGCTAATCAGTAGTTATTTGAACTGGTATAACCTTTTGTAAATCTCCCTCGCCGCAAAAGAATTCTCCTGCGCTATTGAATGCCATTACTCGACCATCATCATGGTGGTACTCACTTTTAAAACAAAGTAAATCTAAATTGGCTATAGTAACAAAGGGACCAGGAGGTATATCTTTTAAATTTTGAGGCCAATCAATAGGTAGTAATATATATTTAATTTTGCTCGTTTCAAACATGGTATTCTCCTATTTCAGTGTTGAAAATCAGACTAGCAGTTATAGCTAGCCACGTCAAGGAAGTTAATTTTCATAAATAAAATATTGTTAGATTACAACGGTCCGGATACTCAAAACAGGGGTTCGTTACGGTTTTCAAACGATAGGGGGTGTCTTAACGTATTGTATTCTAATGATACACCTTGTTTTGGGGTAGTGACTTATGGTTAATATTGGTATATATAGAATGATTGTACTCTGTCATAAAGGGCGAGTATCCGGGTGAGTATCCGGGTTGCAGGGAGTTTGAGTATCCGGGTTTTTGAGTATCCGGACGAGTATCCGGGTGAGTATCCGGAGGGGGCCATTGAAATGTAACAATGTTTTTTGAGTATCCGGGTGAGTATCCGGGAAGATTGGGTTGGGGGTTTCTCTGGTTGTGAGTATCCGGGGAGGGGGTTATGTAGTAACCCTCCCGGCTACACAGAACTTTATTTTAAACAAAACTTACCATTGGCCTTTCTTATGGTGTGCTGGTTTTTTCTTTTCAGATGGTGGCCAAATATTTGTAGTGGTTAGCTGTGGGCTTTTAATTTTGCGGTGTGCAATTGATTTGAGTATCTCGCTATGTAGGACACTAACATCATTCAATTGAGCCGCATCCCATTTTCGTCTAAGATAAGTCATAGGGTTAATTCCCTTTTAGCTTCGGCAAAGGAACGAAGGCGTTTGTTGAGGTAGGATGAGGTGGCTTGGCCAATACCAAGGGCAAAGGCTAACGCCATTTGATCCTCGGGGAAGTTTCCGAAAACTTCCTTGTACTCAAACTGGCCCATGATCTCGAATTCGATTAGATCACAGAATAGATCGGTTTGCGTTCCGGGGTCGTATATTAGACGAATGTGATCTTTTTGGATTTCGCAAGCTTTGCGCTCGCCTTCTTTATCAAACTTAAGATTATAGGTATAGTGGCACCAATCGTGCCAAGCGCGAAAAGCCCAGTTGGTTTCAGAACAAGCATAAATGGTTTTATTACTGGCACCATTCCAAACCAGCATCCGCCCGGTGGTGTTAATATGGTCCTGAAGCTCTTGAAGGGTGCTAGGGGCGGGGTCGCCAACGTCATAGCCTGTGGGGTGCAGTCTGTTGGCTATGGTTATCACAGCCACGTTAAAAGCTTTTGAGAGGGGTTCCATGATTAAACTCTCCTGTTGTTTGAAATTGTTTAGCCATAGATTTGAATGGCATTAAGTGTATTTCCCCAGTTTTCCCACGTTGTTGCTGATTGTTTGTCTTGCCAAGTACAGCGTAAGTGTTCAGCTTTTTTGTAACACACAACTGCTAAGGCTTCAGTTACTTTGTCTAAGCCTGTAGCGTCTATAAGTGCTTCTAACTCATTTTGTAATTTTTCTTCTGTCATGATTAAACCCTCCGATTTTTTGAGTAGTCATTTAGATTGGTGGCGATGCCATTGCGATAGTGTGACATGGCCATGTTGAAGGTGAAAGGATTGGATAAGTCTGCTTTGGCGCGTTCCCTGCAACGTCGTGTTATCTCGGGCGCGTGGTAGTGGAATAGGCGACTGATTTGGTTCGCCCGTTGTGGTGGTGTAAGCAACGGTAGCTTACAAGCGAAGTTCTGGCGCTGTATCATCTCTTCATAGAAGGATTTCATTGGTTAGTCCTTTCTTATGGTGTCGTATATTTTGTTTAGTTTGTTTAAAAGTTTAGTTCTGTTGTTAACTGCGCATTGTTCAACATTTGCAGGGACCATTCCGTAGGCTAAATCTTCTCTTTTGGCTGCGTCTATACAGTTAATAATTTCTTTTAGTTCTTTTGAGGTTAAATATATTTTCATTGTATTGCCCTTTCAAGCGAGATTTGAACGTAGGATATCAAGGCCCAGGATATGTAGCCATATATGAGCCCGGCAAGTGTGATAGGGATGTATTTCATTTACTTAATCCACAAGCTTTGTAAAATCGGCTTAGGCTAAAGCGCTCGTTGTCTTGGTTAAACATACCCATGAATTCATAGATTAAAGTTTTTAGTTGTTCATCATCTCCAATCGCTTGGGTGTCCTTGAATATCTTGGCGATTGCTTCATAGTGGCGGTGTTGAAACATAGTCATATCATCACCTATTCTAAAAGTTGAATGTGTTTAGTCGAATTGTCCTACGGTTATAAAATGTAAGGCGTGGTTTTTAGGTAGTTTGGTGCGGAGAAAATCACTTGTTATTGCGTTAAACTCTTGCCCGCCGATGTCTTGTTTTTTGCGTCCATTGTTGACAGATATATCAACTAGCCCATTGCTATCAAACTCCGCTCTGAGGCTTTTATCGGCGAGTTGCGAGCATGGCCACCAAGCGCCAGACTTATGCGCCCATGAATATGTATCGCGTCTTGATAACCAAAGTATGATGTAGCTATCTGTAATTTTGGTTCTCATATCATCACCTGTTGGTTAGTGGTTAGTTTGGGCTAGAACGGCGGCAACTGCTTGTTTTTTGTTGCCTGAGCCGATAAAATCTCCGACAGTGGGAGGCCGTGTTGCGTAGGAAAGCCGGAAGGCTTGCCAGGGGAATGTTTCGGTGTCGGTGTTGGTAAACTTGCGGATGTAACCTTCTATGCCGCCCGATGAGTTTAGGACTTGTTCTAAGATTTCGTGGTCGTTGTGTATTACTGTTTTTGTGGTCATATCATCACCTGTTGGTTAGGTTGAGGTTTCATAATCAATATCAACGACAATGTGTTCCTTATTTACAATACACCATAGCGTGCCGTTATTTGAGTATATAGCACATTGATGATGGGTGCAATTGTGGTCATGGTCATACTATCACCTATTGGTTAGGTGTTTATAGGTGTAACTTCGTTTTCAGTTTCAATCCAACATCTAGCACCACATGATAACGGCTTATCGGGTCGGTAAATTACGGTAGATGGGCCGTTGATTGTTACTTCATGAGCGTAGATGTTTGATTTTCCTCGCTTGATGGTAAGGCAAGGCTTGCGTTCGCCAGTTTTGGCATTGCGTTTGATAACGTGTTGGTTTACGTGAATTCTAGTAATCATATTCTCAACTCCATAAGTGAGGGGTTAGGTGTTCATCCACTCATCGAATGTTTTCAGTGGTGCGCCGCTCCGTGTTATGTCGCCACCATTACCATCATCGGCGCAATCAAGATAAATCTGGTATTCGTCTTTCGGCGTTCCGCGATTAACGGTCTGCCATAAAATGTGCTGGGTAAGGTATTTATCGGTGGTCATATCATCACCTTTTAAATTTGCCTATCTACTGATAGGTAGACTAGGATCGACTGGTTTAGGAATTAAATCCTTTATTTGATTGCATAAGTGAGGGGGTAGTCATTAGAGCCACCCTGTATGCTTGTAAAGATACTCGGCGCGCTTAAGGGCCTTAGTAGTATCAGCAAGCTTGGCTTTTAGGACATTCATTGAGTGGAGCCGGCGCTGGCGGGTTGCTATCACGAGCATCCGGTCTAAGAATGTGACCCTTGCCTTAAACCCAGATATGCGGTTGCGCTGTTTGGCGTCTACCCGCTCTAAAACCTGTTCGACTGTCTTGGTCATTTGATTATCTCCATAAGTGAGCGGGAACCATGCCCTAGCTAGCCCAGGCTGTCAAGTCCTCTTACATTACATTTGCATGACAACCTATCTATTGATAGGCAAGGTCTCACGTGATGCCCCATGCAAGTATCATGCCATGCAAGTATCATGCCACTAGCTACCACTAGCTAGCCCATGCAAGTATCGTGCCAACTATTGCTTGGACCGCTTGGCGTTGACTATTCGTATGCTATCTAAGGGAAACAGACTTCGGGGGTACCCCCGGGCCGATGTCTTTTGCCACCCCATAGAACCTCAAAAGCTTTAAAATAAAAAATAGAAAAAAAAGTTAGACTTCTAAGGAAAAAGGAGTATTGACAACACCTAGTAAGTTCCTCTATACTCTAATCTGCTGGCAGATCGGGTGGTTCCCCAACCCTGGATCGCAGGCAGGCGCTAAAGGGGGAGTAGCGCATCCAAGAAATAACTCCCCCACAAAATAACGAGGGACAATATGGTAATTCTTGAGATTGTTCAGTGGTATATCTGGGGGGTTATGGGGCTCGTAGGTATTGCATCTATGGGGATAGCCTGTTTAGTTGTATATCTAATATATAGGTTAGATATCGGCGGTAAAGGATAGAAAAGCTGTGACTACCCTTAAACAGAAACCGCTTAGTGAAAAATATATCAGAACGATAGATTTCTATTTCGAGAATGGTTTCAATAAACAGGAAGCGATGCTTAGCGCTGGGTGGGCTGAGGTTACGGCTAAGACGGATACAACCCGTTTCTTTACCCGTGAAGACGTAAAAGGAGAGATTGCCCGCCGCCAAGCAAAGCTCGCTAAAAAGCATGAGCTTACCACGGATTGGATTATCACCCGTCTTATGCGTATCGCTAATGCTTCAGAATCCTTAGCTAAATTTAAGAGAGTGAGTGAAGATGGGATGCTTTACTGGGATTTTGCTGATGCTACTCCCGAAGATTTAAAGGTTATCAGTGGTTTAATGACTGAAAGCTATCAAGATGGCCGGGGTAAAGAAGCTAAAATTATCAAGAAATTCAAAATCAAGGAAAGAGATGAAAAGGGAGCTTTAGATAGCCTCGCCCGCATCAAGGGCATGTTTGATGATAAGATGACAGTGGCCGGTGAGCTTTCCTTGGTGGAGCGGCTCCAACGTGGCCGTAAGAGAGCGAATAAAGGAGAATAGGAGAAATGGGTAATGTCGTAGAATTAGATTGTATAACAACTTTAGATATTTCAGCCGATAGGGTTTTAAGTGCGGCATTAGAAGAAGATTTAGCTGGGGTTGTACTCGTTGGGTATAAAAAAGATGGGTCAGAATTCTTTCGATCTAGTTACGCTGACGGTGGAACTATATTATGGTTATTTGAAAAGTGTAAGAAACAATTGTTAGAAATGTGGAACTAGAGAATGAAATTTTCTAATCTTCACTACCCGCTTCCGTTAAGAACTCTTTATCTAGGAAAAGAAAAACATCTTCTTTTATCTAATTTTATGATAAGATGGGATGGAGGGAAAATTACAGCTAGACAAGGCTTTATTTGGGATGGGGCATCTATTCCTCATAGGTTGAGAGGGATAGTTAGTAAGGCAGGGGATATTCAATGGGCAGCTTGTATTCACGACTGGTTATATTTAAATCGTGTACTGGATGATAACACTATCATATATAGAGCATTTGCTGATAGAATTCTTTTAGAAGGAATGAAAGAAGTTCCTGTTGAAGTAGAAAATGGGGATACAACTGTAAGGGTTCCTTGGTATCGACGTGGTATAGTATATAGTGGTGTTAGAATTGGTGGTTGGTTAGTTTGGAATCGAAGAAATTTTGATTAGGAGAAGACTATGAGATTTTTAGCTTTAGTTTTAGCGTTGTTTTTGTTTGTGGCTCCTGCTCATGCTGTTCACCCCGGCTCAACCGTTACGGCTGACATTATCGCCCAGAATACATTCACTGATGCTCTTGTGAACATCAATTCTGTACGCGGTCGAGCCACTGCTACACGTGTCTCCATCTCAGTATCCGGCACATTTGGTGCCACTGTAACGCTTCAGCGTAGGCTAGACGGGACCAACTGGCGCGATGTTAGCAATTGGACTACCACGACAGAAGAAAGCTATATTGTTGATCAAAGGGTTGATTTACGTATAGGCGTCAAAACTGGCAATTTTACATCTGGAACTGCTGTCGTAAGACTGGGCTCGCACTAGAATGAAAAAGCTTCTACTTTCGCTAGCTCTACTCGTAGGGCTGGCGTTCCCCGCATCTGCCACTGAAGTCTCTGTCTGTTCTCCTGTAGTTGATCCCGTACAGGTGGGAGCAGTCTTATATGACTGTGATCCTACTCTCACCTTAGACTTCAACTTCGCTACTGATCGGAGTTTGCAAGGCCGTAGAGGGCCAACCCTCACCTATTCTGGTGGGAATAACGGAACATATTTTGACAGCGCGGGAGTGTTGCAAACCTCGGGAACAAACGAAGCCCGCTTCACCCATGATCCGGCGACAGGCGCATCCCTTGGGCTGCTAATCGAGGAAGCGCGGACGAATTTGCTGCTTCAGAGTGAGGATTTCTCGACCACTTGGGTAGACTCTGCTGTTACTCCGGTGGGGATTTCAACAAATACCACTGTTGCTCCTGACGGGAACACCACCGCAGATACTCTCACAGACGATAGCGCAGTAAATTTCGAGGGCCTAGAGCAAGCCATTACCGTTGCCAATAACTCAACACCGTGGACCGCTACCGTATATATTAAGAAGGACAGTGACGAGACAAGGTTCTCCGAACTTCAAATAAAGCTTACCGGCGGCACTCTCCAGCGAGTGAATGTTTCGCTTAATACAAGTACGGGGGCTATCCTGGAACGCGCATCAACCGGGACAACCGTAGTCTCAGTTCAAGACGCGGGGGATTATTGGCGGCTAAGGGTGACGGTCGATAATAACTCTACCGGCAACGTCACACTTGAAGTTTTCCTTTTCCCCGCCGCTGGCAATACATTAGGG
>LAZR01001011.1_pt1 | contig 19007 bp, 24 predicted proteins | sample 329461 | NCBI WGS metagenome assembly LAZR01 (sample SAMN03002196, study PRJNA259156) | marine sediment metagenome | biome: sea floor; feature: Hydrothermal impacted sediments; material: marine sediment; isolation source: Loki non-amplified sample from Loki's castle hydrothermal vent sediment ...
ATTTATGATATTTTGTTATATATTAATCATACTTCTGCTTAAAGATAAAATTTCGATAGTTTAATAAATGAAGTTTGTACCTAACTCTCACACCGTTGGTTGAGTTTGCATAATTATTTCCTAAACCTATGATGGAATAACCATCACTAAGTAATTATAATCTTTTGAGAAATAAGAGTTAATAGAAGTTAATCGATTATAGAACTAAACTATAAAAGCCTTATTCCAGATTCCAAATTAATAAATTTGATTTAAGAATTATTTATCTTTTATTACCTGATTAGCTGAGTTAATAGGGAATATAATTCGTTAGTTTTCCCACCTAAGTATTCATTTATTAAATCTTTACATCTTCAGGCGTATCCATAATGACAAAAAAGGTTATTTAACTTCTCTAATTGTTAAGAACAATTATTACATAGGTTTTTTCGATTTAAATAACTATTTAAAGAGAGAATATCAGAAATTATCATATTTTCCTCAATTATAACTTAACAATTATCACACTTTAATTTAAGATTATAAGTATATTTAATCCCATATGGCGTATTTTCTTTCTTTGCATGTTGCATAAAAATGCTTTTTTTTAATGACTTAAATTTATTCTTCTTTTTTCCTTCTTTTCTTGTGAATATTTAACTGCGTTTACAAGAATGAGAGGGTTTTCCTTACATCTTCCTATTGCACGATTACAATTAAGGCATAGAATCCCTCTAATTTTTCCAGTTTTGTGGTTATGGTCAATATCTGGATCATAATCGTAAGGATAATCATATCTTGAAAAAATATCATCGAATTCTATAATTCATTATTTAAATCGATTATTTTGAGAAAAATATTATTAAACATATGAGCTACTCCCTTTCCCGTTTTTGCACTTGTCTCAAATAAACCGTAAATCATAAAGTTTTTTTTTATTTCTAGTATTTTTTCATTCACTTTAGGAGCATCATAATCTTTATCTGATTTCATTCCGATAAGAAAAATTGGTATTTCTCCTAATTCTCTTTTAACATCACTTATCCATTTCTCTAAATATATTGAGGGGAAATTGCCAAGAGAAGGCTATTCTCCAGAACTTCCAGATGTAGTCGAGCTTGATTTTCAAAAACCTTTTACTACTCCAATATTTGGTCCAGATTCTATAAGGACAAGGAATATTTCTTTTATGAAACAAAGGTGAACAAATTGAAAACTTCTGTTGCTAAGCTTATGCTCAGTTCATTTTCAAAAGGTTTTGATAAAAAATTTGATATGAAAGAAAGTTACTCTTGAGATTGAAAGGAGTAGATTTTATGGTCTCATTTAATACGTCTCTTTAACCCCGAATAGATATAAAGAATCGGAAAATTGACCAAACCTTTACATACTAATAAAAATACTCGCGAATCTCTTCCCGACTTTAGTCAATCCTATTTTAATAAATTCCTTTTTCGAAATTTCTCCCTTTTTACACCGCTTCCACGAGTTCTTTAGAATTTTCCAATCGGAACCTAAATTCTCTTTCATATAATCCTCGACATCACTAATTTCTTCCATAAGTTTGTTAACAATTTCAGTCACATCCTCGATTCTCAGTCTAATCTCGCTGATATCATCCTTTATTTCAGCTAACTGTGTTTCCATCTCCTCCAACTTGCCATAAAGTTTTTTGAACCTCTTTCTTTTGGGATCGTTCTCTTTGAGTTTGTTAATCATTTTATTCCAGGAGTTCTTGAGATTATCCAAAATTCTTATAATCAGTAAAATTTCAATTGTATTACGAATGAAAGTCTTGAACTCGAAATTTATCAGTTGTATTACGAATGAATTTCAATTGTATTACAAATGGATATAGAGACGGTGAACACGATTTACTGAGCTATGTTTCTTTTGGAATTAATCTGAACCTATTTTGAGATTAATAAGCAGAAGAAGGAAAAGGAGAAGAAAAAATAAACAGAAAGGAAGGTTTAAATCTCAAAGAAAAAAAAGCCTATTTTCAATTGTATTACGAATGAAAGTTGTTTTGTAATACAGATCTTTTGAATTGTAATACGATTGGTTCATTTGTATTACAGAAATTATTCAGATTGGGAGAGTGTGGTAATTTAAAAAGGTAGAATTAATAATTAAAATATCAAAAGAGAGGAATTATTAAATTGTCGAAAGTAAAATATAGAGACCACACTATGAGAGTTAGTAAAATTTCGAGAGCTAAGATTAAAAAAGTTGTCAAATTTGGAGAAGGGACATGGGAAAGTGTGTTGAATGTGGAACTAACGAATTATTGGAATATGATCATATCATACCCTTCAGTAGAGGAGGGAGCAATACAGCTAGGAATATTCAATTATTATGCGAGAAATGTAATAGAAGTAAAAGTAATAAAATTTAAAAAATATTTGTGATCTTTTTGAGTATTTAAAGAATAAATAGCAAAAGTAAAAAGGAGGCATTATAGATGGAATTTGTCAATGCGAACAGGCACAGCCCACCATTTGAAACTAATTAAATATATAAATAGTGACTCTAAGACTTATGACTTTGAAAATCCAGATGAGAACAAAGAAATTTTTAATGAATTTTTAGGTTTGATAAGAGATCGATGTAAAAAACACGGAATAATTTTCAACTGAAGGTAATTGGTAGATCTCACGAATAACAGGAAATAACTGAATTCGAATATACGACAGCTTACCTCCTGTGGAAACATCAATTTTATATGATGTGAGTAAAATTTTACTAAGCATTACTTAGTTGTTGCTTTTTCAATATATTTCTTTAAATTTTTTTTATAATCTTTAGTAAGTGTGTATTTTGAATCGTCTTGAGAGATTTTGCTATTTTTTGCTAAGATTCTTAGAATCCTCGCCAAACCTTAGAAACATGGGAAAAACTAGAGAAAGTCTAACCATTAAAATTACTTTAATAAGTTAGATGAGCAATACAATTTGGGTAAATTAAATATTTTTTATTAAACCTTTTTTGAAATAACATTGTATTATCCTGGATATATGATTTTTTTGCCTACTTTCTTTTAGGTAAAGGGTGGCGTTCACTGTCCGACGGTCAAAAAAGACCAAACCATTGATAAAAACAGTAAAATTAACAGTGTAATAAATTACACTACCAAAAGACAAAAATCCAGGGGTAGACAGTGAACACCATGGCTGATTTATTAAATATATCTCATGATATATATGATTTTAAATAATTTAATTATTAACTCTATAAAAAATTAGGATGAGTAAAGAATTTTTACAAAAATAAAAAGGAGGTACTCACCCTTAGATCCAAATTTATTTGATATAATGATAAATATTGTGGAAGATGCAATAAGAACATGTGAAAATGAATATAATTTTCCAAAATTCAATTATGAACTAAAGAGAATTCAAGAGATCGAAAAGACTAATTTAAAACGTATAATGGGGAGGATTGTAGATGCTTGATTATCATTATCTCGCAGACAAAATCTGTAATTATTGTAAAAAGCATGGATCAAAAATATTCATTCCCATTCCGACTAGAGACAGGTAAAAGCCATAGGGATATGAAAAAAAAAAATGGGAATTCTATTTACATTGTAGAGAGTGTGGGTTTAAAAATTATCGGTACTAAAAATTTAATATAATCAATTAGAAAAAAATTTAATTTGAAGAGCAGCATTGAATCTTTATAGAGATCATGGTTTGATGTTGAGTTTTAATAGAATAAAAGATTAGTGTGATTTTGAATGTTTAAGAGTGAGGATTTTCTTGATGCCTTCCGTATAGCGTTAGAGAAAAAAGGTTACATATATTTTAAATTTGAAGGTTTAACCCAGAAGAAACTCCGATAGTCGGAAATTCATTGAGGTCAATTCTTCCTTCTGGTTCAAAATTTTCATGGAACGCATCATTATAATAATTCTTTTATTAAATTATTAAAATAAATGGGTAATATATTATACAATATGTAAACAATGTGTAAACAATGACAATGTTTTGGTTAATTAAATCAAAGAATTTATATGTTAGATTAATTTATGAAGTGTAACATTAAGCTAAAAATTTTAAGGTAAAATTTAATGAAGAAAAAACAAAGAAAATTACTTAACTTTATAGAGCATTTAAAAGAAGAAAAGTGAAAAATATGGCAAATAGGAACCTGTAATATTCGACTAACTGAGATAAGAATTAATGAGGGAAAATTATGTCTGAAAGAGATGGTAAAACAAATACTCTGCTAATCGAGATATTAATTGGGATTATAGCCGAAATAATAGTTGTTATACTATTTCTTGTTAATATACTTATACCAATTATCATAGGGATTATTATTTTCATGGTACTTATTTTAAGGGTAAAGAAAAATGAGCTTTTTATCATTAATCGAATTATTTTTATTCTTAAAAAATATGAAAAGATAAAATACAATAATCAAAAAGAAATAAAGAAAGTTAGGGAGTTTGGAATATTGTTAGATAATGGAAGGGAAAAATTAGAGAAATTGGGATTTAATATTAAAGATAATGGAGATACTATTAAAAATAATTTCTTTGGGATACATCTTACAAGAAGGAATAGATTTATATATCAATTTTTAATAAGAAAATTAGAAAAGGGTCAATCTAAAAGACCAGATGAAGCATATTTTTCAGAAGGGTATCCCGAATCACAGAAAGAAGGTAGTAGAACCCAAGTTTTATATAATTTTATTGAATACCTTAAAACTAAAAGGAAAATCTCAAAATTGTTAAAGTTCTTCAAAATAAAAAAATAATGATAACCTTTTATTATGTCAGAAAGAAGTAAAGGATGTTGAAAAAGAAAAAAATTAATAGCCTTTGAAGTTTTAAAAGAGAGCTTTTATATTAAGATTTACGAATTGCAATGATTAGCATTGATAATTCTGTAGAATTAGCAATTAAAACATATCTTGCATTAAATAAAAGAGCTTTAGGAATTAATTGGAAAAAATATAATAATTCTATCCAAAAATTTCCTCCCATGCTAAATCTTATTCATGACTTTGTAACTGATAAGGTTTCCAATGAAGAATTGGATGGTATTGAAATGTTTCATAATCTCAGAAATAGTCTTTATCACCAAGGTAACGGTATTACAGTACAGCATAATATTGTTAATAGATATGCTATTGTAGCTCAAGATTTAATTTCAAGATTATTTAATGTAGATATTGATAAGAAAATAACAGGTATAATTTCAGACGATAATTTTTCTCTTTATGGTGAATTCTTATTAAAATGGAGAGAATTAGAGCAAGAATTAAGAACCATTTATTATAAAAAGGGATTAAAATCAGAAAGGAGAGTTGAACCACCGATGCCTACTATTGAAGAATTAAAAAAAAGAACTGAAGAATTAAAACAAGAAATAGATAAAATTAATTATTTGTAATTGATAGAAAAAAAGCAATTTCCCCAAACTATCTTACGAGGGGCACCACGGGGGAGGGAGAAACTATAAAGAAAAATTATTCTATTGGATGCCATGCTATAAGATCATACGAATGAATAATACACACTTTTAATTGATATGTATTTAGACTTTAAAAAATGGGTTTTCAAAGTCTTCATTCTTGGTTGATAATTATCATTAAATTTAAATTTTAAAAACATAGATTTTTAATAATGGAAAAGCAACAAAAAGAAGCATTTAAGATAGTAATTCCAAAATATATACCCACAATGGAGAATAAGGAGAAATTAAGCAATAGTTTCATATCTAAAATAAAAAATGAGATAAAAAAGGAATTACCCCATCCAAATGTGAGTATCTATAAGAAAGATATCATGAAATTTATTTTAATTCATCAAATTGAACAAAGAACAATAAAAAATAAAGAAGAATTTGATAAATATTATTCAAAATATGGATTTATTACTAATAATTTAGAGAAATTTGAGATAGATACAATTTCAGACTCATATTTCAGCAATGAGTTTGATATTGATGATGATCTAGCATTTTATAATCATGAATATGTGCAAAACCATTATTTAAAAGATGATCCTGATTGGTTTTTGCAAATTGATTTAAAAGAAGATCCTTTTCCTTCTCAAGATGGATTATATTTAATCTCTAAAGAAAACTATGAAACGATAGTGTTGAAAACTCAAATTTATAACAAATATATAGAGATTCTGGAACAAAACCCTAAATGGATTTTAAACAAGTCTATTGTAATATACGGTGATTTTGGGTGTGGAAAAACGACGTTTTTTGATTATTTGGGTTATAATTTGTTATTGAATAATATCCAACCAATTAGAATAATTTTAAATGCAAAACCCTCCCTGCCCTCTTTACATCAAGATTTTAGTGAATCACTATTTAATGAATTAGCTAGCTACATATCAAAATATTCAACAGATCCAAGAGGAAATATAAGCAAATTTAGTAAATATAGCATTTTATCTCTGTTTGAAAGAGTTAAAAGTGATAGAAAACAACAAGGTTTTGTCATTTTTTTAGATGGTTTGCATAAGTCTCAAGATCACAAGAGTACAGCTTTAAATTTTCTAATTGAATTGCAAAATGTACTTGAGTTTTATCGGAGGAACGAGATTTCCTTAACAATTTTTATTGCCGGATCATTAGAATGGCGAGATAAAATAAATAATAGTAAGAAATTTTCTGGTTCGATATTTACCTTAGAAAAAATGGATACATTGAATATAAAACAGGCGCATGAAATGCTAAAAAGGAGATTTGCTGTATTTTCAGAAATGAAGGGGAGACAATTTATTAAATATAACGAAATAGAACTGTTAATAACCTCAATTGAAAGAACTCTAGCAACCGATGTAAATTTCAGAATATTGATAAAATTTTTTCTCCAAAATGGTTTCATTTTTAAAAATAGAATAAAGCTTAAACCATTTATGGAAGAAGATGTCTTGAACAATATATTTGAAGCAATAAAGAATAATAAAATCTTATATAATAATCTAGTTCAAATTAAAAAAGAATTTCAAAATGAAAAGCCTAAACTATTAAAAATTCTTAAAACTGTCTCTACAACGTATGATATGGGATACTTCTTTGAAGACCATGTATTCTATCATAAAAATTCTCAATGCTTTAATTATTTACAGAAAATAAATATTATTGTTAAGAGCGAAAAATATAAGAAAAATGATATAAAACCCTATGCTTTACACCCAGCTATTTATAAAACTTTTAATGAGATTGAAAATAAAGTAAAATTTCGCCCAACTCATTATTTTGAGCTGTTATTTGCTGAAGAGCAACAACCAGTAAGCCCTGAAGCAGAATATATCAATATATTAAATACAATAAAACGCTTTAAAGAAAATAATCCTGAAATTGAAGACCAGATTGAAAAACTAATTGTTTTAACGCAGAAGGATTATTTCGCACTTATTAATAAGATCGAAACCACATCCAATTTTTACATTTCTGAAAATGTAGTCGAAGAAATGAATAAAATTATAGAAAAATTATTAACGTTCTTGTATGCACTTTCTAAAGAACCCTTAAGGTTTAATAGCCAATCTTTACTTTTTAAAATCTTTAAATATACATGGTTAGATAATCGAGTTTTAACGCAATTTTTTAATTGGACAGAGAGATGGAACCCAAATGTTAATGATAAGAAAATTAATACACAATTTTTAAAGCTATTCATCGATGCCTATGAGTCATTAGTTTTTAAAATTGGCAAGCATATACTATACAATAAAATTCTGATTATTGGATCAAAAAATCTGAATAATAACGAAAAAATTGCTTTGAATTCCGCCAGAGCACTCTACTCGGAGAAACGGTACAAAAATTCTATAGAAAAATGCCATGATTTGATTGAAACAACCCTTAGGGAGTTTATTTACAATATTTTGTTTATAAAATATGAAAATAATTGGGAGGAATATTTACCCAAAAAAACACAGATTTATATTAGGAAAATAAAGCAAAAAGAAGTTATTCAATACGGGAATTTATTATCTAGTGCAGGTAACTCTCTTTATTATCTTACTAGGAGTGCTTATTCTAGTATTATTGATGATAATTATCTTTGGAAAAATTCTTTTTCCATTCTTTTTGGTAAGGCTTACCGTTCTTTAATTAAGGAGACATTGGAAAGTTTTGCTAATTTAGGTCATTTAGATAAGCATAATAGAGAAGATAAGGAAATTGGGAAAATTGCATTATTGGTAGAACAAAATATATCTAAAACTAAGGAAATTGTTGAAAAAATAAACAAATCATATATTAATATGTTGAATCTTGATGCTATAATAATTAATGATTCGGAATTAATTCCACGATTTCATTCTCAAGAGAAAACTGATAAACTCTGCCCAATCTCCTTTAGTGATAATGAATGCGAAGAAATATTAAAAATTATCAACACAACAAATGGTAATAAAGAGAATTTGTTTGAAAAATTTATAAAGATATCCGATATTAACCAAATTCAAGAAACTTTTTCAACATCGTATCGCAAATTCATTGCATCAATAATCAAATTAATTCAAAATAATATAATTCAGATTGAAGATCATTATGGATCAAATGTAATCTTCAAAGTTTTAAAAAAATAGACTTATATATTGAGCCAATTTTTTTATAGAAATTATATATAGAGGAAACTTAAATAAATCAGAAAATTACAAAATTTTTTACCTCTGATTAGTTAAATAGTTGCTTTAAAAAGATATTAATATGCCTCAAAAAACTAAAAAAACAAAGGAAAATATTTCAAATCTCCCTACAGAAGACGGAAATTATAACCTTTTTAATAAGAAAGGGGAGATTGTTTATACTGGGCAAGGAAATATAAAAAATAGAATCCAGTCCCATGTAAAAGATCCAAAGAAACAGTTCACATCATTCACATATAATATAGAACATTCTTCTAAAAAGAGAGAGCAAACCGAAGAAAATCGAATAAAACGACATAAGCCACCTCAAAACAAACAAAAAAAATAGTTACTTGATTATAATCCATATTCAAAGCATTCTTCATCCAAATAATTCTTTCAGGACCGAATGTATTGTTAGTATCTAAATATAATGCACCTCCTTCCATACCACCTGTATCATACGGGCGTTGTGAATTTACGCAAAGCTGGTGAGCAAATTGAGTTTTACCTGTTCCACCTTCTCTAAATATTTGGACTAATTGCCCAGGCTTAATTCCTCCATCTAATAAATTATCTAATTTTTGAATTCCTGTTGAAAGCCCTAAATATTGTCTTCGATCACCCCAACTACTTTTTTCACAATGTTTTTCTAAAAATTTTTACGCCTTTTTTATCAATTTACTTCAGAAAATTTACCCACAACACCAGAAGAGTTTTCTAAAGACGTGAATCAGGGTATATGTGAGATTAGAGTTCATATTAATTATAATTTATCTAATATCGAAACTGAATTAAAAAATCTAACTCATCTTAGATTAAATATGCCTAATCTACAAACGCTACCTAAATTTATAGATACTTTAACTCAAATGAGTCAACTTTTAATTACTTCAACAAAATTTGACAACTTAACGAATGAATTTGGAACTGATGAAAATAAATACCGCTTGGAGATTCGGACTAATAGAAATTTAGATTTAAATGATTCTATCGGAGAATTAAAAGAAATTACACATCTTCGGATTAAAAATATTAATTTTATAAGAGATTTTAACATTATTTCAAATTTAACTAATTTAACACATCTTAGAATTGTTCATGGAAATCTCACGGGAATTCCTGAATTTATAGAATCACTTCCTTTTATCAAGCATTTGCATATCTATTCTCAAGGAGATAATCCATTTAGAGCTAAATTTTGGTCAACTAAAAATAAGGGGCGATTTGAATTTCAAACATCTAATAATAAATTTACCTTGCAAAATATGAAAAATATCACTCATTTAAGAATTTCTGGACATAGTAACATTAATTTTAACGATGAAGAATTAGAGTATTTAAAATGTTTACGAATAGATAATATTAATCAGATTCCTTCTTGTATCCAGAAAATGAAAAATTTAGCTTTTCTTGAGTTGGATATAAATAACGTGAGAATGATACCAGATTGGTTTTCTCAGTTTGCCAACATTAGACAATTAGTCATAAAAACTGAGAGAATTGAATTTTCTGATAATTTCTGGAAAATTGAATCTTTAGAATGTTTGAAAATAAGAGTACATCCAAATTTTAACAATATTGATTTTATTAGATATTTTAAGAATTTATCGCATCTATGGATTGAAACACCGGACTTAATAGATTTACCAAATGTAATTGATGAGTTTATTAAAAATAATATAAACTTAAAAATTTACAAAGATACTGAGATAAAAGAAGATCTAAATAAGTATTTAAAATCTCAAGCACCAAATTTTTTCATTCTTAAGATACATTCAAATTGTATAATACCTGACAATCTAAAAATATATGAAATAAAAAATTAATAGAAAGATCTAATAATTTCAAATCCAAATTCCAAATGGTTCCCATCTTGAGGTGTTCGAGAAAGAAGAATGTTAAAGATTATTATAAAATACAAAAAGATTGATAATTATCATGATAAAAAGAATAAATATAGAATTTATTTTCCCGACTAAAGTTAATTAAGAAAATTCCTTTTTAAAAAACATTTTTTCTGGAATATCTCCTAATGTACAAATAACTTGTTTATCTGTTTCAAAGTCAAAACTTAATTCATCTTTAATTTCCTCTTCTATGAGCAATTGAAATTGCCACATTCTCACCTTAAAATCTCTTTTTCTTTCAGCTCTTTTACCCTTGGATCAGTATAGACCTTTTCAATTAATCCATAATCCACAAGTGGAATAGATATAATAGAGATTAATATAGGGGCTAAAATAAGGGATTTAAGGAATCTCTAACTTCTTTATGCTGTTTTTCTTTTCCAAAATTTATTCCTTTATTCCTTTCTAATCTAGTGCGGGTTAGTAGAAAAGCAGAATAATAAGCCCTTCCAATTGATGTCCTAAATTTTGCTTTTTCATCTAAATCATCAATAAGTAATAATTTCTTTGCTATTTCTAAAGACAGGAATAATTATTAAACCAAACAATAAACCTATAAACATGGGTGTCCCTAAGCTAATTTGCGGATTCTGAGGGACGATTACCCATAAATAAAAAATAAAACCTACCATAATTATTGCAGCTGTAATAACTGCAATAACTTTTTGCTTCGCATTCTGACTAAGCAATTTAAACCTTCTCCTAAATAATATAAATTGAGAGGCAACACTAAATATCACAACTGCAAATAAGAATAGCAAATCATAAAAAAATAAAAGAAGAATATTTGAAAATGAATTGGGGTGAAATTGAAAAAATGCATCAAAAATTTTATAAAAAAAATAACCCCATAAAAAAATAATAAAAATGTTATTTACAAGGTTCCTAAATTTAGTGTTTTTCCTGATTGATATATGTGTTTTTTAATTAATATTGGCAATGTTTTTAGAAATTTTTGGTAATGAAACTCATTTCCAATTTGCTTTTATTCTGCTTATTATATGAATAATCTTTTAGGAATTTTGAATTTGATGTTTTTTATTCTTTTAATTCCCTATTCTTTATATTTTAAGTAGAAATAATACGAGAATATTTTAGTTAAACTCACAATCTAGAAATTTTCAAAATAAATGCTAAATTTTGCGGATTATGGACTTAAGATACTTCTTAATTAAGTCTTCCTCAAGAAGATCTACATGAAAGTTAGTATGCTTTTGCTTATTAATAACATCGTAATTATGATTCTTTTTTAATTCTAATTAAGGAGTTTATCTTTTAAATTGAGTGATGCATTAGAAATGTTTAATCTTCAAATAGATAAAAGAGATATTCTCGTTAGTATGGTTGAGAAAAATCATAAGCAAGAGATTGAAAGCGGAATAGCAAAGGGTTATGCTGGTTTTAATGATTTATTTAGAAAGCTGTATCCAATCTTGACAGAAAGAGAAAAAGAATTGCATATGCTCATTAGAGGACTAAGTGAAAGTTTAATGAAAATAAATGAAGAAATAAGAGACTGGTTAGGAAAGGATTATATTTTAAAAATTCTAGAGATCCATACTAAGGATATGAAAGACTTTGAAAAAATGCTTGAACAATTAAGAAAACACCTTAATGGTTTGTTTGCAGTTTATAAAGGCATGTTTTTAAACGATACAAGAAATTCATTAATCTATGCTTCCGATGAGTGGGAAAATGCACCTGCTTCATTATTACCAACTAGTGCTGTAATATCATTAACATTTACCCAACTACTATCATCAAAACATCGGAAATTCTGGATTCTAAATTCAGTTAATTTTATTTTCATAATTAAAAATATTTATAGGATTTTCAACTAAATTGTTCAATTATGCTTTTATAATAAAAATTATAAATCTCTTTTTATCAAATTATATGTGGTGAATATGAGGAATTGAGTGGTTTCTCTTTTAGTATTGTCTTGTACCTACTGTTTATTCTTTAAATATTATATTCTGAATAATATCTTGATATTAAATCATATAAAAAATAAAAAAAATAGTCATATTCGTGATTATGGAATTAAATTGTTTTCCTTATATTAGGATTTAATGGAAATGTGTTTAGAACGATAATACTTTATAAATTTAATCTCATTTTCAATAATATAAGATATACTTCTTTTATTATCCTATTATCCTGTTTATGTTCATCTTAATTGAAACATTATAATCAAATATCATTGTCAGCTAGAACTTTATCCATAATTCTTATTTGCTTATCCAACTTATCCTCATTTTTTGAAAATTTAGATTTTCCCTAAAATCCTTTCTTTTAAGAAAATTGTTTTTTTCTTATGAACCCAGAAGATTGCTGTTACTAATATACTAATTATGGTTGATAGTATCATCCCGAAAACGTAAGAGTTTGGGTCAGTGGTTACAACTCCAAATATCACGCTAAGAAGTACTACTAAAGTAAGAATCGAAATCACAATAATCATTACATGAGTATAGTATGAATCTTCTTGAGTGCATCTATTTTTTTTTATAAATCTCATAATTTATTTTATTGAATTTTTTAAAATTCAATACTAATGTATTTTTTTTTCTTTAAAAATATATCATCCTCGATCAAATCAAAACCTAAAAACATATTATTGTTGTTAATAGGGAGTTTAGTGATTTATCTCTTCATTGTTCTAGCTACTCAGATACATTTTGTTTACATCCTTAAACTAGTGATATATACTCTTGTAGTTGGGGTATTAATGTATTTATTTTGGTGGTATTCTCATAAGTATCATATAAGAGAGAGATTTTCCTTTAGTCTAATATTGTTAAATTATATTCTTTATTTAATTTTGTCTATATTTATGGTCTGATTGTCTTAATACTTCTTTTTCTATATAAAACTATAATCAAAACTGTTGGCTTTCTAGGTGAACAAATTCCAGATCTGAATTTTGATTTCTCAGTCATATATCATGTCTAGGTTATTTAAGTTGAGGAGGACTGAAGATCATAAAGTAAATTTTGTAACCTATTTAGAAGCAGCAATAGGTAAAAAGATTAAATAAAAACTTAACACAAAAACATTACCATTACTTAAGTTCTCATATAGATCTCTAAAATTTTTTTCAAACATTACATACTAATGAATAAAATAAAGATCAAATCAATCTTAGCAACAATCTTTATAGATATTCAATGAGACTCTTCAAATTAAATTTTTTTCTTATTGCATCATCAATAAAATCCATATATGAATGAATATCACTGTGACATTTCCAAAGAGATTCAATATTACAGTCAAGTTCTTCATTTAGCTTATCATTTCCTAGTGATAATTTCTTTAAGTATAACTCAGAAATTTTCCCATCATTATGAACGATGATATTCCTTCTGTAATAGCTTTCTCGTAGATTTGGCCAACATTCTAAATTACCTTTTAGATCTATATTAAATTTCTTAAGGATTAATTTCGCAAATTCATCAATATCTTGGTGACCAAATCTCTCAATTTGATCTTGAGAAAGAGATCTATGTAAATCTTCAATATTTTCGAATTGTAGCAAATATTCTAAATCTACTTTCCTTTCTTTGCTTTTCATTAGATCTGGTTTAAAAAGATATAATTCTTGAAAATAGTCTTTGTTAAATGCTTCAAATAGAGAAAAAAAATAAATTAATCCCATCTTTAGTATATGGTTCTTAATAGTTTCTGGTTTTTGATTTATCTGATAATTAATTTTTTCTAATTTATTTTCTGTCAATATTTCTTGCTTGGATTCTTGAGGTTGGAAAAGAAACCGTCTAGATCTATCTTGTATAGCTTTAATTGAACCGTCTTCCATACCAGTAGTATTATAACCCCAAAATTGCATAGTGGATATTACAGTTTCTAAGATAAAAGTGACATTTGTTGAATAATATATGTTAATACCTGCTAATTTAGATTCTATACTCATACAATGTATTAAATCTCCAGTTTCTAATATATTTTACATATATATTGGTTACTTCACTATAGAACCACCAAGTATATCAATAGAAGAGTTGAATCTTAATAATCTATTCATATACTTTTCATTAGAAAATTTAGATTATATGGGATCAAGTATTGACCCGTATACAATTGACTATTATGAATTTGATAAAAAGTTGAGTATTAGTCAGAATTGGTAAAAACCGTTTAAATGTGAAAAATGCTGAAAAGTTTTTTCAGAAAAAGGCAATCTAAAGAAACATATGATATCTCATTCAGAACTAAAGCAATACTTATGTGTAATTTGTGGAAAGGCGTATAAATATAGTAATAGATTATTAAAACATAAAAAAAGTCAACATCCTCAAGATATTCATTAAAATAAAGGCACAAATTTTGCTAATTTTAAAAAAATACTTCACATTTTTATTCTTTTTTTCATTAAATTAAATTTTAATTTTAATACTTCTTACAAAATTTTCAAGTAGCCTAAAAAATTGTCTGGATCTTCCTCAGAAATCTGTATCTTAAATTTACTTAAGTTTAAATATATCGCAGTGTAAATTAAACATAAAGTAGATGATACTTATCCCACGAGATCGAACATCTTTGTCAGGCACCAGTACCTGAAAAAAGGAAAAAATAATTGTATATTAGACAAAATACATTTTATGAATTATACTAAAACATAAAGCGTTATTCAAGGAAAATTAGAGAGGATAACTAATGTCAAATTGCTATTGGTCTGAATCACATGCATGTCTGAAAGAAATTAACCAAAATCAGGAGAATGTATTTATAGTAGCTTCGAATGATCCTACTCGGTCGGAATATGTTGAGTTGATAAAAAAAACAGTTGGATTGTTTGAATTGAATCCTATTTTTGCAACAGACTTAAGTAAAAACAACAATCGTCAAGCTTTTTGTGATAACATTTGTTCCCATATTATTTCTTCTCGATTAATTATAATTGATTTATCTGGTCCGATCTTGCCAAAATGTGAGACGTGTTCTACTGAATACTTACAATTTTCAATGAACGTCTTCTGGGAATATGGATATGCGGCAGGATTAAATAGACCGATTATTGTTGTTTGCGATCAAAGTCAGGTAAAAGATCTTCCATTTGATATCTTTGACAAGCATATCTTATCATATTCGAAGACGAGTATAGAAGAAGACTTAGGAGAAATTATAAAGATTAAATTAGAGGAAATCCAATATCCTGAATCGAACTTAAGAGGTATTTTAACTGAATGTTATGAAAGTTTGAAAAAAATATGTGATCTTTACAATCAAATAGGAGTAAGAACTAAAGGAAATCGGATTTTAACTGATAATGAAGTTTTTTTAGCCGTCAAGAAAATTGAAAGAAATAAAGATTTATGCCTTGAATATTTAAATTTACACTACGAAGTTGATAGTGAAGAGCTTACTGTAAATGGAAATTTTAGAATCTTATTAGAAGAAATGGATATAGACGTAGGGTTAATAGATGGAAGATTTCCCGCTAATGGCTTTTACATACTTAAAACAGGAAGCACTCGAGAACGTATGAAAAGAGAAGAAATTGTTCAGGTTTTGGACAAAATTAATAAAAAGATTTCACAAATTTGAGATGAATTGTTATTACCTTTAAAACTGTTTAAAATTATCAGTTCTTTAAAGAATTTTAGGAAATATCTTGATTATGTTCAGTTCTTACATATGCACGAATATCAGTAAAAAATTCTCCTAAATTATCAAGAATCTCTTCTTCTGTCATATTATTCAAAGTATTTTGTGTCAGCAGTTGGGTAACCTCCCCATTCACAATTTTTCTTAGGGTTTTACTATTTGGAATTATGTAGTATAATCCATCTAGAAAATACATCTCTTGATCATCTAAAGGTTCTCTGTTATATACAGTTAATCCAAAAAAATCTTGCACTTCTTCAGATCTAAGCATTTTCTTTACAAGACTATATGCGGTCTTTGTCCTTGAATTAAATGACTTAATTATTAATCGTTTGAGTTTATTAAAAAGAATTTGGTTAGCATGTACCATTGGAGGAACATCACCACTTCCCTTAATAATGATAGTTAAAAGATTCAAAAAATCATTAAAATCTTCATCACTAAATTGAACTCCATGGGATGTCCTTAGAATATCTCTGACATTATTAATATTGTTAAAAACTGGAATTTTTCTTTTATATTTTATAAGTGCGAAATCAATCTCTAGATTTATAGCATTGGAATTTAAATGATGATATTGGTAACTACGTTTACGATTCCTACGCTACTTATTTTTGGCATAGACCACTTCGATGAATTAATTAATTTTACCATTAAAGACAAGAATGGGAGAATCGGATTAACCCCCGATTATGATCATATTGGAGTAAGCACAAACTATGGCAACCATATAAACTCATTAGATATTTATATAAATAAATCAGGAATTTTCCTCTATGAAAAAGCTAAAAAGCTAAATGTCTGTATAGCGATGCAACAACCATATACATTTAGGTATTCGTTATTATATGCTAACAAGGTTTCGAGATATTCTTTTTTTTTAGTTTTCTTAAATTAATGCCCCAATGTTGATTATATTATTTTTTTAGTACCGATAATTTTTAAAACCACACTCTGTACAATGTAAATAGAATTCCCATTTTGCTTTTTCAAATTCAGGAGCAATTCTTGGTAATATATGAGCTCCATTGGTTTTAGCCATATATTTATTATTACATTTTCTACATTTTATACAAACAATGCCCTCTTCTGTATTATATGTTATATTATCTCCGTAGTAAACAAATTTTCTTGTTACAATCACTTCTCCAATATTATCTTGATTTTTTTTTCTATAACTCTTTTCAATACGGCCAATCTGATCAATTGAAAAAAATTCAGACCCACCATATTCAGCAATTGATGAAAAAATAATTTTAAGCCTATCATATCTTGTATAATTAAGTAAGTTAATAAGTCTAGTGTGAAACGGAAGTATCTTACTTGTTAAAGAAGGTATTATTAAATAATCAATTTTATTTTTTCGAGCCCATCCTGTTATTTTTTCCGATAATCTTAAAAAGTCCTTACATATGAAAATTGCAACCCTGCCTATAGATGTTAAGAAAATTTTTATTTCAGGAAATGTAATACATTCAATTTTCTCTCTTATGTGATTGTCGTTATACCTTTTAATCTCGACTGGTGTTTGCTTAATTTGTTCTCCACATTCACCATTATCAATTATTATAGCTCTATTTATATAACTTGTACCTACTTTTTGATGTTCTAAACCGCACACTATAATCAAATTATTATCTTTAGAGTTTTTGATTAAATAGTCTTTCATTCTATAAGGTACAGAATTTTCTGGAAATACTATTAAATTGGGTTTTGTTAGGAATGATAATTGCAAGCATTCCTCAATTTTTGAATCAATTAATCGTTTATCTTGATTATAAATCAATACATGATTTTTTAATTCATTTTCATCCCAAAATTGTTTAGTGAAAAATATAAAATGCCCTATTTTATCATTTCTTTCAGGTTTTACATTCTTTAAGGAATTTAATTGAATAAGGCTCATTTTTACTTCATCAAGTATTTCAGCTTTATCTTGTAAATAAATTTCTTCGGGTATTTGATCATAAAAAATTAAATTTTGCATTATGGCAATTTCTCTTTTCTCTAAATGTGTACCGATATTTATGAATTCAGAAATGTCTTCTGTTTGGAGAGATTTTTTGAATATATTAATGTTTTCCCCGAGTTTTTTATTCTCATCGAAACTGTTTAAAAGTTTAATTTCATCAGTTTCTAATTTTTTTGTTCTACAATAATAAATAATTGCTTCTAGGGGGGCATCAGAATCAATAAGATATTGTTCTTCCTTTTCTTTAAAAGGATTATCTTCTAAAATTAGTCTATCTAAATTTGTTAAGTTCTCTAATCCTTTTATTTCTGAAATCTCATTGGCATTGAGATAAAGTTCTTTTAAATTAGAAAGGTTATCCAATCCTTCAATTTCGTTGATATTATTATAATCCAAAGATAATTCTTTTAAATTAGAAAGTTTATCCAATCCCTCAATTTTTTCAATTTCATTATAGGACAATGAAAGAAATTCTAAAGCAGTTAAATTATCTAATCCCTTTATTTTTTTTATCCCATTATCGTCTAAATTGAGCTCTTTTAGATTTCTAAGTTCATTTATATGATTTATCTCTCCTATATAATTTAATTTTAGATACAAAAACTCTAATTTCTCTAAGACTTCAATTCCATCTAGATTTTCTAAATAATTACCTCCTAAATATAACCTTTTTAAATCTTTTAAGTTTTCAATCCCTTTTATATCCGAGAAATTTTTAAAGTAAATTTCACCAAGATCGAGGGTAGAATCAATCATTTCATATTCTTTATCATTGACAAAAACGGACAATATATATTACCTCTTCCTACCATTATTATAATCTTTTTCTTATAAACCCATTATATACCTTACATTCTATAAAATACCCTTTTTCTACTATATAGGATTAGATCCCTTCAAAATTAAT
>LAZR01001012.1_pt1 | contig 18985 bp, 15 predicted proteins | sample 329461 | NCBI WGS metagenome assembly LAZR01 (sample SAMN03002196, study PRJNA259156) | marine sediment metagenome | biome: sea floor; feature: Hydrothermal impacted sediments; material: marine sediment; isolation source: Loki non-amplified sample from Loki's castle hydrothermal vent sediment ...
TTTGCGATCCGCGAAGGCGGCCGCACTGTTGGCGCGGGCGTTGTGTCCAAGATCCTCGAATAAGACGTATGGGTGGGGTTACGCCCCGCCCTATAGCTCACACGTACCCGAAGGCCGCTCTGGAAACAGGGCGGCCTTTTCTTTTGCAATGCGGGGGGTAGACTGTGCACCTAGCTAAAGGCGGCCCCATATGCATATTACCACTGATTTCTTTCCTGGCGCGATTGGCCAGATCATTCAAATGCACGGGACGCATTATGCCAAGCATTGGGGTTTCACGAGCTATTTTGAAGCGAAAGTGGCCCATCAGATAGCAAAGTTCACCCTAGACAAGCAGGATACGGATCTGATTCTGATCGCGCAGGATGACCAAGGGGTCGCCGTGTCGCTTATCCTAGACCTTCATGACCCGGAATCAGGCACGCGTGGTGCGCATCTTCGGTGGTTTATCTGTGCGGATAGATGTCGGGGGACGGGGATGGGGCGCAAGCTGATGACCGAGGCGGTCGCTCACGCCGAGTCTCACACCAACGGCAAGATTTGGCTGCGCACCTTTGCGGGGTTGGAGCCTGCCTTGCATCTTTATTGCAGCTTTGGCTTTGTGTTGCACGCTGAACAGGAGGGCGATGTGTGGGGAACCGTCGTGAAAGAGCAGGAGTACCACCGAGCAGGCAGTAACTAGGCGGTTTTTCCCGCTCAATGGTGCATATGCTCTTGATCCTTTGGTGATTCCAGACTACCCCACCACTCGGCATAGGGGTTTAGCTCAGTTGGTAGAGCATCGGTCTCCAAAACCGAGGGTCGTGGGTTCGAGTCCCTCAGCCCCTGCCAATATAAATAAGGCGTTTCCTGACTGTGTTATCAGTGCGGGGTACCATTGGCGGTATTTAGATGCCGTACTGTATAGTCCGTATTATCACGCCTATTTTCCCTAATATCTGCGTTTCGCACCTAAACCAGGTTCGATTTCTTGTGTCGGCCGGGTTCGAAACCACATGCCCGTGGTTTAGCGGGGTGGACAGGTTTGTCAGATCGCAACGCTTCCGTTTTGCGCAGAGCTTGCCCCGCCGCTTACCTGCATAGCCACTCCGCATTTAATGCGCAGGCTGCCTAATTGGTGCCACAAATTGGTCACGGAATTGATGTTTATCTCTGCGAAGCTCGCGTAGATCCGAATATCCAGGAAGCCGAGATGCCAAAAATCATCCAAACAAAATCGAAGTCTGCGCAACCGGACGATTCTGTGATCGCTGCGGTGCTTGAAGTCATCTCGAAAGAGACTGCCGCACGTCGTAGTTATGGCAACGGACTGCGACCGCCTGTTCCTTCCGGCTTCAGCCATCCGTCGGAGGCGAAGTCGAAGCGAGAGGATGAAGATATGCCCCCTCGCGCGGCGAGCCCGTTACCCCAGCTTAATGCGCAAGAATGTTTGGATGAAATTCGCAAGTTGCGCAGGGCAAAGGTAATGCGGCTCAAGGCCGTTTTTGATGCGGCTACTTTTTACATCACCGTCGCCCTATTAGTGCTGTTCGGCGTAATTCTGTTTCCGCAAGTCTGTCTTGCCATTGTTCTTGCCGTGACCTTTTTTGGGGTCGTGCCTTATCTGGTGTTTGGCTATGAAACTTTTTGGCATTATGCCCTGCGTCCCGTCCACCGATATGCGGTCCGCAATCAAGCGCGAGCGGCTAGGGTACAGATGCGCCTAGATCGCTTTGCGATGCATTGGGACGCTGTTCTGGACCGTTTTCCGGAGCGCTTGGTATCTGGGTTGTACCTGCCTGATATCAGCAGCATAGCCACATCGGACCAAGAAACTGATACGTCATGTGGCGGGCATCTGAACGGGCTCGCAGGATAGCGTTTACAGCAAGCTCAAGCTGCGGAGTGATTGAAGCCTTGAATTCACGCGGGTTGACGGGTACATCCCAGCAATCGTTCGTATACAGGAAAACCGTCATGGCCACAGTCAACCCACTTCAGTTCATTCAGCAAGTGCGTTCCGAAGTATCCAAGGTCGTCTGGCCGACTCGCCGCGAAGTGATGCTGACCACCGTTATGGTGTTTATCCTTGCCGCATTGACTGCGGTGTTCTTTGCCATTGTCGATATTCTGATCCGAGGCGGTTTGCAGTACGTTCTTTCGGCGTTTGGCTGATTGATGCGGGGGCGCTGCAAAAGCGCTAACGCCCCTTGAAACATCTGCCGTTGCGGGCTATCCCGCAGTCCTGATCAACAGCGGGCGTGCGGCGATTCGAGTTGCGCGCCGATTTTTTGTTCGGAAATAGCAGACAAAGGTCTGCATTTATTGAGAATATTTGGTGTAGTCAAAGCTGCATCGTAAGACAGGGACCAGAATTCAGATGGCGAAAAGATGGTATTCGGTCAGCGTTTTGTCGAACTTCGAAAAGAAGATCGCTGAACAAATCCGCACCACGGTCGCCGAGCAAGAGCTTGAGGACCAAATCGACGAAGTGTTGGTTCCCACCGAAGAGGTGATTGAAGTTCGGCGCGGCAAGAAAGTTACTACGGAACGTCGGTTCATGCCAGGTTACGTCCTGGTACATATGGAGATGTCTGACCGTGGCTACCACTTGATCAACTCGATCAACCGCGTCACAGGTTTCTTGGGCCCCCAAGGTCGGCCGATGCCGATGCGCGATGCAGAAGTGACTGCAATCTTGGGCCGGGTCCAAGAAGGCGAAGAAGCACCACGTACGTTGATCCACTTTGAAGTGGGTGAAAAGGTTAAGGTTGCTGACGGTCCGTTCGAAGACTTTGACGGTATGATCGAAGAGGTCGACGAGGATAATCAGCGCCTCAAGGTGTCTGTGTCGATTTTTGGCCGGGAAACCCCGGTCGAACTGGAATTCACTCAGGTCAATAAACAGGTCTGAGAGGGTCGGCGGGGCAACCCGCCGCGCGGTGGCAACACCGTTCGTTTGTGGGAGGCGAATCTGCGCGCAGTTTAGCCGCACCACACTAGCAAACGACTACAACGCGTTGTAGTTGCGTAGGGTGGACGAAGGTCCACCGACATTAAAAGGAGAAGGCCAATGGCCAAGAAACTCGTCGGTACGATGAAGTTGCAAGTTAAAGCGGGTCAAGCAAACCCATCCCCACCCGTTGGTCCTGCACTGGGTCAGCGCGGAATCAACATCATGGAATTCTGTAAGGCGTTCAACGCCAAAACAGCAGACCTTGAGCCTGGTGCCCCTTGCCCGACCGTCATCAGCTACTATCAGGATAAGTCCTTTACCATGGACATCAAGACGCCTCCCGCGTCCTACTACCTGAAGAAAGCTGCCAAGGTTAATTCCGGCTCGAAAACGCCAAGCCGTGAAACCATCGGTACGGTGACCACCAAGCAACTGCGTGAAATCGCAGAAGCAAAAATGGCCGATCTAAGCGCGGTTGACGTTGAAGCTGCTATGAAGATCATTCTGGGCTCTGCCCGTTCCATGGGCATTGAGGTGAAGTAAGATGGCAAAAATCGGAAAACGCACCCGCGCCGCACGCGAAGCATTCGTCGGCAAAGAAAATATGTCCGTTGAAGAGGCGGTGACGCTGATCAAGGCAAACGCAAACGCGAAATTTGATGAAACCATCGAAATCGCCATGAATCTTGGTGTTGACCCCCGTCACGCTGACCAAATGGTCCGCGGCGTCGTGGGCCTGCCAAACGGCACAGGCAAAACTGTACGTGTTGCAGTATTCGCGCGTGGCGCGAAAGCGGAAGAAGCCACAGCAGCCGGTGCTGACATCGTTGGGGCAGAAGACCTGATGGAAGCAGTGCAGGGCGGTAAGATCGACTTTGATCGCTGCATCGCGACACCTGACATGATGCCAGTCGTCGGCCGTCTGGGTAAGGTCCTGGGTCCACGTAATCTGATGCCGAATCCTAAAGTCGGTACAGTGACGATGGACATCAAGGAAGCTGTCGAGGCTGCAAAAGGTGGTCAGGTTCAGTTCAAAGCTGAAAAAGGCGGCGTTGTGCATGCTGGCATCGGCAAACTGTCCTTTGACGAAGCTAAGCTGGTAGAGAACGTGCGCGCCTTTGTTGGTGCCGTGTCTAAAGCCAAGCCTGCTGGTTCCAAAGGGACCTATATGAAAAAGATCGCCCTCAGCTCGACCATGGGTCCTGGCGTCACCGTAGAAGTAGATAACGCTGTTACCGAGTAACTCGGTTTCCGCTAGTTATTGCAAGGGCCTCATGCGTCAAGCGTGAGGCCCTTCTGTTTTAAGCGATCATTTCGATGCGTTTGAAATTTGCTCTTGGCATTTGGAAGCGCAGCCCCTATGAACGCCCTCGATTCACCTGCATATCATGCGGGTGAGTCTTCTGTCCGAGACGAAGGGTGGCGCAAGCCTTAATTCCTTTCTGAGATGGGAGACGTTGGAATTACCGTTCGCGTAAGCGTGGGGGCATTTTGGCTTATTCCCGTAAAATGGACCAAGACTGTTTGCGCAAGCAGACTTAATTGAGCCGGGGGGTAACCCCCAGATTTGGAGTGAAACTGTGGATAGAGCCCAGAAAGAACAGTTGGTCGACGAACTCGGCCAAATCTTTGAAAGCTCTGGCGTCGTTGTGGTAAGCCACTACGTCGGCCTGACAGTTGCTGAAATGCAGGACCTTCGTGCGCGCGCTCGCGCTGCGGGCGGGGCCGTGCGTGTTGCCAAAAACAGGCTCGCCAAAATTGCCCTGGACGGAAAGCCATGCGAAAGCATTGCAGATCTCCTGACGGGTATGACCGTTCTTACCTATTCTGAAGACCCCGTGGCCGGTGCCAAGGTGGCTCAGGAATTCGCTAAAGAGAATGCAAAATTTGTTATTCTTGGTGGCGCAATGGGTGAGAACGCACTGGACGTCGCCGGTGTCGAAGCCGTGTCCAAAATGCCTTCGCGTGACGAACTTATCGCCACAATCGCGGGCATGTTGGGCGCACCAGCATCGAACATCGCCGGGGCCATTGGCGCACCTGCAAGCAACATTGCTTCCATCTTGTCCACAATCGAGGACAAGGCGGCTGCGTAAAGCAATCTCGTCAAGCTGGCGCAGGGTTGAATACTCGCGTTGGAACACACATATCGTTAACGGAAAGAGCTAAACATGGCTGATCTGAAAAAACTGGCAGAAGAGATCGTTGGTCTGACACTGCTTGAAGCACAAGAACTGAAAACCATTCTCAAGGACGAGTATGGCATCGAGCCCGCCGCTGGCGGCGCAGTGATGATGGCTGGCCCTGCCGATGGTGGCGCCGCTGAAGAAGAAAAAACTGAATTCGACGTCGTTCTGAAGAACGCCGGCGCATCCAAAATCAACGTGATCAAAGAAGTTCGCGGCATCACCGGTCTTGGTCTGAAAGAAGCCAAGGATCTGGTTGAAGCTGGCGGCAAGATCAAAGAAGGCGTCGACAAAGCCGAAGCCGAAGAAGTTAAAGCCAAGCTGGAAGCAGCTGGCGCTGAGGTTGAACTGGCGTAAGCCATTAAATCAGGGTGCCGTTTTCTTGTGATGAAAACGGACCGAGGCACATGATGCTTCGGGACAGCCCGTAAAAACAAAGGCTGGATGGGGTGCTTCCTTGTCCAGCCTGATCTGTTTTGAAAAGTATTTCGCGCGAAATACTTCTCTGGATAGGTCCTAAAGGTCGGAAGAGGTACGGTGGGACGTGCCTCAAGAATTGATCAGGATTTACCGCTCTTATGGGCGCGCATCACGGCCCCGGTGATGGCGTGCTCGGCAAGAGACACGAAAGGTGACATGACACATGGCGCAATCCTTCCTTGGCCAGAAACGTCTACGTAAGTACTATGGCAAAATCCGCGAAGTGCTGGAGATGCCGAACCTGATTGAGGTTCAAAAATCTTCTTATGATCTGTTCTTACGCTCCGGCGATGCAGAAACGCCAACAGATGGCGACGGCATCCAGGGCGTTTTCCAATCGGTTTTCCCGATTAAGGACTTCAACGAGACTTCCGTGCTTGAATACGTCAAGTACGAGCTGGAAAAGCCCAAATACGATGTAGAGGAATGTCAGCAACGTGACATGACCTACAGTGCGCCTCTTAAGGTGACGCTGCGTTTGATTGTGTTTGATATCGATGAAGACACAGGCGCAAAATCGGTAAAAGACATCAAAGAACAAGATGTGTTCATGGGCGATATGCCTTTGATGACCCCGAACGGCACATTCGTCGTAAACGGCACCGAGCGTGTGATCGTTTCCCAGATGCACCGCTCGCCGGGTGTGTTCTTTGATCACGACAAGGGCAAGACCCACTCTTCAGGTAAGCTTCTGTTCGCTTGCCGCATCATTCCATACCGTGGTTCCTGGCTGGACTTTGAATTCGACGCTAAGGACATCGTGTTCGCACGTATTGACCGTCGTCGTAAATTGCCTGTCACTACGTTGCTGTATGCCCTTGGTCTCGACCAAGAAGCGATCATGGATGCGTACTACAATACTGTTAGTTACACGCTGAAAGATGGTCAGGGCTGGGTTGCACCGTTCTATCCGGACCGTGTGCGGGGCACACGTCCGACCTATGATCTTGTCGACGCCGCTACAGGCGAAATCCTGTTTGAAAAAGGCAAGAAGGTTACACCTCGGGCCGTCAAGCAGTTGATCGACGAAGGCAAAGTAACCGAGTTGCTGCTGCCCTTCGATCACATTGCCGGTAAGTTTGCTGCGCGCGACATCATTAACGAAGAAACTGGCGCGATTTATGTCGAAGCCGGTGACGAGATGACGCTTGAGCATGACAAAGACGGCACCTTGATCGGCGGTACAGCAAAAGAGCTGATCGACGCGGGTATTACCGAGATCCCACTTCTCGATATCGACAACATTAATGTCGGCCCCTACATGCGCAACACCATGGCGAACGACAAGAACATGAACCGCGATACCGCGCTCATGGATATCTACCGCGTCATGCGTCCGGGCGAGCCGCCCACGGTCGAAGCCGCATCGAACCTGTTTGATACGTTGTTCTTCGATGCCGACCGTTATGACTTGTCTGCTGTTGGCCGTGTGAAGATGAACATGCGTCTGGCACTTGATAAAGAAGACACGCAGCGTACGCTGGACCGTGACGATATCGTAGCTTGTATCAAAGCGCTGGTTGACCTGCGCGATGGCCGTGGCGACATCGATGATATTGACCACTTGGGCAACCGTCGTGTGCGTTCCGTCGGCGAATTGATGGAAAACCAGTACCGTGTTGGCCTGCTTCGAATGGAGCGCGCGATCAAGGAACGTATGTCTTCTGTCGAAATCGACACAGTAATGCCACAGGATCTGATCAACGCGAAACCAGCTGCTGCTGCGGTGCGTGAATTCTTCGGTTCCAGCCAGCTGTCGCAGTTCATGGACCAAACCAACCCGCTGTCCGAGGTTACGCACAAGCGTCGCCTTTCAGCGCTTGGCCCAGGTGGTCTGACACGCGAACGCGCAGGCTTTGAAGTACGTGACGTTCACGCGACCCACTATGGTCGCATGTGCCCGATTGAAACGCCTGAAGGTCCGAACATCGGTCTGATCAACTCACTGGCGACCTTTGCACGCGTGAACAAGTACGGCTTTATCGAAACCCCCTATCGCAAGGTTTCGGGCGGTGTGGTTTCCGATGACGTGCAGTACATGTCTGCCACGGAAGAAATGCGTCACACTGTGGCGCAGGCCAACGCGAACCTTGATGAGAACATGAAGTTCGTTAACGATCTGGTGTCGACGCGGAAATCGGGCGACTACACGCTGTCGCCTTCCGAAAGCGTTGACCTGATTGACGTTTCGCCAAAGCAGTTGGTCTCGGTCGCTGCATCCTTGATCCCGTTCCTTGAAAATGACGATGCGAACAGAGCCTTGATGGGCTCGAACATGCAACGTCAGGCCGTGCCTTTGCTTCAAGCCGAAGCGCCACTGGTCGGTACGGGTATCGAAGAGGTCGTAGCGCGGGATTCCGGTGCCGCGTATATGGCTAAACGTGGCGGTATCATCGACCAAGTCGATGCATCGCGTATCGTTATCCGCGCGACAGAAGACCTTGAGTTGGGGGACGCAGGCGTAGACATCTACCGCATGCGCAAGTTCCAGCGTTCGAACCAGAACACCTGTATTAACCAACGTCCGTTGGTGAAGGTAGGCGAGACGGTTCAAAAAGGTCAGGTTATCGCTGACGGTCCATCGACCGACATGGGTGAACTGGCTCTGGGTAAGAACGTGATCGTCGCGTTTATGCCTTGGAACGGCTACAACTACGAAGACTCCATCCTGATCTCTGAACGCGTTTCGCGCGATGATGTATTCACGTCGATCCACATCGAAGAATTCGAAGTGGCTGCGCGCGATACGAAGCTCGGGCCAGAGGAAATTACCCGCGACATTCCGAACGTCGGTGAAGAAGCGCTGCGTAACCTCGACGAGGCTGGCATCGTTTATATCGGTGCGGATGTTGAACCAGGTGATATCTTGGTCGGTAAGATCACGCCAAAGGGTGAAAGCCCGATGACGCCAGAAGAAAAACTTCTGCGCGCTATCTTTGGTGAGAAAGCATCCGACGTACGCGATACGTCGCTGCGGGTTAAGCCGGGTGACTTCGGTACGGTTGTTGAGGTCCGTGTTTTCAACCGCCATGGCGTTGAAAAAGACGAACGTGCCTTGCAGATCGAGCGGGAAGAGGTTGAACGCCTTGCCCGTGACCGTGACGATGAGCTTGGTATCCTTGACCGGAACATCTATGCGCGTCTACGCGAAATGATCCTTGGTAAGGTTGCTGTCAAAGGTCCAAAGGGTGTTAAATCGAACAGCCAGATCACCGAAGAACTGTTGGACGATCAATTGTCCCGTGGTCAGTGGTGGCAGTTGGCATTGGCAGACGAAGACGATGCGAAAATCGTTGAGGCCCTGAACGAGCAATACGAGATCCAGAAACGGACCTTGGATGCGCGTTTTGAGGATAAAGTCGAAAAAGTACGCCGTGGCGATGATTTGCCCCCAGGCGTGATGAAGATGGTCAAAGTATTCGTAGCGGTAAAGCGCAAGCTGCAGCCCGGCGACAAAATGGCCGGACGTCACGGCAACAAGGGTGTTATCTCCAAGGTTGTACCGATGGAAGACATGCCGTTCCTTGCTGATGGTACACCAGTGGACTTCTGTTTGAACCCGCTGGGCGTTCCGTCGCGTATGAACGTCGGTCAGATCCTTGAAACCCACATGGGGTGGGCAGCACGCGGCTTGGGCATCAACATTGACGAAGCGCTACAGGAATATAAGCGCTCCGGCGATCTGACACCTGTGCGCGACGCGATGAGCCATGCTTATGGTGCCGACGTTTATGACGAAGGTATCGCTGGCATGGACGAAGATACGCTGGTTGAAGCGGCTCAGAACGTCACACGCGGCGTGCCGATTGCAACGCCAGTCTTCGACGGTGCCAAGGAAGCAGACGTCAACGACAGCCTCACACGGGCCGGGTTCGACACCTCCGGTCAGTCGGTGTTGTTTGATGGTCGCACAGGCGAGCAGTTTGCCCGCCCCGTGACTGTTGGCGTAAAATACCTGCTGAAATTGCACCACCTTGTGGACGACAAGATCCACGCGCGTTCAACCGGTCCATACTCGCTGGTTACCCAGCAGCCATTGGGCGGTAAAGCGCAGTTCGGTGGTCAGCGCTTTGGTGAGATGGAGGTCTGGGCTCTGGAAGCTTACGGCGCTGCATACACCCTGCAGGAAATGCTGACTGTGAAATCGGACGACGTAGCTGGCCGTACAAAAGTGTACGAGAGCATCGTCAAAGGCGAGGACAACTTCGAAGCCGGTATTCCGGAATCGTTTAACGTTCTTGTCAAAGAAGTCCGTGGCCTCGGCCTGAACATGGAACTCCTGGATGCGGAGGAAGACGAGTAAGGGCAGCACTGGAATTTTAAAATTCCAGCCCGGTTTCTGCACAGAAATCGGGCCCCCTCTCTTTCGCTTTCGAGACTAATCTAAGGATTTAAGATGAACCAGGAACTGACAAACAACCCGTTCAACCCCGTCGCGCCTACCAAGACGTTTGACGAGATCAAGGTCTCTTTGGCATCGCCAGAGCGTATCCTGTCGTGGTCGTTCGGTGAAATCAAAAAGCCCGAAACCATTAACTACCGTACCTTCAAACCTGAGCGGGACGGCCTGTTCTGCGCGCGTATCTTTGGCCCGATCAAGGATTATGAATGCCTGTGCGGTAAATATAAGCGCATGAAGTATCGCGGCGTTGTCTGCGAAAAGTGCGGTGTTGAAGTTACCCTGCAAAAAGTTCGCCGCGAGCGGATGGGCCACATCGAACTGGCGTCGCCTGTCGCGCACATCTGGTTCCTCAAGTCGTTGCCATCGCGCATCGGCCTAATGCTGGACATGACTTTGCGCGATCTGGAACGTGTTTTGTACTTTGAAAACTACGTTGTAATCGAACCGGGTCTAACGGACTTAACCTACGGTCAGATGATGACCGAAGAAGAGTACATGGACGCTCAGGATGCCTACGGCATGGATGCCTTCACCGCGAATATCGGTGCCGAAGCGATCCGCGAAATGCTGGCGGCAATCGATCTTGAAGCCGAAGCAGACCAGCTGCGCGCTGATCTGAAAGAAGCAACTGGCGAGTTGAAGCCCAAGAAGATCATCAAGCGTCTGAAAGTCGTTGAATCCTTCCTCGAGTCCGGTAACCGGCCCGAGTGGATGGTCATGACCGTCATTCCGGTTATCCCACCAGAACTGCGCCCGCTGGTGCCGCTGGATGGTGGCCGTTTTGCGACGTCTGACCTGAACGACCTTTACCGCCGCGTTATCAACCGGAACAACCGTTTGAAGCGTCTGATCGAACTGCGCGCTCCTGACATCATCGTCCGCAACGAAAAGCGGATGTTGCAGGAATCTGTCGATGCATTGTTCGATAACGGCCGTCGTGGTCGCGTCATCACCGGTGCTAACAAGCGCCCGTTGAAGTCGCTGTCGGATATGCTGAAGGGTAAGCAGGGTCGCTTCCGTCAGAACCTTTTGGGCAAGCGCGTCGACTTCTCCGGTCGTTCGGTCATTGTGACCGGTCCGGAACTGAAGTTGCACCAGTGCGGTCTGCCCAAGAAAATGGCGCTCGAGCTGTTCAAGCCGTTCATCTATTCGCGTCTCGAAGCCAAAGGTCTGTCTTCCACCGTGAAGCAAGCCAAAAAGCTGGTCGAAAAAGAGCGTCCCGAGGTTTGGGATATTCTTGATGAAGTGATCCGCGAACACCCCGTCATGCTGAACCGTGCGCCTACCTTGCACCGTTTGGGCATTCAGGCGTTCGAACCGGTTCTGATCGAAGGTAAGGCGATCCAGCTTCACCCGCTGGTCTGTTCGGCATTTAACGCCGACTTTGACGGTGACCAGATGGCCGTTCACGTGCCCCTGTCGCTTGAGGCTCAGCTTGAAGCACGCGTCCTGATGATGTCGACGAACAACGTTCTGTCGCCTGCAAACGGCGCGCCGATCATTGTTCCTTCGCAGGATATGATCTTGGGTCTGTACTACACGACCTTGGAACGCGAAGGCATGCCGGGTCAGGGCATGGTGTTTGGCTCTGTCGAAGAAGTCGAGCATGCGCTTGATGCCGGTGCGATTCACCTGCACTCGAAAATTAAAGCGCGGATCAAGCAGATCGACGCCGAAGGCAACGAAGTGATGAAGCGTTTTGACACCACACCGGGCCGTATTCGCCTTGGTGCGCTGTTGCCGCTGAATGCCAAAGCGCCGTTCGATCTAGTCAACCGTTTGCTGCGCAAGAAAGAAGTGCAGCAGGTCATCGATACTGTCTATCGTTATTGTGGTCAGAAAGAATCCGTCATCTTCTGCGACCAGATCATGACGATGGGCTTCCGCGAGGCCTTCAAGGCCGGTATTTCGTTTGGTAAAGACGACATGCTGATCCCAGAAACCAAGTGGACATTGGTAGATGAGACACGTGACCAGGTTAAAGACTTTGAACAGCAGTACATGGACGGCCTGATCACTCAGGGTGAAAAGTACAACAAGGTCGTCGATGCATGGTCAAAGTGTAACGATAAAGTAACCGATGCGATGATGGGCGCGATCTCGGCAACCACACACGCCGAAAACGGCTCCGAAAACGAACCAAACTCGGTCTACATGATGGCGCACTCTGGTGCGCGTGGTTCGGTGACGCAGATGAAACAGCTGGGCGGGATGCGCGGTCTGATGGCGAAGCCGAATGGCGACATCATCGAAACGCCGATCATCTCGAACTTTAAGGAAGGTCTGACCGTTCTGGAGTATTTTAACTCCACGCACGGTGCCCGTAAGGGTCTGTCAGATACCGCTTTGAAGACAGCAAACTCGGGGTATCTGACCCGTCGCTTGGTGGACGTCGCACAGGATTGTATCGTGCGCATGCATGATTGTGGTACAAATACTGCGATTACTGCCGAAGCTGCTGTTAACGACGGTGAGGTCGTATCGTCCTTGGCTGAACGTCTGCTAGGCCGCGTCGCGGCTGATGATATCTTGCGTCCGGGTACCGACGAAGTGTTGGTCCCAGCTCAGACAATCATCGACGAGCGTCTGGCGGACATCATCGACGAAGCTGCTGTGGCCTCTGCACGTATCCGCAGCCCGTTGACCTGTGAGGCCGAAGAGGGCGTGTGCGCCATGTGCTACGGTCGTGACCTTGCTCGTGGTACTTTGGTGAACCAAGGTGAAGCTGTCGGCATTATCGCCGCACAGTCGATCGGTGAACCTGGCACTCAGTTGACTATGCGTACTTTCCACATTGGTGGTGTTGCGCAAGGTGGCCAGCAGTCGTTCCTGGAAGCATCGCAATCGGGTAAGATCGTGTTCGACAATGCCCTGACCCTTGAGAACGCCGCTGGCGAGATCATGGTCATGGGCCGGAACATGAAGTTGTCCATCGTAGATGAAAACGGTGACGAACGCTCCAGCCACAAGGTCGGTTACGGTACTAAGCTGTTCGTTAAGGATGGCCAGTCCATCCTGCGTGGTGACAAGCTGTTTGAATGGGATCCGTACACCCTGCCGATCATCGCTGAGAAATCCGGTATGACCAAATTCGTCGACCTTGTGTCGGGGATCGCGGTCAAAGATGAGACGGATGATGCGACAGGCATGACCCAGAAGATCGTTATTGACTGGCGCGCTGCCCCTAAAGGCAACGAACTGAAGCCAGAAGTTATGATCCTCGATGCCGATGGCGAACCGGTTCGCAACGATGCGGGCAATCCGGTAACCTACCCAATGTCCGTTGATGCCGTTCTATCCGTTGAGGACCAGACCGAAATCAAGGCCGGTGACATCGTTGCGCGTATTCCGCGTGAAGGTGCCAAGACCAAGGATATTACCGGTGGTCTGCCGCGTGTTGCGGAACTCTTTGAGGCACGTCGCCCCAAAGACCACGCAATCATTGCCGAAATCGACGGCTATGTGCGCTACGGCAAAGACTACAAGAACAAGCGTCGCATTGCGATCGAAAGCTCCGAAGATCCGGATCACAAGGTCGAATACATGGTGCCCAAGGGTAAGCACATTCCGGTAGCGGAAGGTGACTTTGTCCAGAAGGGCGATTACATCATGGACGGCAACCCTGCACCACACGACATCCTTGCGATCATGGGTGTTGAGGCGCTGGCTGACTATATGATCGACGAAGTGCAGGATGTTTACCGTCTGCAAGGCGTTAAGATCAACGATAAGCACATCGAAGTTATCGTACGTCAGATGCTGCAAAAGTGGGAAGTCCAAGACAGCGGCGACACAACGCTGTTGAAAGGTGAACACGTGGACAAGCAGGAATTTGATCAAGCCTGCGAGAAAGCGATCTCCAAGGGTGGGCGCCCGGCCACGGGTGAACCGATCTTGTTGGGCATCACCAAGGCGTCGCTGCAAACTCGTAGCTTCATCTCGGCGGCGTCGTTCCAGGAAACCACACGCGTGCTAACTGAAGCGTCGGTTCAAGGTAAGCGCGACAAGCTGGTCGGTCTGAAGGAAAACGTTATCGTTGGTCGTCTGATCCCTGCCGGTACTGGTGGTGCGACCCAGCAGATGCGCAAAGTCGCGGCTGATCGTGACAACGTGGTGATTGAAGCCCGTCGCGAAGAGGCCGAGACCGCCGCACGTCTAGCGGCACCAAAGGCCACTGATAACGATGTTGTCGGGGGTGATGTGTTCAACACTGTCATCAATGATGATGACGAAAGCCGCAGCTAATATCTAATCTGATCTGACAAACTGAAAGCCCCCGCCGTGCAACCGGCGGGGGCTTTTTCGTTAGGCCATGCCACGGGGCTTTAAGTTACTTGAAATTGACGTGCTCTCGGTAGGAATGGGTCTGGTTTTTCGCTTCGCCTTAAGTCAATGGTAAGTTAACCTAACGAATTGAAAGTCATAATATGTCGCCAAACCTAATAGGGGCTTTGTTCATGATGGGCTCCATGGCGGCCTTCGTTTTGAACGATACGATGACCAAGACCACCGGCGGCAATGTACCCCTTTTCCAACTTTTGTTCCTGCGCGGGCTGATTTCGATTGGGTTGATCCTGGTGCTCTGGGGGCGTCTGGGGCCCATGCACCTTCGACTTAGTGCCCGCGATTGGAAGCTGGTGGCGATCCGCTCGGCGGCCGAGGTAGGTGCGAGCTATTTCTTTGTAACAGCGCTGTTTAATATGCCCTTGGCAAACCTTAGTGCCATTTTGCAATCGTTGCCGTTGACGGTCACACTGGGGGCGGCGCTGGTTTACCGTGAAAAAGTCGGGTGGCGGCGGTTTTCGGCGATTTTAGTGGGTTTTGCCGGGGTGCTACTGATCGTGAAACCCGGAACGGCTGGATTCAACATATGGTCTGTCTATGCCTTGATCGCAGTATTTTTCGTGACTATCCGCGACCTTAGCACGCGGAGACTATCGAAAGCCGTGCCCTCGATGACAGTGACACTTGCCGCAGTGTTGTCTGTTACGTGCTTTTCCGCATTTGCCCAATTATCCACCCCGTGGCAGCCAGTTTCAACTGCGCATTGGATGGCGATTACGGCTGCAGCGTTCTTTGTTCTGATCGGTTATTACCTCAGCATCCAGACAATGCGGGTTGGGGATGTGTCGTTTATCGCGCCGTTTCGGTATACCGGGTTGATCTGGGCGCTGATCTTGGGATGGTTCGTGTTCGGGGATTGGCCGGTACCATCAACATTGGCAGGGGCTGCGATTGTGGCGGCGACGGGGTTGTTCACGCTCTACCGAGAGCGCAAGACCACGCGCCCCTTGCCGCCGCTCTAATCCGATTTGTATGCAGCGCGAACCGCATTGATGTCGATGGCAAAGCGATTGCGAAACAGCTTTGTCTGATCATTGGAAAGCGATTTCAGTTCAACCCGTTTGGTGGTTTTTTGACGTGAATCGTTAAAGTCGTTGTGCCCGCGAATATACATCGCTTGATCGGGAAAACTTATGGCTGGCATGAAGCGGGGCAGGTTGTCATGCGCGAAGTTCATGATCGTAAGCGGGCAACTCCCGTTGACGAACATCGCCAGCGCGGCAGTGTAGAAGGGCCGATACGTCGGGGTGGCGCGTATACCGCCGGCACCGAATTCGGCGATGAAACCCTTGTTCCAATCCAATGCGACGCTCTTGTGCTGGACCAGTAAAGCGGCGCTGTCATCGACGGCCTTGCGAAGCTTGGCTATGAAATCGATACCCACGGCATCGTCATCGTCAAACCTGAATTGCGCGCATGGTTGCGAAGGGTCGTGCCGCGCTCTATTCAGGATTTCCTTCATCACTTCTCGGTGCGGGCGAGGGGGTTCTGTCACGATGCGAACCTGAGGAAGCGTGTCAACCAGATCGTGCAATCTTTCCAAGTGTGGCTTAGGCAGGCTGGTACCAACAAGAACGATCAATTCAAAATCGCGATCTGTCTGTGCTTTCAAACCGGGTAGGGCGACCGTTTCAAAAAGACGAAAGCGTTCTTCCAATCTGACGTGGTTATACAGGTATTCTATTCTGGCTTCCATATTGTCATGGCCAACCTGAAAGCCGCCTAGGCAGGGATATGAGAAGCGGCAAAGACCGATTACCTGCACGAATTTTCCCTTCTTGCGGCATGGTGAATAGGGTTGGAATATGCGAGAGAGGCTTCCAGTTTTGCAAGCTCCAATTTTTGGAAGCGGCTCTTGCAGGGCGGGTGGACAGGCGCTGTTGACAGTGGGGACGACTCTGCCTATACGCGCCATATCTCGGATGTGGGGTTCGCCCTACTTTGCCGACATCATATCTACTGTGGTCACGGTCCGGTCTAATGTTGACTCGATCCTCTGTTACCCCACCGCCTCGTTTTCCTCGGTACGGAAACGCTGCGGTGATTTTGCTTTGCACCACCGGTGCAAGCTTAATGATAGGCTTCGTGGATGTGCGAAGCGACCGAATTTGAAACCGCACTGGGGTTCGCCCTGATGCACCACTTATGTGAGCTAAACGGGGATAAAACCGGAATGCCAACGATCCAGCAGCTGATCCGCAAACCGCGCCAGCCTAAAATTAAACGTTCGAAATCCATGCACCTGCAGGAATGCCCGCAGAAGCGTGGCGTTTGTACGCGTGTTTATACAACCACTCCTAAAAAGCCGAACTCGGCCATGCGTAAGGTTGCCAAGGTGCGCCTGACCAATGGTTTCGAGGTCATCAGCTATATTCCGGGTGAATCGCACAACCTTCAAGAACACTCTGTTGTTCTGATCCGCGGCGGTCGTGTAAAAGACCTTCCCGGCGTACGTTACCACATCCTGCGCGGCGTATTGGATACCCAAGGCGTTAAGGATCGTAAACAGCGTCGTTCGAAGTATGGGGCTAAGCGTCCAAAATGAACCGCGTTGCTTCTACAGCTGCCGCATTGGTCATTGCGACCGTTGCGCAGTCGGCTGCTGCTGAGACTTTCGGCGCTATTGCCTATAGTATCCAAAGCGATAAATACGGTCGCTCGTGGAACCTGGACAGTCGAAAAGCTGCAGAATCTTCTGCACTAAAATTTTGCAAGGCTGCCGGTGGCAAGGGGTGCAAGGTCGGCGTTTGGCTTGAAGATTCTTGTGGTGCGCTTGCCGCATCCGAGACTTCAAAGTCCATGAAGCAAACCGGCATCAGCTACGGTTTTAAAACAGCCTCTGCATCCCATGCACGCGCCCTAGCAGAGTGTGAGGCCCGAGATGGTGCCGGCACTTGTCAAGTTAAGGCTTCCGTTTGTTCAAACGGTAAATGAATTAGGAGTTACCAATGTCACGCCGTCACGCCGCTGAAAAACGCGAAGTCCTGCCAGATGCCAAGTATGGCGATCTGGTTCTTACCAAGTTCATGAACAACCTGATGATTGACGGGAAAAAGTCAGTCGCAGAGCGTATCGTCTATAACGCGATGACCCGTGTTGAAGATAAGATCAAGCGCGCACCGATTGAAGTTTTCCACGAAGCGCTGGACAACATCAAACCTTCCGTCGAGGTGCGTTCGCGCCGCGTCGGTGGTGCGACCTATCAGGTCCCTGTCGAAGTACGCCCCGAGCGTCGCGAAGCCTTGGCGATCCGCTGGTTGATCAAAGCCTCTCGTTCGCGCAACGAGAACACAATGGAAGAGCGCCTTGCGGGCGAACTTCTGGATGCTGTCCAGTCGCGTGGTACCGCTGTCAAGAAGCGGGAAGATACCCACAAGATGGCTGACGCGAACAAAGCATTCAGCCACTATCGCTGGTAATTCGGGCGGCACAAGCCGTTCTCGTCGCGTCCCGTACCGGGACGCGACTTATCCGTTTCAGATATTTTCGAGGAAGCAGCCCCATGGCACGCGACTATCCGCTCCAACGCTATCGTAACTTCGGCATTATGGCCCACATCGACGCAGGTAAAACCACTTGTTCCGAACGGATCCTGTTTTACACTGGTAAATCTCACAACATCGGCGAGGTGCACGACGGTGCGGCTACGATGGACTGGATGGAACAGGAACAGGAACGCGGCATCACAATTACGTCTGCGGCCACGACAACATTCTGGCAGCGCCAGGAATTGCCAGACGCCGATGCCAAATCTGACACCAAGTACCGGATGAACATCATCGACACACCGGGCCACGTTGACTTCACCATCGAAGTTGAGCGTTCCTTGGCTGTTTTGGATGGCGCGGTAGCCGTTCTTGATGCCAACGCCGGTGTTGAACCACAGACCGAAACGGTTTGGCGTCAGGCCGACCGCTATAAAGTTCCGCGGATCGTTTTCGTGAACAAAATGGACAAAATCGGCGCTGACTTCTTCAACTGCGTAAAGATGATCAAAGACCGTACCGGTGCGACACCCGCGCCAATCCAAATTCCAATCGGTGCCGAAACCGAGTTGGAAGGCATGATCGACTTGGTCACCATGAAAGAATGGGTCTGGGCCGGTGAAGATCTTGGCGCAAGCTGGGAACAGCGCGAAATTCGCGCCGAACTAAAAGACCTAGCCGACGAATGGCGCGCGCATCTGATCGAGACTGCGGTCGAGATGGACGATGATGCGATGGAAAACTACCTGATGGACGGCGCAGAGCCTGACGAAGCAACGCTTCGCAGCCTGATCCGCAAGGGTACCTTGGCCATCAAATTCATTCCAGTTTTGTGTGGCTCTGCTTTCAAGAACAAAGGTGTTCAGCCGCTGTTGAACGCAGTCATCGACTATCTTCCGTCCCCGATGGATGTTGTCGATTACATGGGCTTTAAGCCAGGCGACGAGACAGAAACACGTAACATCCCGCGCCGTGCGGATGATGATATGGCGTTCTCCGGTCTTGCATTTAAAATCATGAACGACCCTTTCGTGGGCTCGTTGACCTTCACACGCATCTACTCCGGTAAGTTGAACAAGGGCGACACGCTCTTGAACTCTACCAAAGGCAAAAAAGAGCGTGTTGGTCGTATGATGATGATGCACTCGAACGA
>LAZR01001013.1_pt1 | contig 18961 bp, 39 predicted proteins | sample 329461 | NCBI WGS metagenome assembly LAZR01 (sample SAMN03002196, study PRJNA259156) | marine sediment metagenome | biome: sea floor; feature: Hydrothermal impacted sediments; material: marine sediment; isolation source: Loki non-amplified sample from Loki's castle hydrothermal vent sediment ...
TCAATAATTGAAATTATGGCAAGCCTGTTCTGCGTAGTGTGTGCTTTGCTGCCATGTTAGCACGCTTGGCATCACACTCCAGAACAGGCAAAAGATTACATTAGCCTCACTCTCCAGATTATTCCTTGTCTGTTAGGACTGGAGCATGTCATGATTTAGGGACAGTTCACCATTTAAGGTGTATAAAACTGTGCCCTCAGAGCACTTGCTAGTTCAATAATAAGCAGTCTGCTCCTTAATTTCCTTTAGGGTGAGAAGACATCCCTAAATGTCTCAGACGCATTGATGCTTATAGGGAAGCACAGTGAGACTTTAATCAATGAACGATTACCTTAGCCCACCCTGCCTTCAACACATACTTCATCTACTAGCAGGGTGGACTGTGTAGTCAATATATCTTACATTCAAAGGACTTGTCATCTCTAAAGAACTCAAACTTTTTCTCTGTTATATGGAAGCTTCCTATCTTATACCCTCTAGTCCATATTTCTACATGAGTATGTTCATTACTATAGTAGGGGTCATGCTTAAACTTAATAACTATATCTCCCCCGCCAAACCCTGCTATTCTAACTTCTTGGTCTTTACATACCATCTCTTGTGAGCTCTTCCAATCCTCAACAATCTCATAAACCTCCTCATTATGCCTTCTTAACACCCCTAACAGCTTCTCACTACGTTGCTTGTCATTCATTTCTTACCTCCTGTGGATGATTGACAAAAGTTTCTCTTGCTTCATCGTCTCCATCAGCTTTGCCCTCATACATTATTATTCCACCACCACACTCAGGGCATCTGTCTGCAACACCCTTACCATCATATATAAAGAACTCATCACATTTAGCACACCAGTATCTAGTCTTCATCTTATTCTCCTTCGTTCCTTGTCCTTCTGCACAGCTTCTTCTCCACAAGCAGGACAAATGCACTTACAAAGCCCAGTGCTATATTGAACTGATGCACCAGTTATTTCATGTCCTCCAAACTTCCTCTTGCATATTGGACAAGGTAGCCAGAAGTAACCAAGTAGGTGAGCATACCACCTGTGAATCCAGCGAGGTAGTAAACTAATCCTTCTCATCTCACCCCTCCATACTCCTTCAACACCTTCTTACACCTCTGAGCTTCTTCTCCTCGCCAATAGCGGAGGTTCATTAGGACGTAGGGTATTTGCATTAGTAGGTCGTCACCACTCATCCTTATTGCTGTATGTGCAAAGTGCTGTGCCCACCACATGTCTGTCTTATTGTCGTTCTGCTTCATAATAACCTTCAAGACATTCTTAACCCTCTGCTCCTTCTTATCAACGTTGTTTACTACTGCCATCATTGTGAGTCTCCTTAGCGTTTTCATTGAGCTTATCTTCTGCCTCTTTTAGTGCTTGTTCTTCCATTGCATCATCGATCCCACCATATTCACTACCACACTCATCACCCATAACATTATCCTCCTCAGCTCTCATTTACTTAGCCACACATGACACCTTATGCATGCACCTATCTTATTAGCCAAGTCAAGCCAGTCTTTTTCATCCGTTGTGTACTCCTCAGCAAAACCGTTGCACTCCTTCTCAAGGAAAGCACAAATCTCATGGACACCATCAATACCCTCTTTAATTAAGAAGTCATCAATGATTTCTCTCAGCTCTTCATTCATTTTACTTCCTCCCTCGCCTCCTTCGCCCTCTTCACTGCCCGAAGTCTGAGTTGGTTGGCAGTAAGTTTTGGTTAAGTATATCTTTCCTTACCACTAACCTTATTCCAAAACCGCCTCAGTTTTCTATTAGGATTCTTACGTAGTTTCTGCTCCTCCTCAACCTTAGCTCTTCTAAGCGTTTGACTTGCCAACAATTCAACGTGCTTCTCTCTATTCCTCCTCCTTATCTTCTGAGCCTTAGCTACTACACGCTTCTTGGTCATCTTGCATACTCCTTGATTGAATCTCAGCTTCCATAAAAGTACCCATGTGACTGTTGGCAATATAGGACATCATGCATGCTCTTACAGCTTCCAGCACATATAATATCTCCTCAGTGTGAAACCCATCATCAACCAGTAGAAGGCTGACTTTCTTTGCCTCTTGTCTTATTTCATCTGTTGTCTTCACAGCCCCACCTCCTCCAACACTGCAATAGTTATACATACTACCAACGCTAACCATCCAAGTAGTGCTATCATCATCTTACCTCCTATTAACTTGCTTCTCCAGCATCCAGTCCGAGAAGCCCCTGTTTACAGCAATACCTGCACTAAGGTGTGCCATGTGTATAATAGCACACACAGTTGCTGGATTGTAGCCCATGCTATCGAGTTCCTTGCATATTCTTCCGCCCTGATGATTTAACTCCTCCATTGAAATCTCAGACGTCTTTTTGTAGTCACTCATTCTACTCACCTCCATCCTTATTTTCAATTATTGAATTTGTGGACAGCATCTACAACTGCACACACTTATATACATTAGCCACCTCACTACAGACTGACCCAAGTGGACACTCCACACACACCTCAGCTCCATAGCCTTTATCTTCCTTCTCATTATGACAGTCATCAACCATGTCTGCTAATAGTTCTAATGTAATCATTCTACTCACCTCCTCAACAACATTATTACTTTGTCAACTCTTCAAACTGCTTATCTACTGCAACCTTCTGCCACGCCTTCCCAGCCCTAAAGCCTAAGTAGAATAACTCCATTGGCTTTTCTAGTAGAGCCTCCTTCTTTTTTGTTGCATAGTATTTTGCTTCTTCTATTGTCATTTTGTTATGCCTCTTTTGTGTTACTAAACCAAAACCAAGCCCACCATCCACCCGATGGTATAGACTTTAGTGTTCATTTAATAGTATCTTATTAACAATGTTATACTTAAACTGCTACTTTAACTAACTTTTGTCAATGAGCCTGTAGATAGTGCTACCGAATTCTGTATTTTCAATCATTATACAACAACTGACAGGAAAGTCAAGATGTCGGAAATTGGACAGTTCAACCCTTGAAAATGCCAAAGAGGGGTAAACTCAGGAAACTCCAACTGAACACTTTGAACCCTATCCTAAAGCCAATCTAACAAAACAGCCAAAACAAATACCTCATTACAGCGGTTTTGAAAGAGGTTGTAACTGACAACTATAACACAGACTAGGATAGTGTTTAAGCCTCGTTGACAACCAAAACCTGAACACTTTGAACACTATAACCCACTATAGGCTAAGGTTATAGTGTTCAGGCGCAAATATCCTTTATCCTTTCCCCACTCTTTCTTATTATATATATAATTTGTATGAATATGAGGAGAAAAAGAGGGGGGAGGGGGGTCACCTGAACACCTGAACACTTTACGTTTTTCAATACAGTCGTGGGTTATAGTGTTCAGAAAGCCAAAAATGAACACTACGGAACACTTGGAACACTATAACCCTATCCTAAAGCCAATCTAACTTTTTTGGGGTTCGGAAAAGTTGGATTGCCTGTTAATTTGACACTGTGAATGACAGGGGGGACTTGACAAAAGTTTTATTTGTGATATAATAAGGGTAGTTATTTGATAATTAGACAAAGAGGGGGTGAACAATGAGTATTGCAAGGGATATACTAAGAGCAAATAACAATTTCTATCAGAACTACGGAGCAGTTACAGGTTGGCACAACGGAAGGCTAGTTATGAAAGAGGGGGTTGTAATAGATAGTAAGTGGTATATAGACAAAGTGGGTTGTTTCCTGATTGACCTACTACAGAAACGAAAGAAGAGAGGAGGTGTTAACGAATGGTAGTAAACTTAAAAGACTACGAAATTAGAATACTTAAAGCTTTATTATGGGAAGGGGTTGACAACTTAAGGGGGACAAAAGACATTGGTAGTTTGTTAGAAGAGAAGAAAAAGTTGTTAATGAAGAATATGGAAGTGGTGCATAAGAAACTAGAAGAAAGTGAGGTGATACAAGATGAAGGATAAAGTTGTAGTAGTGAGAACAGTAACTAAAGAGGGTGAAGCTAAGGAGTCACAGGTTACACTATCAATGCCAGAGGATTTGACAGAGGCATCAAGGGAGTGGAGCAAGGATAGTGTGTTCAAGCTAGCCTGTAGAATGTTCGTGTTGGATAAAACCAATGCGGAGAGAGTGGCACTTAGAGGGGGAGAGGCTAAGCTTGCACGCAAAGAGGCTAGTGACCTGGCCAAACAACTATTGGCTGATCCAGAACTATTGGCTAAGATTAAGAAACAACTGAGCTAGGTAGCTAATAGGGAGTAGTAGGTGATGTGAGAGGGGGTAGGGTATAACAACCTTGCTCCCTCTTTTCTGTTTGGGTAACATAAACAGCGTTTTTGAGAATGAGGGAAATATGGCGTATTTGGGTTGACCCTGTGTCAAAATAGGCAAAATGGAGAGCTATCCCATAAAATAGATCATATAGGGTTGATAGTGGGGATCAACATTGTTAGATCTAAGGAGATTGTGGGGGGTGATCCCAGTTTTTGTGAAGATAGATAGATCTAAGGATCTGAGATTGTAGGATCTGATAATCTTAGGATCAGGATCACCCCCTCTGTCTCTGTCTGCTTTTTCACTCTCTTGAATTAGCCTGGTTGTTAACATCACTTCAAATGTTGTCAAAATCTCCTAAAAATACATAGGTTTATGGGGGGTAGCGTGGATAGTTTTACATACCCCTGTATGTTTCATCATTAGTAATATTACCCCTGTAGAAGAGGCTAAGATTGCGTCATTTTGTATAGACGTGGGCGTGTAGCGAGTTATAGGAACGTGAGATATATGGGAAAGCGTGAAACCCCCCACCGCCCTATTATATATATAGGGCTTCCCCTCATTTTCTGCACCAAAAAAATTGGGTTCGGGTGTAATCCACTATCCATCAGTGTTTCAGAGATTTCCACAATTTCAACCACAAAAATTCCGAAATTTCCAAAACCCGCTATCCATCACCATCTACACCCCCTTGACATCAGGAGGGGTTTGTACTATAATATAGCTAGAATACCGTTACATCAAAGGAGTATGTTATGCAACTACCTAGTACAATTGCTGGTGTACCTAGAGGCTTACCTCCAGCTCGACCCACTGGTGCACCCCAGGTTGGAGCTCCCACTAGAGGGATTGGACAGGGGGGTGGGCAGCAAGAGAGGGTACTTATGACCCTGTTGACAATGCTCTCACAGATGCCAGAGGCACAGGTTATGTTACCTATGGGTCAGCTGACTGACCTTGTTGAAGGTGGGGGGATGGGAAGTTTGAATCCATCAATGGTTGGTGGAGGGGGTGCAGGTGGTGTTGGTAGGGGAGCACCAGCTCCTGGCTTGAGTCAACCGAGGCCTCGTCAGCCTGGTGTGCCTCAAGGTGGTGGTAGGCCTTTACCCCAAAGGGGGGCAGTTGCGGGTGGAATGCAAAGGACAGGTGTACCTCCGAGGCAAGGACTTGGTGGGGCACAGCCGAGGGGGAATGCACAAGCACTTATGAGATTACTGGGAGGAAGATAGTGAGTGGGGTTGATGAGACTAGAGAAGCTATATCAAAGGCGCTGGATAAGAAACACATGTCTCCAGGTAAGGTCAGGCCTATAGATAAGAATATCCTCTGGATGTCGATGGTTGGGGCATCTGATGAGGAAATTGCTAAGGAGATAGGGGTTACTAGGTATGTTATTACTAACAAGCTGAGGAATCCTATTATCCAGAGGGAGATGGAGAGGCTGAGTAAGGTTGTTGATAAGGAGATTGTTGGCTTGACTATCGCCTCTAAGAAGAGGATGAACGAGGCATCCCTTACAGCTGCTGATGCATTGGTTAGTATGATTGAAACTGCTCCTAACTTCAATGACAAGTTGAAAGCAATAATCAAGGTTCTTGAGTATACTCATGGTAAGCCTCGGCAGAGTGTTGCTATTTCTGTGGATGATGGTAAGCCTCTTTCTGAGGATGATGAGAAGATAATTGATGTTATGATTGATAGTGATAAGGATGGTTAAATGAGAACGGATAACAGCTATCAACCCTCTAGCACAGATGTATGGCTCGGTGCTGAAAACTATTTTATACAGGTTGCTATAGAGGAAGCTGCCAGGGAAGTGGGAAAGTTCAGGATGATAAAAAATAAAGGAGGCGAGAATTATGGTAAAAGTAGGTAAAAGCTCAACTAAGCAAGAGTTACTAAATGATATTTATGGACTCAGGCAAAGGATTCTTGATTTGGAGATGAAGATAATAAGGCTGAAACAACAAGTACATGTGAATCCAAACATTCCGTATGTTGTTCCAGCTCCTTATCAGCCCCCAATTTTTCGAGATCCATGTATCTATCCATTTATACCCTCTGATGCTGATGCTGATGATGGTGGTACTGGAGATCCGTTGCCAGTGATGCCCCATACTGTTTGTAGTATGGTATAGGAGGAAGTAGATGTTTACCATATTTGGCTGGTTGTTGGTTGCTGCTGTAGGTTATCTAACTTATCTTGAGATAAAAGAGGGTGTTGAATGGAGTTAAGTAAGAGGCACCAGAAGGCTAGGGAGAAGGCTAAAAGCAGCCTCTTCCACACTGCTAAATACATCCTAGGTTATGATGACCTGACTGAAGACTTTCATAAGCCATATTGTGACTTCCTTCAAGATTTGGATGTACATAGGAAACAGGTTGAGATGCCTCGAGGTTTTTTGAAAACAACAGTAGCATCAATCAGCTTCCCCATTTGGGTTACACTCAAATTTCCTAATGTCAGGATACTCCTAGCCAACATGGTGTATGATAACGCTGCTAAGTGTATTCATATCATCAGAGGCCACTGGCAACATAATGCGAGGCTTAGGGCACTCTTTCCAGAGTTGGTGTATCCAAGCTACAACAAAACCAGATGGAGTGACTCATGTGCAGAGGTTAAGCGAAGTGCAAATTGGGGTGAGGGTACTTATGAGTCTATAGGGGTGGCTGGTAGTAAGATAGGGATGCATTATGATATGGTTATTGAGGATGACTTAGTTGCTGCTAAGAAGGATAAACTGACTGGACAAGAGATACTTCCTAACCAAGAGGATATACAGAAGGCCATTGGGTGGCACGGGTTGGCACTTAACCTGCTTATCTCTCCTAGAAAAGGTTACATCTACAACATAGGTACTAGGTGGGGGCAGTATGACCTAATTCGTCACATCGTTGACAATCAGACTTATTATAAACGATTTGTGCGTAGGGCAGTAGAGTTTGATGAGGGTGGGAAGGCGCTGTTGGATGATGATGGTAATTACATCCCCACATGGTCAGGTAGGTTTGATGGTGAGGCACTGAAAGAGGTTCAAGAAGAGCAGGGTGATTATCTATTTTCTATGATGTATCTAGGCAAGCCTTATAATGTTGAGGACATGATTTTTAGGGATGAGTGGATTAAGGACAAGGCAGAAAGTTCAATAGGGAATGTTTATGGAGGTATAGACTCTGCACTCACCAAGAAAAGCTACTCAGACTTCACAGTCATCGGTGCAGTTGTTGTTACTAAAGAGAAGGACTTCTGTGTTGAACATATTGTAAGGGGGAAGTTTAACCCCACAGAGATTATAAACAAGTTGTTTGAGGTGCAAGATGCATTCCACCCTAAATGGTTTGCGATGGAGAAGGCACTACATGAGATTGTCCTCGCTCATTACATCAGAGAGAGGAATAAGGAAAGGCTGGATAGTGACCTCGAGCCAGTAGTTATCAAACCTGTTAAGCGTCCAAAAGGTGAGAGTAAAGGGATGCATGTAAGAGCTATGCAGCCGATGTGCATGGCAGGAAGGTTTTATATTAGACCGTGGATGAGGATAGTGAGGATGGAGATGCTTGAGTTTACAGGTAAGGGGACTGATAAGCATGATGATATTCCTGACATGCTTGCTGATATATTTGCGAGTATTAGATACCCCCAAGCTGATGTGCCTCAAGAGGTTAGAGATCCATTCTCAGTTGATGCAGTTATAGAAGAGTTGTTGGGTAAAGAAGATGAGAGAACGAGGCGCAGACACTACTGGCCTATGTATGCATGAGGTTCACATTTTCAATTATTGAAATTATGAACTCAGGTAGGTTAAGATGGCATTTCTTAATGTGATTCCTAGACCCCTTTATGCTGGTAACCATGATGTTTATTGTGGAGATGCCAGGTTTTATGCAGGTTATAGAGGAGTAGGTGTTACATGGTCAGATGTTAGTGCAGCGTCAACATCTTGGAATGATGTTGCTGCACCCTCAACAAGCTGGACAGATGTATAGGAGAATGAGATGGCTATAGCAGTAGTAGATAATAGTAGTCCTACATCGGGGAATTTGAATGATGTGGCCTGGGATGCATATAATGCTACAGTAGCAGCATTACTGACAGAACACGATTCCGCTGGTGCTCATAACCTGACAGCCTATGTTACAAAGGCATTGTTTGATGCAAATACTATCCTTTATACTACTACTGATGATACACCAGTGGCATTGACTGTGGCAGCTTCTAGGATAATAGGAAGAGCTTCCTCGGGGGCTATTGCTGCTTTAACTGCTGCTCAAGTTCTCACCTTGATAGGGGTGGAGAGTGGAGCTACTGCTGACCAAACTGAGGCTGATATACTAACCCTCTTGGGATTGACATCAGGTGAGGTTGACCAAGTAGGAAACTTAGGAGCTACTACCGTCAGCGCAACACAATGGGGTTACGTAGGGGCGATGACCAAAGACCCTATTGGTGGAGATGCAACAGCTGGAAGAATAGTAAGGACATCTTATATTACCATCGCTAATGGGTCAAATGCGTCAACTTTGAAGTGTACCCTTGTAAGTAGGTGGAACGGTGATGCCATCGCCGAAACCGATAATGTAGCAAAGGGTGCTACAACAGGTAGCTTTACGCTTGATGCAGCAGGAACGCATCTTAGGGTGGAAGCTGCTGGTCTTACTGGCAATGTTTTATACACACTAGCCAACATAATTCATAATGCTTCAAATACAAGCATATCAACGTGGACAGAAGCTGATGCTAACGATATCGAAATCCAACTAAAGCTTATAACTACAGGAACAGCTCAAGACATGACTGTTTTAGTAGATACAGGAATTATATTACTTGATATTCTTTATATAACAGATGCTTAGGAGAGGTAATTGGTTGATAAGGGTAAAGAAAAGAAGTTGACATTAAAAGAACAGCTCCAAAAAGACATACTAGGCTACAACCAGCAAATTGTCAACCTCGCTGCGCAGACAAATCAGGTTATTGGTCAGATTAAGGAGGCTAGAGGCATCTTGGAGTTTATAAAGAAGGAAGAAGATGGCTGAGTTGTATAAACCTATATCAATAAGTGAGAGCGGGGGTGACAAGAACTTCAAAAGGGTTGTTGATGATAACTTCATCAACCTTGCGAGGCATCTTAATGATATCAGGCAATGGATTGATATACAGAAGCTAGATATTGACTTGGATGATATTGATGATGGTTCAAGTCATGTGAAGATGACGACTGCTGAGGATAGTAAGCTAGGAGGGATAGAGTCATTAGCTGATGTAACTGGAGACCACGAAGCAGCTACAATAGCTTCTCAAGGAAGCTTAGCTACTATGAGTGCAATTACTTCTGGTATTGATGTTGCTGCTCTCCAGGGTAGGTTGGTTTATGATAACACCCTTGCAGCCAATGCTACTTCTGTTACTCTATCTGGTCTAAGTGGAGATACTGACAAGGAGTATTTTATTGTAGCAAAATGGGTGAGGAATGGTGCTCTTAATGGTGGAGGGGGTAATTTTGGTGTTCAGTGTAATGGTGATACTGGGGTAAGTAACTATGGGTGGGAAACTATTTATAATGCTACAGGTGGTGGCAACAATGCTACAGGATGGAACGACCACACATGGTTTATGCTTTGGATGGGTAGGGCAGATACAGATGGGTATTTATCTATGGGTTATGGACATCTTTTAGCAGAGAGTGGATATGAAAGGATGCTTATAGGACAAATGCTTAGACAGATTGACCCAACTGGTCACACTACACATAGCCTCTATTCCATGGGATGTACTTGGTGGAACTCGGTAGATGAAATAACCAACCTTCAATTTCTTGGAGAAGATGCAACATCAATGAAGATTGGGACACATCTTTTATTATATAAGAGGACAGCATAATGGATGTCGTTGAAGAAAGAGAATTTGAAGATACTGATGGTACGAAGGTTTATAGAAAGATTGGGGTTGGTAAGGACAAGTTTTTGGAGGAAGTAACTCATCTAGTACCAAGCCAGGCATTTATAGACAATGTTATCAAGCCGAGGAACTTGGTGTCTAAGCGATATAGAGATAAGGAAGAAAAGGCTGCGAAGATGCAGAAGAAGTATAAAGAATGGTATGAAAAGAAGTTTGGAGGTAATTAAATGTTCTGCCCGCAGCAGAGGTGTAAGCACTGGAGTGAAGCAACAAAGTATAACCGTAAGTGTTATTATGAAGTTCAATGCTGGAGAGGAATGATTGATGAGTTTCTTGGACTCTTTGATTTAATAAGGAGAAGAGATGCCATACAAGAGGAAAAATAAAACTGTTTACAAGAAGGTTGATGGGTTGAAGAAGAAAGGCAAGTCTAAGAGTGTTAAGAAGGCTAAGAGTTATATGAGAGTGTTGCAGGGTGTAGAGCATGGATGGAAGCCTACAGGCGTATCAACTAAGAAGAGTGCTTGGAAGGGTGGCAGTAGACAAGGTGTTAAGAAGGTGAAGAATGCCAAAAAGCGTTGAGCTGTTAGAACAATGGAAGTCTGAGATAAGGAAGGCCATCAAGTATAGAGAGGACTTTGCTCTATCCAAGAGTTGGAAGAGATACTATGCCTACTATCGAGGACAGAAGAGGTCGGGGATATACTCCGTTAACAAGTATTTTAGTATGTTGAGGAGTGGTATACCTCGTATATACTTCCGCAATCCTAAGATTGTTGCAGCACCTACTCGACCTGGGTTTGAGGCATCAGCAGCAGTCGTTCAATCGGTTGATAATCATATCCTCAGGGAGATAAACATCAAGCAGACGATGAAGGCTGTGGTGCAAGATGCATTCTTCTGTAACAAGGGGTTTGTTAAAGTTGGGTATTCTAGAGAGTTTGGGGCATTACCACAGGTGGGAACAAAGACGCTTCCAGCAGATGAGGATATTGAGTATAATGTTTCGGTGAAGGAAGGGATGCCGTGGGCATTGAGGACTAGCCCCGAGAGCTTCCTTGTGAAGTGGGGGACATCAACCTTGAATGATGTACAATGGGTTGCACATAAGGTGGTTAGACTACTCGATGATGTTAAGAAAGATCCTATGTATGTTAATACATCCAAGCTTCAGGGTGGTTATGTTAGAGAGCTTAGGGGAAAGAAAGAGGGTGAGATGCTGGTATCCGAGCAAACGAAGTCGAGCCAGCAGGTGCAACTTTCTAGCAAGGGTGAAGAGGGAGAACAGTGGGTTGAGATATATGAGATTAGAGATGCGAAGAGGGGGGAGATACTTGCTATCAACCTCGACCATGATAAATTCCTGAGGAGTCCATCAAAGGATGAGTTGCAGATAGAGGGTGTTCCTTACGTCGACCTCTGTTTTAATCCTGATAATGATGTATTTTGGGGGCCGAGTGATGCAACGCTGTTAGAGTCGCATCAGAAGGAGATAAATGATGTCAAGTCTCAGATAAGTATGCACAGAAGGATTAACCTCATTAAGTTTTTGTATGATAGTGATTTGCTGACAAAGGAGAAGTTTGAGGCATTGATGTCGGGACAAATAGGTGGAGGGTTGGGCATCCCAGGGGTTACGAAGAATGCAATTATTGCTCTTCAGCCTGGTGAACCCTTGATACTTAAGCAAGATGCTATTGAGATTGAGCGTGACATTAACGAAACCCTTGGATTCCCTAGAACGGAGGCAGGGGAGTATGCTGGACCGCCTCGCAGAACTGCTAAAGAAGTTGAACAAGTATCCCAAGCTCATTGGATAAGGATGGATGAACGAAGAGACTTGCTTGCTGACTTCCTTGTTAATGTTGTGAGGAAGATAAATCAGATTATCTTTACTAACTGGACAACGGAGCATGTAGCTCCAGTAGTTGGGCCAGACAAAGCCATTTATTGGGTTAAGTATACAGGGGCGCAGATTATGGGTGAGTATGACTTTACTGTTAATATAGACACTGGTAAGCCCATCACCATGGATACCAGGAGGGCAGAGGCAGAGAGGATTCTTGACAAGGTGAAGGGTGATCCTAATGCAGCGCAGTTTGTAAATGTTCAGGAGTTGTGGAAAAATGCCCTTAGTTTATATGACTGGATTGATGTTGATAAGATAATGAAAACATCTCAGACAGGGGCGCAGGTTACTGACATGGCAGGGCTTCAACAGATGTTTGGGAGGGGAGCATGAGGAAGATAGTAGGGATTATTAGGGATGGTAAATACAACCCCCTTGAACAACCTATAGACAAGCCAGGCGTGGGTATGGGACTGTCTGAGTCAAGACCCTTCAAGCCAACGAAGTTTGAGACATTGGAGGGTGAACCTGTAATAACATCAAAGAGACAACTTAAAGATATATGTGACAAAGCGGGATTAAGAAGTGGACTTATTGAGAATTCATGTTAGGAGGCGAACATGTTCATAGCTCGTAAGGGCACTCCGATACCGAAGAATAGAGTGCTGAAGAGTGGTGAAAAGAGGTTTACACTTATACTCAAGCCAGGTGGTTATGAGTACAAGTTTGAACCCAAGAATTGGAATGGGAAGGATGTCCAACTCATTCGAAGGTTAGCAAGGCGAGTGTACTTGTTACACAAATATGATTTGAGAAAAAGGAGTAAGTGATGGCTGAAGGCGATGCAGAAGGAAAACAAAATGCAGCCCCATCAGCAAGTGATGGGGATAAAGATGAGGCTAAATTACTTCGCACGGAGAATGAGGGGTTGAAAGCATCTGTTGCTTCACAGAGGGCAGAAATAGATGACATCAAAGCCACTCTTCTAGCTGCTCGTAGTCAACCACCAGCAGCAACTCAACCAGCCGAAGGTGGGTTCAAGATGCCTTCGAGGGATGAGTTGGATGTAATGACACAGACGGAGCTGGTGAAAACACTCGGGTCGATGATGGATGAAAAAATCCAAAAGGGTGTAGCTCCCAGAATCCAAGAGATTGACCAGCGGGTGATAGAAGAGAGGATGGCAAGAGGTATTGCAGATGCAGCAGGGAAGTATAAGGACTTTGGTAGTCACCAGAGGCAGATGAGGATTATCTTGGCTAAGATTGCTAGAGATGGTGTGAGTCCAACCGATTTGTATAAACTAGCTTCATGGAAAGCGACTGAGAAGGCAACACCAACAACAAAGCCAACGACAGGTGAGAAGCCCACAGGTGGTACTACAGCACCAACTTCAACTGAGAACTTAACTCCTCAACAAATAGCGAGTAAGAAGTTTGATGACCTCATGGAGAAACAAGGGAAGAAGTAATGGCTACATTTACAGAGACTTTGGATGATTTGTATATAACCACCTTCCAGGAGATGAGGAAGGAGATCGTAGATAATATATTTGCAGCTACTCCATTCTACTTCTGGTTGATGAAGAAGGGTGGGGTTAAGGAAGATAGTTCAGGTGGCAAGTGGTTAGGTGTACCTCTACTCATAGCTAAGAATGACACTGTTGGTCCATATCAGAAGGGTGGAACGTTTAGTGTTACTAGGACTGACAAGTTGGACTTGGCTAGGTATGATTGGAAGTACATGGGAGGTTCGCTCATCAGGTATAAGACTGAGGAGCTGACTAATAGAGGAAAGGCTAAGATTATAGATAGGATGTTGCATGAGATTGACACCTTGAAGCTCAGTCTTATTGACTATATTGAGACTACGTTGTTTAGTGATGGTTCAGGCAACTCTGGGCTTGACTTCAACGGACTGGATATCATCTGTGATGAAGACCCGACGAGTGCAGTTACATCTCCACAGGTTGAAGTGGGTGGAATTGCACAGGCAAGTAACTCCTTCTGGAGAAATGCATATAGACAAATGGATAGTGATGGGACTGTTATTGAGCTGCATATGATGAAGAGCTGGAAGTATGTTCAGAGAGCATGCACAAATGGAATGGATAAGCCCGACATCATGGTAACAACCGATGAGATTCTCGACTTCTATGAGGATGAGTGTCTTGAGATGAAGGTTATTGAGAACAAGGACTTGGGAGATGCAGGGTTTAGAAACCTGACTTGGAGAGGAACACCTATCATCGACTCACCAAGCTGCAAGAGTGGAAGTACCTACTTCCTCAACACCAGATACTTGAACTGGATTGCACAAGCTGGAGCTAACTTCGAGATGACTGAGTGGAAGACTGCGCCTGATACACTGGATAGATATGCACAGGTGTTTGTGTCTGGAAACTTGGTGACATCGAATCGAGCGAGACAGGGTATTGTGTTTGACATAGACTAGTAGAACTACCCTCCACAGTCTGAAGCCAATCGGGCTGATGAGGTAGCCAAAAAACCAAATGGAGGTTTTACAATGACTATACCTGCAAGAACAGAGGATGTAAGAACGAACCTGCCTGGTGGAAGAGGGCAGACTTTTGGAGTGCGTGCTGTAGCACAGGGGATTTACCAAGCATCTGCGACTCCTCAAACACATGTTGGAGATAGGTTGCAGCTCTGGGGTGATAGGGTGTTTCGTTATGGTCACTTTGTCGCTGACTATACTACCCAGTATGTTGGTGGGTACTTAGTTGCTCCAGATACAAGTGCGAATGACTTGGCGTTGTTGGATGACTTGGTACTAAGTGCTGGAAACTATCCATCGACTGCAGGGATGACGAAGATTGAGATTACAGCATCTAGCATCACAAAGGATAGGTTTAAGAACGGTACGTTGCACATTGTAGATGGCGCAGGTGAGGGTTATACCTACTTCATCAAGCGTAACAGTGCTACTGGGTCGAAGCTGGACACTAATGACCTAGACCTTGCTGCAGCCACCTCCTTTGTGCTGGAACTCTATGATGGAGTAATCATAGCCTTGGTTGTATCTGACACAGACATTGCGATTGTGGGTAATATATACGAGAACCTGATACCAGCTACCACTACAGACTTGTGTGCAGTTGGTGTCTCGATGCTCGCAATAGATTACTCAGAAGAGCCCTACGCTTGGGTACAGACTTGGGGACCTGCTACTGTCTTGAACAATGGAGGTCTTAGCAAGGGAGAGTTGATGGCTTTGAATGATGCAGGAAGTGCTGATTTAGAAAGTGCATACACTACACCACGAGTTGGATATTGTTTAGCGACTGCTGTTACTGCTGAACAGGCTCCAGTGTATCTAAAAATGGCGCCTTAGGATTAGATTGTAAACTAGGGGGAGGTGTAAAAGCCTCCTCCACAAAAAAGCCAGAGATGGCGCAACGCCTTAGATGGCGTAGGAGGATTTAGATGAGTACAACTTCTCTACTGAACAGGAAGTTAAGAAAACAGATTCTGTATGAACAATGGATGAGGCGATTTCCACAGCCTCAGGAGATGTTCTATGGAGAGACATACTTTGTAGATGGTGTAAATGGAAGTAGCAGCTACGATGGGCTTACCATGGAACATGCAGTTGATACTGTAACTGATGGTATTGCACTGAATAACGCTGATATAGCACTTAATGCTCAACACAACAATAAAATCTACATCATGGGAGGTACTTATGCAGAGGATATAACTGGAGCAAGCCAATGCGACTTAATTGGATTGGATATAAGCAGGTCAGGCTGGAGTCCTCGAATTGCAGGCACAGTGATTTGTAACAACATAAAGGGCATGCGCCTCTTTAACTTGCAGATTTTGACGGATGGTTCTGAGCCAACGGTTAAGACTTCAGGAGGTATAAGTCCACACAACTTCGAGATGCACAACTGCGAAATCAGAATGTCTGCTAGTGAGACCTATGGCTTCCACATGTATGGAAATGCCTACTATGTGAAAATCGTAAATTGTAGGTTTACTGATGATCACGATTATGGTATTTACATAGAGGGTAACTGTAAAGGACTTCAAATTATAGGTAACTATATAAGTGCTAAGACTTGTGGAGTCTACTTCAAGCAAGGTATTACTACTGACCATGATAGCATGATTAGAGGTAATATGATACTCCGTGGGCAGGGTGCAACTGCTCTTGTAACAGGAATTGACTTTGCTATGACTAATAGGACTCCTAATGTTAAGGTCATACACAACTGGATAGCTGCTGCAGATGCAATTCACTACGGTAGTACTTCCGACCCTACTTTCGTTGAGGAACTGAGTTGTATTGATAATCACGTTGTTAGTTCAGCTGCAGGTACTGGTGTGATTGAGACTGCAGAATCGTAATGAGTAAAAAGGCTTGGGGGCAGCCTTCAATGCCCCCACAGGGAGGTAAGTAAATGCCATTAAACATAAAGCAAATAGGTTGGAGTTTCTCTGCTGAGTTGGGTGTTGCTACAAATGTTGTAACAACGTCTCCAGGAACTTTACATGGTTTTTTGATTGAGACTGATGGTACAAACTACGTTACTGTGCAGTGTTATAACCATGCTAGTGCTGCTACTAATCCAATGACACCCTCAATTGTAGTGCCTGGCACTGATAGATATGGAGGTGTTGTAGGTTTAGGTGCTGCATTCCTCAATGGATGTGTGTGTGTTGTTAGTGGAACTGGTGCAGTGGTTACTGTTTATTATAGGTTGAGGTAGGAAGGAGGCTAAATTATGGGAATAATTAGAGGAATAGGTCCACGTTGCAGAAAGCAAGTAACAGGGCAAATTGTGCAATATGATAGTATGGATGATGATGGTCAACTTCAGGAGGGCTATGCTAGAAAATATGTAGCTCTTAGTACAGGAGATTATGCTGGTACGACTGACATTATTGTAAATGGCAAAACAATAGCTATGGAAAATGCCTGTGTTATTGACCAAAACAGTGGCCTTATGTGGCTGAAAAATACGCCAGATTCGGACATTGGGGTAGGGAATGACGGACAGCTCTATTGGATTGATGCTGTAAATAATGAGGATATATTTACCTTTTGTGATGCAGCGAATACACAGACTCTAGCAGGCCATTCTGACTGGCGAGTGCCAAATGTGTTTGAGCTTTTCTCGCTGGTTGTTGAGGATGCTGGGATTGGTGCTCCTTACATAGATACCACTTATTTTCAGTGCATATCTGCTTATTACTGGCCTTCTACTACGTATCCCACAGGTGCAGCGGGTGCCCTGCTCGTGGCTTTCGATCTCGGTCGTGTGTACGGCGGTACTAAGACTACAGGCCTGTACTATGTGCGCTTAGTCAGGGGAGGCTAATATGATTGATTTAGAAAGAGAAACTCAAGAAACTACACAAGTAACAAAGGGAAAAAATGGAAGAACTTTTCAAACATACGAGACAAAGTATGTGGATACAGGAGAGCTAGTTGGAAAGAGGGAAGAAACAACCACCTATTATGCTACTGGTGAGTTGAAAAAAATAAAGCAGAAACGTTTTGATGCTAATGGAAATTTATTGAAAGAAAGGAACATTAAGTATTTTAAGGATGGAAGACAGCCAGAGATTGAGATGGAGTAACTGAAGCCGTTAAAAAGGCACAATATGGAGTAATGCTATGGCTATGACCCGTGCTACAATGGTAACTCAGGTTGGGGAGATGACAGGGAGGTCAGATAAGGATACTGAGATTGCAGTCTACCTCAACTGGGGACAGGTAATTATTGCTAGAGCTCATACTTTTTCATACATGGTGAAAAACAAGTATATGAGTACTGTGGATGGAACTGAGAACTATGCCTTTCCATCAACGATGAAGTCCTTCTACAGCTTGAGAGTGCAAACCTCTGGGTATAAGAGGAAGTTGATTAACAGAACAACGAGGGCTAAGGATATTCGTGTACCCTTTCCAGGGGGTGAGTCTGAGGGATGTCCCATCTACTATAATCCATGGGGCAGGAGCTTTGAACTATCTCCTATTCCAGATGCAGTTTATACTGTCTACCTAAGGTGTGAAGTATGGCCTAGTGATATGGCAACAGGAGACACCTCAGACTTGTTGTATTTGGATGATGCACTGTGTGAGTATGGAGCTTGGCAACTTGCTAAGTCCCTCAACCTAGATAAGGAAACAACGAGGTTTAGGGGTGAGTTTGGAAGCAGTTTGGCGAAGGTTATAAAGGTCGACACCAGAGACATTGGAGGCGAGGAACAGCTTATAGCACAGCCTTTTGCAGATGGTAGTTTGATGTTAGCACCTGGAGAAGCTACTGACTACTGGAAAAGAGCAGACTTTTTGAGGAGCCCAATGTGAATAGAGAACCTAAACCAGAGTGTGATTTTGGCGTGATGGTTAATACTAAATTGGAGTATATAACCAAACAGCTTGAGAAAATAAATGGTAGGATGTGGCGGTTGATATGGATTGTGGTGGCTATTGCTGCTGCAGCAACTATAAAGGACTTTTTTTAGGAGAGTTGGATGCCTAGAGAAGAAGATAAACAGGGTGAGGTTGCTATACCAGTAATATCACCTGTTAAGATGTTGGATGTGCGTATGCCAGCGATGGCTCTTGACCCTCGTAATTGTAGTGCATCTAGTAATGTGACTGTTGAACAGGGGGTTATAAGGAAGAGGACAGGGTATGCAGCGTTTAGTATTGACATCAATGGTGATGGTGATTTTACAGCTCGCATACAGGGGTTGGCTCAGTCACCCTTTGGGTGGACAGATGATATTGTTGTGTTGTATCAGAATGGTACATCTACGTTGTACTATCTTTACTCTACTAGTGGTGATGATTGGGTGATTGGGGAGACTGTTGCCCAGACAGCCTATAGTCAACTATCAAGCTGTCCAGCAGTTACATCTGCTGGTGTTGAGGTTGTTATTCTAAGTGATGCTAAGGCTCGACTC
>LAZR01001014.1_pt1 | contig 18927 bp, 14 predicted proteins | sample 329461 | NCBI WGS metagenome assembly LAZR01 (sample SAMN03002196, study PRJNA259156) | marine sediment metagenome | biome: sea floor; feature: Hydrothermal impacted sediments; material: marine sediment; isolation source: Loki non-amplified sample from Loki's castle hydrothermal vent sediment ...
AAGAACAAGATGAAAAAGAAAACATAAAAGAATCTTCCCATACAAAGATCAAAGAAAATATGCAAGAGCTTTCACAGAAATTAGAACAATCACATAGGAAAAGTCAAGAGATCGAACATAAGATCATGCAAGAAGTTCATCAAAATATTGTTCAAGAAGAAATTCAAGAACATATCGAAAAGCAAAAAGAATTAACATTAAAAAATAGTGCTAAACTTTTTAAAGAACGATATAGAGAAGAGACAGGAAGAAGGCCAATATATGCTGGAAAAGAAACTAGAGGATTTATTGAGTGGAAAGAGCATCTAAAAGAACAAGGAGAAAAGCAGAAAGAAAATGATACCTTATTTCGAGAGAAAAAAAAAGAAATTAAAGAACACTCACAAGAAATTCGAGAATCTAAGGAAGAATGGGCGCAATATTTAGAAAATAGCATTAAAGAAGCGGAATTTTCAGAAGAGATTAAAACAGAACTTAATGAAATCCTTGAAAAATATGAACAACTCAGAGAACTTCTCAAGAATTTAAAAAATAAAGAAATTTCAAAGGAAACGTTTGAAAAGGAAGTAAAAGAATTTGAGTATTTATTAATTGAGAAAAGATATACTACAAGACCATTATTTATGAATTTCGATTGGTTTCGTAGATATTATAATGGAAGGATCAAAAAAGGGGGGAAAATGGTAGCTCATCTTTATATTTCAAATAAAACCAGAGAGTTTTTATCCTATATTTCTAGAAGAATAGAACAGCTAAATAATATGGGACATACGCAGGAGAATGTGGAAGAATTTAGAGAATTACTGGAAAAAAATTTCCAAATAAATGAGAAATGGGCACTTCTATTAAATAATCTTATCCATGAAACTCCCAACGAGGAGATCTCTAAAGAAGTTAAAAAAGAATTAGAAGCTGTAATTAAAACATATTGTGAAATTAGAGTTATCCTCTTTAACAAAAACATTTTGGAAGTAGATAAAGATAAAATCATACAAGAACGTATTGAAAAATCTAATCCAAGATTTTTAGAACTATTTGAAATTTTGAAAAGATTTCCTGGAACTCATGATAATTATAGTAGAAAATGGATGGAAAAAAGTTTAATCTTTGAGGGAAAAAAGACCATCAGGCAATTATCTCAAAAATTAAAGGCATTAAAGGAAGAAGCTGTCCAAGAGATCTTAAATGGAGATAATTTGATGTTACATAAATTCAAGGAAATTTTAAGACTAAATTTATATAAGAATACAGAATTGAATATGAATGAAAAATCTAAATTAATAAAGATTATCCAAAAAAAAGGTATTTCAGAGGAAGATAGAAAAGTGATTAAGTCTTTGGGGGGAAAGCTTTCAGAAAGAGTATTAATTTTTGATACATTAAAACGGGGAAATTTGGTATTAATTATAAATAATGATCATTGGAAAATCATAATTGATAGAATAATACATATTTATAATGAATTGGAGGATGATAAATGGTCAGTATCTATTTCTCAATTTAATATTAATATTATAATGGATAAAATATTTTATATATTAAAGGAAAATTACAACGGGTTCTCAAATTATGTTGATTTTAACGCAAATTCTAAAAGAGTTTTTTCTCAATTGATTAAAATGACTCCATTAATTTTAAATGATAAAAACATGAAACTTGTAGATCTTTATAAACTTACAGGGCATCCTAATGCTAAAGATCTTCCAAATCCTTACCGAGAACATGTAAAACTTTTTTTTGAAACAGACGCATTATATAGAGCAAAATTCGATCTTAAAATAAGAGAAGATTTTTTTGAAGAGTATAAGTTATTGGCAGAAGAAAGAGGTTGGGTATTACTATCAGAAGAATATATTAATAATAAAATAGGATTAGATTTTAAATGTCTTAAATGTAATCATGAATGGCATGTCACACCTAATTCTTTAAAAGATACACCTTCTCAAAAAGGGCGTGGTTGTCCTCAATGTAGTCAAAGGTTAGATTATATAATAGCAGATATGCAGAGAATTGCTTCAGAACGGGGAGGTTGGTGTTTATCTGAGGATTATATTAATAATCATACTCGTTTAAAATGGAAGTGTGGGAGTTGTGACCATGAATGGCGGGCAACTCCTAAAAGTATCATGATTAGTGATTCATGGTGTCCTCAATGTGCTGAGGGTTTATATGAACGAATGTGCCGAGTAATGTTTGAGGAAATATTTCATAAAGAATTTAATAAATCTTATCCTTCTTGGTTAATATCAGAGAAAGGGTTTCAAATGCATTTAGATGGTGACAATGAGGATTTATGTTTAAGTTTTGAATGGCAAGGAGAACAGCATTATAGATTTATTAAATTCATACATAAAACAAATGAAAGATTTCACGCTCAGCAAAAATTAGATATATGGAAACAAAAAAAATGTAATGAAAATGGCAGAATACTTATTAAAATTGGTTTTGAGTTAATAAACGGAAAATTACATAAAATACGGTTCAATGAAATAGAAGATTATATTCGTAAAAAATGCATTGAACAGGGTATTATACCACCAACTAGAATTTCAAAAATTGATTGGAGAACTCTTGATATCTCTCCTCCAGATAAAATTCAGGAAATGGTTGAAATAGCTAAATCGAGAAATGGTTTTTGTTTATCTAAAAACTATTTTGGGGTTCATATAAAATTACTATGGAAGTGTAAGAAATGTAATAATGAATGGTGGGCAACTCCTCATAATATTAAAGCAGGGCATTGGTGTAAAATTTGTGGCATTCAAAATATGATAAAAAATCGTCATTTGAATTCATTAATTAAAAATAAATTTTAACAATTTCATCAATTTATAATTATTATAATTTTACTAAAAACATCAGATGTATTTATATCTCTAAATTTAGAATTTCTAACAAGATTTCATTATGTATTTTACAATTTAAACCTAATTTTTATAAAGTGTGTTGTAATTATTATAATTTATGGGTATGGATACTCTCACCAAATTTCTAAAATTAATGGCTACAGAGATTTCCAAAGATGACCTTGAGCTTATTAGGTTAGGACGTTCATTAGGTTTAGATTTGGTTTCTTTCGCTAAGTTACGAGCTTCTCAAGAAGATAATTTTACTGATGAAGTTAGACAGGGAGCACTAAAGAAGTTAGAAACTGAACATCTTAACTGGTTAAAGAATAAAGATTCTTTTTATGTGGGAAGCATCGATTTTATGATATCAAATGAACCAGAAGGAAAAAAGTTTTTTCTTTTAGAAACTAATGGTGGATCTCATAGAGGTCTTTCAATCCTTTCAGAAAAACAACAAGTTCTTATATATGATGGATATTATGAAGCAATAATGCAAGCACTAAAAAAAATTAAAAGTGAAGGTGGAGGAGTGTTTGTTTTAGTTGGAATTCCTGTCAATGATGAATTAATTCATGAAAAAGTAATTCTGATTGAATATTTAAGAAAAAAATTAAAAAAAAATGGAAATACAGTTAAAATTTTTAATACTGATAACTATGATAAGGAATTTAAAGCAAAAGTAATATTTTTAATAGCTGATTATAACCATCTTCATACAACTCTCTCTTTTTCAAAAAAGTGGGTACAATATAAAGGGAGGCAAGTAGGGGTTTTACTCGGGGATGGCATTGCTAGGCGAATGAAGAATAAAAAGTTTATTAAACTAATTAAAAAGGATTTCCGTAAAATTAATTCTATAATCATAAATCCAATTTTTCGAATAACAGATGATAAATCCTTAACATACTTATCTAGTTTTTACAGTAAGAACATTCTCAAAAACTTTAACCTTAAATCTCTACTATTTACAAAAGTGGGCACTGAGAAGAATTTAATTAAGAAATTAAAACAAATTTTGAAGAAGTACAAATGTTCATTTATTATAAAGCCTAGTGGAGGTTCAGGTGGGGCTGGAGTTATGCCAATATCTGCTGGAGAAAATCCAGTCAATATTAAAAATATTGTAGAAGAAAGTAAGAAAGAATTTTTTGCGAAATTTATGAAAAACCGAGATCCTTTCCCATATACAATCCAGGAGAAAGCGGATTTTTCCTTAATAAGTTGGAAAGAAGGGAAACACACATTTGATCTAAGAATTTATTTGGCTCAGAGAGATGGAAAAGTTATTCCTATAGGAGGATTAGCTAGAATTGCTAGAGAAGAATATAGAGAAGGCTCAAATAAGCAAGAATTTGTTGTAAATTTATCTGGTTTTAATGGCCAAGTTGAAGTGGAGCGTGGAGTAGGTTTATCTTACAAAAATTGTAACATTTTAGGATTATCAAAAGAAGATTTTATTAACATGTTTTGTATAGGGTGTGTAATATTTACAAGTATGGATAAACATTATAATAAAATTGTGAATTTCTCAGATTGGAAAAAATTCATCGAAAAGCATGAATTTTAAGTATTTAAGAAACTAAGAGTAACACCTACTAAAACACATTCATTCTTCTTATGGGAATGACCTCCTTTTTTTAGAACAACCAAATTTTTCTCAGGAGATTCTAAAATTAATTTATTTTCTAAAAAATTTTTAAATTTAATTACTCGATCATTCCTACAATGGATTAGCATAACACGACTCGATAATTTCTCCCAATTTTGTTTTGGATCAGCTTTTTCATTATTAATTACAATATAAGGAGATATTTTAGAGTTTTCATTAGGTTTTGGGAATAATTTTACTCCCTTTAGTAGATAACTCAAAATAATTACAGGATTGTATTTCGGAATATTTTGTTTATAGTACGACATTGAGGATACAGCAATAATTTTATCAATTTGTGAATTTGCAAACCCTCCGCATAATACTGTAATGGCCCCGATACTGAAACCTATGCAAAAAATTTTTAAAGTTGAGAGTTCTTCTTGTGATTTTATCCAGTTTATGATCTCTTTAAAATCATTGATTCTTTTTAGAAATTCGCTTCTTTTTCCTGTTTTTTTAGATTTACCGGTTCCCCTTGCGTCATATGTTAAAATAGTATAACCTTGATAAGCGAGTGGATAATAAAAATAATCTAATGTTTCTTTTGTGTCTGAAAAACCGTGACAAATTACAATAATCGAATTTTTAATTTTGTTTTTTATTCTATCTTTATGTTTTATTAAATTTGCAGATAAAAATCCATCAGAGACCTCAATTTCAATATCTGATGTATCTAATTCTTTAGCAATAAGTTTTATCCAACGATCAGACCACAATCGAAATATTGACCAATATATCTCAAAGGGTGCATAAACAATTAAAAAAGTAGTTAAAGAAAGCATAAAACACCTTGAAAAAGCAGTGGAATAACAAGGATTTCCTAACTGGATATTTACTTGGAAAATGTACCAACTAAATATTAGGTCAATAATAATTAGTATCAGTCGTTTAATAATTGGAGAGTTCAAATAGTTTCACTTACAAAACATAAAAATTAGCTTTCTAAGTAGCAAAATAATTAAAAATAAAATAATTTATGGCTTTTTTGGTTTTGGACATCCATGATCATGTGCAATTTTGCAGCCTGGTTTGCTTTTTAATCCGGGACAAGGCTTACATTTTACATCTCTCAGCATTTTAACAACGTCATCAATTTCCATCCCGACTTCTTCTTCCTCAGTTTCATCCTGCAACATATCATCTTTAATCTTGCTAAGATCGTAATCAATATCATCAGATAAATCGTCTTCCCAATCTTCTAAATCGAGAATCTCATCTCCATCCTCATCAATTTTTCCTTTTGGAATCTCATCTCCTTCCTCATCAATAGGGGCACTCTTTTTTTTAGCCATGATAATTACTAACTTATGTAGTTTGATTTATTTTTTTATTTTTTAAGTATTGGATCTTTGTTAAAATTTACTTTTATTTTTTTAATTTTTTTAGTATAATTATTTGTACCAATCGAGATCTGATTTAATGTTCTAAACTACTTTCCTTTATTAGATCATCCATCTCTTTTACTAAAGTTTTGTTATTAATTGTAAGTTCATGGAGATCTTTAATTTCTACTAAAATTTTCTTTAATTCATCTAATTGAAAGGTATAATACTTATTTATCTCAAAGCGGGGTAAAAAATATTTATGCTGAATTTTTGATTGCCCAGGTTTGGAATATAATAATTTTCTTAGATGGTAATATTTCTCATTGGCGTTTGAATAGTAATTCTCTAAGTATAATATTGTTACTAAGGAATTATTCAGTTTTTTAAAGAAATTTAGATAGCATCCCATTTCCTTATATTTTTTTTCAGTTAAATCAAATTTTTTAAGATCTCCTTTATGGATTAAACTAAGATCATACTCTAATTGAGAAAGAAATTGTAAAATTTTTCCAATTTGAGAAAGAAAGAGAGGATATTCTTTTGGCATGGGTAACCTTTTTATAAAGCTCCCGTTAAATCGTAAATATCCCCCTGACATATGAAGTGAGCCAAACATAGTTTTAAAGATTGTATCCATGAAATTTGAATTCAAAATAGCTAAAAGACATAGTAATTTATTTTTGCTAAAAGAAGGAATACGAATGAAATATAACCCAGTTACATTAATAAATAGCCCATTATCATAAAAACAAGTCAATTCCTTAGCAATCTCTCTGAAAATTAATTTCTCGTTTTTTAATTCTTGCCAAATTTTATCATATTCTTTTTGATATTTAAAATAGGAGACGTTTAATATCTTTTTAGCAATTTTAATCGGTTTATTAAATAATATATGATACTTTCCTACATTTCCTGTTCCAATTAGTATTAGATCATCCTCAGAATTCTTGTCAATAGAATAATTGTCAAGGTGTTTTGCCCAATTAATAAATCCAAAAGGTCTATAAATAATTTTCAGATCATTTATGGCCTCTGACATCGGTTTAAAATGACTATAGAGATATTTTATTGTATTAATTTTGCCATAAATGGGAAAAACATAACTAGGTATATGTTTAATTAAAGCTTGGTTTAGGTTGTTTATATGGACTTTCCTATTTTGAATTAGATCATTCAATTTCCCGTATTTTTTTATAATAATAGTATTATTACGTTTAGGAGATGATTTTTTAAAAGAAATAATTATTGGGTATGTTGATGTTTTCCCAAAAATAGGAAGGGAGGAGATATTAATTATTTCTTTAAGTTCTGTTTCATTTAGTAGTAATTGCCTTATTTTAATTCCATAATCTGCAGATAGAAATTAATTGTCAATATCATTGATAAACAACCAGAATGTTGTTGCATCAGTTCTAAAGCTCTCTCTAAGAAAAGTATTGAGAGATCAAATAATCGAAAGGCGCTGGTAAATCGATTAGTTAATTTTTTCTTATAATCACCCTTTCTAATCTTCTTATTTTCAATATAAGGAGGATTACCGATAATGATTTCATATGTATTTGAATTATTATCTAAGAGAAAATCTTTATGTGAAATATTAACCTTTAAATTTAATTTATTGATATTATGGTTAATATCCTCTATTTTTAAGTTGTTAGGAATTATCTTGTTAATGTCAAGAGGTACTTTTTTATCGGAAAATAACCACCTAATTAACCTTAATTTTGAAATAACACAAGCCTGTTTTTCTATTTCAATTCCATGCAGATTTTTCTCGATTATAGTTCTTTTAATTTCAAAATCAGAAAGTCCTGAATTTATCAATTTATATAATTTGAATAACTTACCAGCTGCAGATATTAGAAATCTTCCAGATCCACAAGCAGGATCTAAAATCGTTAGATTATGTAATTTTCTAAGCAGGGAGTTAAATATTACATCATTTCTAATAATTTCATTACGATAAGTAGCATTTTCAAAAAGTTTTTCAAATTCGAGCAAGTCAGCAAAATAAATTCTGAAAATATTTGAAACAATATATTCAACAATAATTTTAGGAGTATAAATAATTCCTAAATCTTGTTTAGATTCAATTCTAACTGATTTTTTATTTTCAAAATCTGTTATAATATTATCTAGTGATTCCAATATTATCTTCATAGAAGGAGTTTTCATAGCTTTCAAAAGTTGGTATTAAGTTATGAGTTAAATTCATCTATCCCTATTAAATGATATATCAAAACTAGGAAAAAACCATTATAAAAAACTATAATTTTTTCTTTACTTTGAAATTAAATTCAATAAGAAGAATTATTTCCAGAATTAATTAAACCTCTATAACACCAGGTCAGGTAATTTATGATAATTAAAAATTTATTTAATTCCCATTTTCCATTTATAATTAAATTTTACTTGAAAAGATATGAGATCTTCTGTTTTCATTCTAAATTATGTGATTTGAGAGGCATCTGGTTTTATGAAGAGAAGATTATTGCCTCGAATGAAAATTTCGTTGTATTTAGCCACAGGCGTAGATTCTAGTAACTCCGTAGCATCTTCTAGAATCATGTTCATGTAAGCGTCGATCTCTTTTAATAGTCCTCTATATTCAGTTCCATCTTTTAATCTAAGCAGTATTATTGATCCTTGAGATTGTTGCAAAATATTTAGAGGAGCCTTTGATCTCTGTTGATTATCATTTCGGTTTGACATTTTTTCCTAAACTATCAATATTTATAATAATAAATCTTAAAAAGATAATTTAAAGATAGATTTTTTTGAATTAAAACCTTAGTATTTCTAGATCTTGGATGGGTGTTAATTGGTTTGAATGATATTGGAGAGAATTCCAACCATAAGAGAGAAATTATTACTAAATATAATTCCACTTCACTTTTTTATGATAGTAGATATAAAGAAATTCAAGAAAGTAAATATCAGATTATTTTATATGACCAGGATTTAAATAAAAGGTTTACTCTTGATCTTGGGTGTGGTACGGGGCTTTTAATCGAATATCTTATGAAGGCGAAGAAGATTAGCAAAACCAGTTTAGGATTTTATATTGGACTAGATATTTCTTTGAACATGTTATTAGAATTTAAATCCAAACTTAACAAACTTAATTTCCAAAATAATGTATCACTCCTTTTATCTGATATTGAAAACCTACCTTTTAGAGAAAATATGTTTAACACTATTTACTCAATAACATCTTTTCAAAATTTAGTCAACATTAATATGGCAATTTTAGAATCTCTTAGAGTAAGCAAAAACAATACTGATTTTAATTTCTCAATTCTTAAAAAAAAATTAAATCTAGAAATGTTTCTAGAGATTTTAAAACCTTTTTCAGAAATAGAGCAAATATCATCTACAAATGATTTAGAAGATGTAATAATTCGGGGAAAATTTTTAAAAGCCATATCATAAATTTTCATTTCTTGTTAAAGAATTCTAAAATTTCATTAACATTACTCTGCACATTGTACTTTTTCTTAAAAAAATTACAGACATTAGTGATATCGCGTGTTAAAAGAGAAATTGCATTCGGGTGATCTCTTGAAACCCATTGTAACCAATCAATTATTAATATGTGTCCTTTTTCGTCCAAAACAATGTTAAATTCTCCTAAATCTCCATGTATCATATTTCCTTTTTGATAAATTACTTTTAATTGTTTTATAATCTTATTAAAAACTTTTTCTGGATTTTTGATAGTTTTATAATAAACTAGTTCTTTTCCTCTTAAATATGACATAATAACAATATTTCTATTATAAGCAATTGGTTTTGGAGTATTTAATTTATACTTAAATATTTTTTCAAGAGCATCATATTCTCTTTTAGCGGCTAATCTATTTACATAAAGCCAAGAAAGATGTCCTCGTTTACCAATAAAATCTCTTAACCGTTTAATGTTTTTAAAGCTCGTTCTCCCAATTCGATAAAATTTTGCAGCATAAATATTCTGATCATCGTCCATACAACTATAAACGTCAGATTCTTTACCCTTTCCGATTAAAGGCCCTAACTGGCTAATAATATTCCTCTCTACAAGTGCATGTAAAGCGAGCAGGTCATAAGCTTTCGAATTCAATGTATAAGCAACTTCATATTTGGACGAATCTCTTATTATAATATCAAGTTTATGGACTCTATTTAAGCGAAAAAGAGTCTCTTCTATTTTGTACCTAGAATAAAATTTAATATTGTTAATTGTCACATACTCCGATCTTTTCATTCCTATCTCAATTGCCATAAGTATTCTAAGATCTTCTTTTTCCACTCTAGTAAGGAGATTTGCTGCTTCCAAATTACTCTCCTCTAAAATATGAATTTTTTATAGGTTTTGAAAAAGGAAATTAATTTATATACATTTGGAGTTTCAAAAATGAGTATTGTAGCCAAATTTAATAGCAAGAAGATCATAAGATCTCCTGACCGTATTAAATAATCACTTAAAGTCGAACCCTCTTGAAATAGGAATAAAAAAACACCTTGATTAAAAAATAATAATAGTCCTATTGAAATGATTAACCCGTTTACCGAAAATAAAATAATTTGATTTTCTATCTCAATTACTCCAATTACAATATTGATAAATAAGAATATTAAAGTAATTAATATGTAAAGTTTAGAATTGTTGATCCAATCATCATAAGCTAAATTACTTATTAAATAACTTCCACTAATTTCTGTCCAAAGTAAAGAAGAATATAAATTTAACAATAATAAAAAGGGTAAAAATACCGTAATTATTATTGAGATGCTATAAATACGTATTGTTATAATCCTAGATAACTGTAATTTTTTCTTTTTTTCCATTTCGATGGTTCCTAACATGGTTTTGAGGTTTAAATTGACTTCTTCTGGAAAATTATCTTCTACCGAAAGAAATTGGATTTTTAACTCAGGAAAATTAGAGAGTAATTCTTTAACTTGTCCAAAAGCTTTTCTGAATTTTTTTCTACTGCTTTTTGGTCCAGTCCATAAATATATGATTTCTCTTTCTTCATCCAAAACAGCACAAATATCATGAAGCAATAATTGGTGTTCTTCTTCAATCCAACTTGATTTAGATTCATTAAATGTAAATGTTCTTAACATTTTCCCAATATCTACTTTAACAAAAATAATTTTTAATCTTTTACTAAAAAATAAGATATGAATGAATAAGAACTATTTTAACGGTTTTCGATTCTTAGCTTAATTTCCTTCCATGCTTTATTTATGTATTCTTCATAGATTTGCAAAAATTTATCATCTATAGAATGAAATCTTTTTTGAGTGCTTAAATATTCTTCAATTGGTTTTCTTTTAATCGGATCTAAGTATTTTTTACTAGGGTTCGATAAATTTAATATACCATTTTCAATTTCATAGAGGGGCCAAAAACCGGTTTGAACCGCCAATCTACCTATTCGAATTGTATCTTTTGTTTCATATCCCCACCCTGGAGGACACGGTGATAATATATGTAAATATTTCGTTCCGAAAATCTTCTTTGCTTTTTTGAATTTTTCATATAAATCTAGAGGATAAGATGCTATTCCTGTTGCAATATATGGAATTCCATGAGCCTCCAAAATTTTAGGCATATTCTTTTTATGACCCATTTTTCCACTTGGAGTTGTAGTCGTCCGAACGCCTAATGGAGTTGAACCACTACGCTGAACTCCCGTGTTCATATATGCTTCGTTATCATAACAAGCATAAATAAAATTAGTTCCTCGTTCTGCTGCTCCACTTAACGCTTGGATTCCTATATCGGTTGTACCACCATCACCTGCAAAAGCTAAAACGGTAATTTCATTAGCTAATCCTTTATCTTCTAAAGATGCTACAATTCCAGAAGCAGAAGCCCCTGTTGTTGCAAATGGTGTATGGTAAACAGATATTTTAGTTGTACAGAAACCTTGCATACCATGTAGTACTGTAAGACAAGATGCAGGAACAGTAATAATCGTTTTTGGACCAAGAGCTTTAAGCGCGATTCGATATATTAATGCCATCCCACATCCGGAACATGCACGCGTGCCTGGGAAAATATACTCCTCTTCAGGTAAGTCCATTACATTTACCATTTTTTATCATTCTCCATCAAAATATGTTGATTCATCATAATCTTTTAATTCTTCTAACCTTAAACCCAGAAATTCTGTTTCATTAGTGAAAATTCCTTTGTTGAAATCTTCTAAGGCTCTATTGACTCCAGAAACAATATGATCTGTCTTTAAATCTCTTCCTCCTAAACCAACGATAAAACCTTTAATATTAGGTCTCTTCAATAAACCATAAAGAGCAGCTTTTAATTCATAAGATAAAACACCTTCATATCCATACCCGATATCTCTATCAAAAACAATAATATTGTTTACATTTTTGAGAAGACCTCTTAATTCTTCCGAAGGAAAAGGACGGAATAATTTTAAACTAACTAATCCGATTTTTAAACCTTTTTGTCGAAGTGCTGTAATTGCAACTCTTGCTTGTGATGCTACAGAGCCCATACCGAAAATAATAGTATCCGGATTATCATCCATTTCTATTGTTTTAAAAATTCCGTTTCCATAAACCCTTCCAAACTTTTGGGCAAATTCATTATGAACTTCTTTAATAATATCTATTGAATTCTCTAAAGCTTTTTGCAATGCATACCTATATTCATAGTACCCTGGAACGGTACCCTCTCGTCTTGATACTATGTGAGGAGTTGTAACCGGATCAATTCCTTTAACTTTTGAAATATCTGATAAATTAATATGGTGTTTGAGGGGCGGCAAAAATTCATCAATTTCTTCTTGTTCTTCTAACTTAACAGGCATAACTGTGTGAGAAAGGATATAACCATCAAATCCACAGATTACAGGCAAGAAAACTCTTTGATCCTCCGCAATTTTGAAAGCTTGAATGTTTGTATCATAAATTTCTTGATTAGTTTCACAAAATAGTTGAATCCATCCAACATCACGAATAGTAATAAAGTCTTGATGATCAGTCCAGACAGACCAAGGAGCTCCTAAAGCACGTGTAGCCAAATTGATAACTATAGGTAATCGATTCCCGGCTGCCCAAGGCAAAAGCTCGTACATCAACAAAAGACCATGGGATGAAGTTGCGGTTCCAACTCTGGATCCAACTGCAGAGGCAGCACAACATACGGCAAGAGCGGAGTGTTCAGACTCTACTTTAACAAACCTTGCTTTTAACTTACCTTCTGCGATAAATTCAGCTATTTTTTCAACAATAGGACTTTGGGGAGTTATAGGATAAGCTGAAACAACTCCCACTCTTGCTTGTCTAAATGCATGGGCTGCTGCATGGTTCCCACTTAAAATAAAAATGTTGCTATTAGTTAGAGCATTACTTTTTTCAGTTTGAGTCATTTTAACTGGACCTCCTCCATTGATATCGCTTTTGTCGGACATTCCTCCATACATATTCCACATCCCTTACAATAATCAGTATCAATTTCAGGAGGTATAGTTCTTGATATTACTGCTTCAGGGCAATATAACCAACAATTAAAACAACTTGGCTTCCCAGATTTAACGGGAACACACTTTTTTAAATCAATCACTGGTTTTTTTGAACTCCAAGATCCAGTTTTGCCAGCTTCACCAATAACTGGCTTTTGAACGGACCCCAAAATTTTTTGATAATATTTTTTTGAATTTGTCATGAGCTAATAGAGATTAGAAATAAATCAGATTCTGTTAAAAAATTTAACACAACCAAATTTTTAATTCTTTTCATTTATACCTAAAATGGTTTACTCATTTTTTGATTATTATTTAAGTGTGGTTTATTCACGACCCGAAAATATTATAATACTTCAGTTTAAATAAAAAATAAATACTTGTAACTTCATTAATCTCCTAATAATAAAGCATAGGTTAGCACATCAAAAAGGAAGAATATTCCTAATAGAAATGTATCATATTAACAAATTTAGTTTTAATTAAAATTATTGATGATTATTACATGATTTATGATAGAGAAGGAATTATAAAAGAGATTAGATTAAAATTTAAAGATTTATTCGAACATTCATTAGATTTAATTTATGTTAATGATTTAGAAGGAAATTTTCTGGATGCTAATGATCTTACCCTACTTGCCTTAGGTTATGAAAGGAAAGAAATTCCTGAAATCAAATTTTTAAATATCCTTGAGGAAGATGAATTAAAAAATGCCTTTAGAGTCCTAAAAGAAATTTTAAAAACTGGAAAACAATCTAAACGTGAAGAATATAAAATAAGAGCAAAAAATGGCAATTTCATAAATATTGAAACATATGGTATCCCAGTAAAAATAAATGGGAAGATCCAAGCAATATTAGGAATTGGTAAAAATATCACTGATCGTAAAAAAGCAGAACAGAAATTAAAAGATTCTGAAGAAATGTTCAGAACTCTTTATAAAGAAGGTCCGATTGCGACATATACATGGAAAAAATATGATAATGATTTTATTCTCATCAATTTTAATAATACAGCTGAAAAATTAACCCACGGGAATGTCATTAATTTCTTAGGTTACAAAGCTTCTGAAATGTATAAAGATAGAGGAGATATCTTATCTGAATTGCATAAATGTTTTGATGAAAAAACACATATTACAAGAGAAATGAAATATAGATTTCAATTTAATAACATAGAGAAATTTTTGCTAGTAAATTATGGTTATGTTAAACCAGATTTGATAATAATTCAAACAGAAGATATAACTGATAAAAGAGTCGTTGAAGAAAAATTAAGAGAATCTGAAATAAAATATCGTAACATGATTGATAATTTAGATATTGGGTTTTATCAGGTAACTCTTGACGGTATCCTATTAACACACAATCCTGCTTATAACAAAATTTTAGGGTTTAAATTAGACGAGGATTTAAGAAATACAAAGGTGACAGATTTATGGCAATATCCGGAGATTCGGAATGAATATTTGAAACAAATGACCAGAGATAATTTTGTTCGTGATTATATATGTCATGCATTAAAAAAAGATAGACAAAAAATAGTATTAGAATTAAATTCACATTTGATTAAAGATAGTGAAGGAAAACCAATTAGAATTGATGGAACTTTTTTAGATATTACTGAAAAATTTACTCTAGAACGAAAATTAAGAGAATCTGAAGAAAAATTTAGAAATATAGCTGAGCAATCGTTAATAGGAATAGCTATCCTACAAAATGGGAAATTTAAGTATATTAATCAAAGGTTTGCTGCTATTGCAGGAAGAACTGAAGAAGAAATGAAAGATTGGGGCTCTGGAGAATTTATTAACTTTGTCCATCCAGATGACAGGAAAATGGTTACTGAACAAGCTAGGAAAAAACAAATAGGAGATAAAGATGTGATAACAAATTATCAGTTTAGAGGGTATAAAAAAACTGGTGAATTATTATATGGAGAGATATATTCAAAAACTTTTAATTATCAAGGAGAATATGCAGATTTTATTACAATAATTGATATTACAGATAAAGTGGAAGCCGAAAAGAAGTTTATAGAGTCAGAAAAAAAATATCAATTCGTATATGATAACACACCTTTTTCAATTGTTTTAATTGATTCTAAAGGGATAATTATTGATTGCAACCCAACAACTGAATTTGTGTTTGGGTATCTTAAATCAGATCTAATTGGAAAGCAATTCCAAAAACTCAAAATTGTTCATCCTGATTATATAACAAATCTTGTAATATTATTTAAAAAATTCATAAAAGGAGAACAGGTACATCGAATAGATCTAGAAATGTATAAAAAGGATGGAAATTTAATTTGGGTAAATTTACAAGCATCAATAATCAATATAGGCAACCAATATTTTATTCAAGCGTTATTTACGGATATTAGTAAACGAAAAGAGGCTGAATTTCTGGTAAATAAAGAAGTTCTGAAAATGAAAGAGCTTGAGCAGATGAGAAAAAACCTAATTTCAATTGTTGCTCATGAATTAAAAACTCCTCTTGCTTCTGTTTGCGGAGGGACCGAGCTTCTTACAACAGTATATGGTAAAAATTTAGACGAAGAAGCTCTTGAAATAACATCTCTAATCGAAAAGGGAGGAAAAAGATTAACAAATCTAGTCAATAGTCTAATTGATATCTCCCGAATGGATTATGATAAATTTAAATTAAAAAAACAGCCAAATGATTTATGTGAATTAATTTCAGAATCTACAAAAGAAATGAAGCACTTAATAGAACGTCGAAAACTGACACTCAATTTGAATCTTCCAGATCCTATTATTTTAAATATTGATAGTGTTAGAATAAAAGAAGTCTTTTTTAATTTATTATCTAATGCAATAAAGAATACACCTCCGAATGGAAGAATTAAAATCACGGTTAAAAAAAAAGATAGTTATGTAATTATAACTGTAGCGGATTCAGGTGTAGGACTAACTAACGATGAAATGGAAATCATCTTTACTAGATTTGGTAAAATTGAGAGATATGGGGAAGGCTTAGAATATATAAATATTCAAGGTTCGGGACTTGGATTATTTATTTCAAAAGAAATTATAAATTTACACAATGGTAATATTAGGGCTGAATCAGAAGGAAGAAATAAGGGGAGTTCATTTATAGTAAAATTACCAATTACCTAAACTTATTTTAATTTATAGAATTTATAATATTTTAGCTAACCTATACCCTTGTTCAATCAATTCATAATTTAATTTACCTAGTTTATCACCCATGCGTTTAAGAACAACACTTTTCAAATTTACTAGATCAAGTTCAGGTAATGCTTTTGAAAGTAAACCTAAAATAGGAGTATTGATTACTGGATTTCCATCAATTGTTAAATTTTTCTCTATAGATAACCTACTAATATCAGCAACCACTACTTTAACGTCTTCTTTGAGATTATAATTATTAGTGAAGAAATCAGGTTCTTTATCTGAATTAATAATGAAGATCCCACCCCTTTTTAGTGACATCGAAATTTCGTGATTTAAAACCGATTCATCAAATACAATAAGTATATTAGGAAATTCAATTTGCGCTCTATCCCATATTGTTTCTTCTCGAGATAATTTTGTATACGCCTGAACTGGGGCTCCTCTCCTTTCTGCTCCAAATGAGGGATAGGCATGTACATCTTTAAAATTACCACTTAAATATGCCGCTTCAGCTATAATTTCTGCACATGTAACTACTCCCATTCCCCCTCTTCCATGTATAATTATCTCTACATTTTCTGATTCTTTCATATTTTAGCCCTATTGTAATAAATATAAGGAAATAAACAAATACTATTTTATAAGAAGTTTCCTAAACAATATAAAATTTTTTTAATAATTGTTATGATATAGGTTATAAACAAAGCATCTTATCACCAAACATAAACATAATAAAAGACAAGTTTAATATAAATAGTAATTGATCCTATTATTCTGTATCATTTAGAGAAGGTGAAAATAAATTGAAAAATTTTCAAGGATATTATGAAGGGAGAGAAACAAGAAAGCTATTTTACCAAAAATGGACACCAGATTCTGGTAGATTTAAAGCCATTGTTATCGGAATTCATGGGTGGGGGACTCATTCAGATAGAATGGAAATTCCTGCCATTTATTTTGTAAAACATGATTATGCATTGTACTCATTTGATTTAAGAGGGCATTGGAGAAACGCTGGGGAATTACCAGGTCATATTGATAGTATGGATCACATTCAAAAAGATATTGTCCTTTTTAAGGATTTCATTCTTAAGGAAGTAGATCAGAAAAAAGTCTTTCTAATGGGACATTCTTTTGGCGGTCTGGTAAGTATTATCTTTGCTATTAATCATCCTGCGATATCAGGGGTTCTAATTTCCTCTCCACTGTTAGGAATGTTTAAGAAATTATCAATTGGTAAAAAAGTTATAAAAACAGTATCAAAAACGATTTCAAAATTGGCGCCAACTAAGATTTTAAATAATATTATTGATCAAAATCAATTAACAAGTGATTTAAAGATCTTAAGAAAACATATTTCAGATAACAATAGAACTAATGTTATCTCAGCAAAATCGGCGAGTGAAATTGATAAATTTTCAAAATGGGCAATGGATAATGCAAGAAATTTATCATGCCCAATTCTAGTTATGCAAGCTGGTAAAGATAAAATTGTCGATAGACAAAAGACAAAAGAATTTTTTGGGCAAGTGAAAAGTAAAGATAAAAAATATAAAGAATATGAAGGGTTTTTACATGAATTATGGAATGAAAAAGGAAGGGCTCAAGTCTTTCAAGATATGTATATCTGGTTAGAGAAACATCTAAAGTAAATTTTCGATTTTTGTTTGATAGTAACAGCTGTTGTGTTTGCAAATGTATCTACTATCCTATTACATTTTTAAAACAAGAGATAGAAAAAGTTTAGAGACGAAATGCTAGAAAAACTTAGAAAAAGATATCAAAAGGAAAAATTTGGAATAGAAGAAGAATAAATCCTACTTAGCTATTAAAAAATTTATTTACTAACAATTTGAGTTTTAGTTAATCTTGTCCTTTGTCTGATAACTCAAGTAATTGTTAAACCTCTTTTTATTTAAATTAAAAAGTAGATATTAAAATCCTAATAATTAGAATTTATTTTAAGCAAAAATTAAATAATTAAAGTAGAATTTTCTGTAAATTTAGTTGAATATTTTATGGCCCTAGATGATATTGATCCTAAAAAATTAACGCCTATGATGAAACACTGGTGGTCCGTTAAGCAAAAATATCCAGAACATTTGTTGGCTTATCGGATGGGGGATTTTTTTGAGTTTTTTTATGATGATGCTGAAAGAATATCAAAATTAATCGGGATAACTTTAACAAAAAGAAAGATCGGTAATGATACATATCCCTTAGCTGGCGTCCCACATCACTCTATAACAAATCATTTTACTAACCTAATTAACCAAGGGCAGACAATTGTTATTGTTGATCAATTAGAAGACCCCGCAACGGTTAAAGGAAGGATAGTTAAACGAGGAGTTACAAGAATATTATCACCTGGAACAGTTATTGATGGAAACATGCTTAAGTCGAATGATAATAATTATATTGCATCATTAGTCAAAGAAAAAGGTGGATTTGGAATTGC
>LAZR01001015.1_pt1 | contig 18926 bp, 15 predicted proteins | sample 329461 | NCBI WGS metagenome assembly LAZR01 (sample SAMN03002196, study PRJNA259156) | marine sediment metagenome | biome: sea floor; feature: Hydrothermal impacted sediments; material: marine sediment; isolation source: Loki non-amplified sample from Loki's castle hydrothermal vent sediment ...
GAAGGGTTAGAAGTGTTTATTGTTTCTTGTCCAAAAGACTTAACCATGTTTGAAGATGCACTGAAAACATCGGGGTTTGAAGGTCAGTTTGTAGTACGTGAGTTAATTGAGTTGATTAATGATTGTGTCGAATACGATGACTCAATTATTGAAACACAAGAAACTGCAGAACACGTTGCTGTATGAGTCCAGAAAATGCCCATGCATTAGTGAAGGTTGCCATAGAGTCGAAAGATATTTATGCGGCTGTCGCTGTTTATGATATTGCACACGGCGATGATCGAACTGCATTAGAAGCGATTTTTACTCATGAGCGACGCCATATATTGAAGTTGGCACGCTGGGAACATACCCCAGCCAGCGTGCTCAAGGCTCTATCAAAGTTACATGATGAAACGGTTCAGTTACGGATTGATAAAAATCCTAGTACTGACGGATCAACATTAGAGCAACAATATTTGGAAGTGGGTAGTTCTAAACTGATTGATTTGATCGCACAACATGGCAATGCTTCAGTAGAAGTATTGTTGGGTATCGCGACACGTGAAGATGATGTGCAGATTGTGAAAGCGGTGTGTAGCAATCCTAACTCAGATGACTGGATTCTGATTACCATAGATCGACGGTTTAAAAGCTATTTTGATCGTGAAATAGCGGTACATTTGAATGCGCCTAGTGCTTTATTAGAAACGATTTATGCACGAGGTAATGCTTATATTAAAGCGGCAGTAGTAACACATAAAAACTGTCCACAAACGTTATTAGAAAAAGCCTCTAATGAGTCAGATCTCACGATATTGCGACATTTAGCAGGTAATGAAAATATTGCCAAAAATGCGTTGGTAAGACTAGCACAACATACGGATCCTTCGGTCAGGCGAGTAGCGGCGAGTAATCCTTTGTTATGTCATTCAGAAGTTGAAAAACTAGCTAGAGATAAAGTAGTTGCAGTAAGACGAGCTGTTGCTTCACGAAGTGATCTTACGCCCTCGTTACTTGGCTATTTGGCTCAGGATTCTTATCACTGGGTGAGACTTTGGGTTGCTCGTAACCCAGCAATGCCGATTGATTTACTGGCGGTATTAGCCCAAGACGACAATATGGAAGTAAGACGATCGGTTGCAAGGAATGCTGAGTGCCCAAAAGAATTACTAAAACAATTAGCCGAAGATGACGTTTCATGGGTTAGAGCAGCAGTGGCATACCAAAAAAATGCAGCCGTTGATTTGTTGAATAAATTACAGGATGACGATGATGTGGATGTGTTGTGTGGAGTTGCCAATAATGGCCATACACCACAAACGGTGTTGCAAAGATTAGCTAAATCGAAAAATGATGATATTCGACGAGGGATTATTTTGAATGTTAATGCCTCACGTAAAACATTATTGCCGTTGCTACAAGATCCTTATTATTTACACCGTTTGTTATTGGTCGGTAATAAGGCATTGCTCGATGAGGATAGATGGACTATGCACGACGACGCTGATCCTTCGGTCAGGTTCATCGTCTTTAAATGGTTTGCTAAAAAATTTATGCAGTAATCACTGCATACGAAAGATTAATAACTGATAAGTAGATTAGGAGAGTACACATGAAAATACTAGTAGCAGTTAAAGAGGTTGCGGCCTTAGATGAGGATTTTGAATTACGCGATGATGGGCGTGATGTTGATGAAGATTTTTTACTGTACGACCTAAACGAATGGGATGATTTTTCACTAGAAGAAGCGATGCGGATCAAAGAAGAATCGGATACCGACGTTGAAGTTGTCGTGGTTTCTATTGGACCAGATCGCATTGAAGATAGTCTTCGTAAATGCTTGGCGAAAGGTGCCGATCGGGCAATTAGAGTATGGGATGATTCAATGGAGGGTTCTGACTCTATTACTATTGGTCATGTTTTAGCGGCAGTGGCTAAAAAAGAATCGCCTAATATGATTTTTGCCGGTGTGCAATCTTCTGATGAAGCAAACGCTTCAACAGGTATTTCATTAGCCAGTAAATTAGGTTGGCCTCATGCCGCTGTGGTTGCAGGCTTAAAATACGCTGCAAATGATAGTAAAGCGCTGATCTCACGTGAACTTGAAAGTGGCTTATCGCAAGAAGTTGAAATCGTTTGTCCTTCTGTTTTAACGATTCAATTGGGTATTAATACGCCTCGTTACGCTTCTTTACGCGGTATAAAACAGGCTGCCAAAATCGACATTGAAGAATTATCACCTAGTGATTTAGGCTTATCAGATCAAGATGTGGGTCTAAATAGTGCTAAATCCAATATTCGCCGTATGTACGTGCCGGTGAAAGGTCGAGCAGAAATTATTGAAGGTACACCTGCTGAAAAAGCAGCCAAGCTGATAGATATTATTAAGAACTTCAAAGGAGAGTAGAGATGAAGACTATTTTAGTCATTACGGAGCATCGCCGTAACGAATTACGCCCAATATCTTTGGAACTCATCACAGCTGCACAAGATTTACGTCAAGCCGGTGACGATAAAGTCGTTGTAGCGGTCATTGGCAATCAAGCTGAATCCTATATTCCTGAACTATCTGTTCAAGGCGTTGATGAAATTATCATGATTAAAGATGACACAACAGAATTTGATCCAGATATTTATCAAGCGACGGTAAGTGCATTGATAGAAAGTCAACAACCAGCGGTTGTGTTACTGCCACATTCCATTGATTCATTAGGTTATGCTGCGACATTAGTTGAAAAAAGTAATGTCGGCTTTGCAACTGACGTATTTCAACTGGAGTACGATGGTGATGATTTGGTAGCCACACGTGCAGGCTACAATCAAAAAGTAAATGTTGAAATCGATTTCCCTAATAAGGATCTTGTGATTTTGACCGTGCGTCCTGGTGTTTATAAACCAATTGAAGAATCAGCAACACCTGTGGTTTCTACTCAACAAGCTGTGTCAGTTGAGTCACGTAGTAAAAATATACAATTTGTTGAGTTAGCCAGTGATGGTGATGTTGATATAACGACATCAGAATTTATGATGTCGATTGGTCGAGGTATTGCCGAAGAAGATAATGTTGAGCAATTCCGTGAATTAGCAGAAATGCTAGGCGCAACCTTAGGTTGCTCCCGACCAATTGCTGATGCAGGCTGGTTACCTAAATCTAGACAAGTAGGCCAATCAGGTAAAGTGGTGGGTGCGTGTAAACTTTATCTGGCGATGGGGATTTCTGGCTCTATTCAACATATGGCTGGTATGAAACATGTTCCAACTATCGTGGCGGTGAATACTGATCCTAATGCTTCAATTTTCACCATAGCTAAATACGGCATTGTGGGTGATATTTTTGAAGTAGAAGAAGAGTTACGTGATCTTATAGGTTAACTGACTGTAAATTTTTGATTCATTAAAAGGGCAGATTTCTAAGAGATCCTGCCCTTTTTTATTTGATAAAACAAAACTAAAAACCATCATTAATAATTATTTAATCTGCTGTTTTATTTTAAATAAATAAGGTTGTTTAGTTGTTTTAACTACCACTTAAGTAGTAATTCCTCATGAGAATTTTCTAAACAATAAAATGCCGATAATCTGTGAGGTAATTCAATACTTGAAATTATCATAAACGCGGAGCAGAGAGATGACTAGAAATTCAATCTTAAATGAACGACATCGGGCACTAGGATCATCTTTGGATGGCGAAACATGGAATGATATGTCTATTCCTTGGAGCTACAATAATGATCCACAAGATGAAGTTGTCGCAGTCAGAACCTGTGCAGGACTTTACGATATTTCGGCATTAAATATTCTCAACGTAACAGGATCTGATGCCGTTAGTGTACTAGATAAGTTAGTCGCGATTGATGTGACATCTATAGCACCAGGATCTTCAAAACTAGCTGCTGAAGTAGATGAATCTGGAGCCATTATCGACGACATTATGATTATTCGTGATGCTCAAGATGCGTTTCGAGTATCACATGGCAGTGGTAAAACGCATGAAACGTTAACGCATTTAGCCAAAGGCAAAGACGTTAATATTGAGGCTGATACCGATGGCCATATCCTATCATTTCAAGGGCCTAAATCATTAGAAATACTTGCCCCCCATATTGATTGTAATCTAGCTGAACTTCCTTATTTTAAACATCAAAAAACCACATTATTTGGCTGTGATATTTACATTGCTCGAGGTGGTTATTCTGGTGAACGTGGTTATGAAGTTTATTGTGCTTCCAAAGATGCTGTTGAGATTTGGGATACGATTTTAGAAGTAGGACAGCCTTTTGGTGCAATAGCAGCTTCTTGGGATTCACTTGATCTAGCCCGTATTGAAGCTGGTCTATTATTTTTCCCATTTGAAATGCCGGAAGGTGATACCACTCCTTGGGAAGTCAATATGGCTTGGGGAGTTGATGTTAATAAAAAAGCAGATTATGTCGGCAAAGAAGCATTATTAAAATTGAGAGGCCGTGAACGCTTTAAACAGACCGGACTAGTTTGTAAAAGCAGTTCGGCAGTTGAAGCTGGAGCTAAATTAATCAAGGATGGAAAAGAAATTGGTGTTGTAACCAGTGCATGTTTTAGCCGATATTTGATGCTTTCTATTGCCATGGTTCACATTAAACCGGAATTCTCTCAGGTTGGTACTTCACTTACCGTAGTTGGGTCGACTGAATGTAAAGCCGTAGTTGCTCGTACGCCATTTTATGATCCAATGCGACTGAGAAGTCACCCTGAAAAAAGCAAATAGATCGACTGGGATTAAAGCCTCGTTATGTATTGAATACGTTCGATTTCTTTAGATCGAACATTGTAAATGTAAGGTTAAATTATGGAACGACAATACTGGATTAGAAGTAAACCTGTATACACTTCGTTGCTATGGCATGAAAAGGCGACGGCTCACTTAGTGATTGCTGAAGGCGATGGCGGAATGGCTGTATTGAAGTTATTGCAGCAGAAATATCCTACACAACAGGTCAATGGTTTTTTTGTTAAATCGCCAAACGCTTTAAAAAACTATGCCGACATTATTAGTAGCTTAGCGCCAGCCGAATTTAAGGTATTTGGTAATACTACAGAGGCATTAAATTCATTAAAAATCACTTTAGCTGATTGCTGTATGGGCACATGTTTTTATGTTGCTGGCTCTGAGGGATTTATTTGGCAAGTAGCAAAAGTATTGGCTAGTGTTGGTGTGCAAGATGATGATATTGACAAAGAGTTATGTGGCACCTTAGCTCGCACTGTTTATTGTGTTCACTGTAAAGCGATTACTCACGATGCTCATCATAGTGTTGTTGCTTGCTCTGGTTGCCAGCGTCAATTATTTATTCGAGACCATTTTTCAAGACGATTAGGCGCCTATATGGGCTTGATGGTGGATGCTGAGCAACCTGGCATTTTACCGAGTATTGAGGAGGTATACCCATGAGTCATTTAAACGTAAAAGTAGCTGCTATTGAACAAGTAACTGAGCATGTAAAACACTTTACTTTTATAAGTGAAAATGGTGAAAAATTACCGGCTTTTTCAGGTGGCAGCCATGTGGTGCTAGCATTAAATATTAATGGCAGAATTCATCGTAACCCTTATTCATTGATGAGTTCACCGCTTAATACTGAACACTATGGGGTTTCAGTCAGAAAACAAGAGATGTCACGCGGCGGTTCAGTCTTCATGCATGAACAGATTAAAGTCGGTTCACGTATTCAAATAACGTATCCCGTTAATCTATTTTCTATTTCAAAATTAAGTCATAAAAATATACTAATTGCAGGTGGCATTGGTATTACGCCGTTTTTGTCTCAAATTGTTGACTTGAACAGAATGGATACAGAATATGAATTGCATTATGCCTATCGCTCACCAGAACATGGTGCATTTCGACAACAAATTGAAGATATGTGCGGTGAGCGTAGCCATTTTTATGTGGCGAGTGATGGCCAGATATTAGATTTTTATGCGCTACTTTCAAAGCAACCTTTAGGAACGCATGTCTATGTCTGTGGGCCAGAACCTATGGTCAATGCAATGATTGCAGCAGCACGAGATTTAGGCTGGCCTGAAAAACATATTCACAACGAACAATTTACAGCACCTCAAGCAGGTGAATCATTCAAAGTAAAATTGGCACTTTCTAATATTGAGCTTGAAGTACCTAGTGAAATGAGCATGTTGGAGGCGATAGAAGAGGCGGGTGTTGATGCGCCTTATTTATGCCGAGGCGGGGCATGCGGTCGTTGCGAACTTGACGTTGTGTCGTGTGATGGTTCGATAGTTCATCATGATAATTATTTAACGAATGCAGAGAAAACCGGTGGTAAAAAAATCATGCCTTGTGTTTCTCGGGCTAAATGCCAACAAATTGTGGTTAACCTCTAGGGTAATAGTATGAATCAAACATTCAAAAAAGAAACATTCAGAGACGATTATACATTTAGCAATTCGCCTGAAGCAGTGAAGCGATTTCCGTTTCCTTTTCATGAAGATGAATACATGTATTCAGTCAATATCGAGCCTCATGTTAAAACTGCAGTCGGATCAATTACGGAATTTACATTCGATATAGATGAGCATTATGTTGCTGAATGTGAAGATAAAGCTATCACCTTGGCAAATGATCCTCAGCGCTATCTGTGTCTTCCACATATGATGGATGCACAGTGGGATACTTTAGAGCTAATGATGGAATCAATGTCGAACGACTATCCAGAGCAATTTAATTTGACGAAAGAGGGTGATAATTGGACATGGGTTAATAAACCATTAGGCATTACCACTAAATTTGTATTTGGTGACGAAAGTTCATTACCTATGGAACCGCTGGAATATATTGGGCGTCAAGTGCAAGGCGATTGGGTTATGCTCGATCAACGTGATAATAATTTGTTTGCCGATGGTGCAATAGTTACCTCACAAGCTGATTGGTCATTAGCGATTGATGTCGGAATGTCTTGGCAAGAATGGCATGGACGAGCTCGTCGCGCGATGGAGCGTGAACAATGCCCTTATCGTTGAGATGGGGAAAGTCTCTTACGATTTTCGCCGCCGCCTCCATGCCCTCTGAGCGGAGCATCTGGTCATCAATCCTCGTTTAGATACATCACCAGAAAACTATCCTATTTGGGGACCTGATCGCCTTTCGGTTACGCCTGAAAATGTTGGTGATAAAGTACATCTTCGTGTTGAGTTACAAACATTATTTCGCTTGCCAAGAAGTAACGGCATGCTGTTTGGGGTTCGTGGTTATTTAATAAGTATGAATGAGCTTGTGACCAATCCACTTTGGGCAAAACGTTTACATCGCGTATTAAAGGGTTTGCACCCTGAACTTGCTGAATACAAAGGCTTGTCTTATAAAGATATCACGATTGATTGGTTATCAAAATATGATGATGGTACGTCATCAGAATAATTCGGTCATCAGCTTAGTTGTTACAGCTGCATGTAATAGTTAACCGATTGATTTTCAGGTAATACTAAAAGCGATTGTAAGGATAATAAAGCAGGATTAATGTTGCTGTTAGCATGGCTAATTTGCGTTATTAATCCTTCTAAAGACAATAAATCACCGGTACTGGAATAGATACCTTGTCCTTGTTCCAGTACCCATTTAATTTTGCCTGTTCGAGTGATAATTCGATAGATAAGTTGGAATTTTTGTTCTTTTATAATCTGTTGTTGTACATATTCCCATACATTTGTTTTGTCTTGCTCATGAATTATTTGCATATATGAAAAACCAGGCGATTTAGCTATTTCATACGCTTCATATTCAGTTAGTTCTAGGCAACCATCACTGGTAAATTCAAAACTCCAGCTACGGTCATTTTTACAACGGTAAACCATAGAAGGAAAACCGCTCAGGATCATATCAATAGGATCTTTTCTGTTGGCTTTCATGCTGATTTCAGTTTGTTTCATTCGGCTTATATCGGTAAATGAGCCGATTACACTAGTAAATTCGCCTTTGAGTGAAGAAGCTGTAGACGCTCTCATTTCAACCCATAAAGGACAACCATTTTTGGCAATTAAGCGTGTTTGTAAGTGACAACTTTTGCGTTGACCTCGTGACAAAGGTCCAAGGCGAGCTTCAAAAAGTTGTGTATCTTCTGGATGGATAAAAGACAAAAGCGATTTATTGATACTTTCTACCAAGGTGTAATCAAGCATTCGCTCCCAAGATGGGTTAATAAATATAAGTTGTTGATCAACATTGATTTGAAACATTATTTGTTCAACGCTATCAAGAATAAAACGAGAATCAAATTGATCAATAAGTGGACTAGCTACTGCTTTATGATGAGAGGAAGTTGTAAATTGTAATAAATTTAAATTCGATTCACCGCTTTGCTGTAAAGGAGATAAAGAAATATGTACGGGAATACTTGTGCCATCAACGTATAACATACGAATCGTAGTTATTTCATTATTTTCAAGCGCACCAGTGCTCATGGCAATCATTTGTGCCAGATTATCGTGCTCTGATGGATGAACTAAATTCGTTATTGGCATACCGATGACTTGATCATTTGATCCAGATAAACCCAGTTCATCCAGAAACATATTATTGGTGAAGATAACGGTATAACCTCGGAGGACGGCAGCTGGTGTTGAAAGCTTACTAGAAGCATCGGTACACCAAGAAAGATGATCGAGATTGTTATGTTTGGTATTTGAAGTGAAGCGGGGTCTTAAAATTGGGTATACAGTAATTAATAAAATTAAGGAAAAGATAGTAACGATAAACATGATTAATGCTGTCATATGAACAGTAAAGGGGGCACTGTTTTCCCACCACATTCCGAAAGTGATCATAAAAATGGTGCTAAGTGTGGCCATGCATAAAAGAAGTAAAGTCATAATTGCAGTCTGTCGTTAACGAGCCATGAATAGAGTCATATATTGTCTAATAAATACGTTGAGCTAGCCTCTAAGATCCGAAAATTCAGTAAACATGTCATCTATATAAGATTCATGTTACTCATGCTATGTATCGCGCTCACTGTCACGCTGATGCAGGCAGGATCTATGTTTTTATTAGATTATATCCCTTCTAGGCACTCAACCATAGGCAAAATTAACACCCAAGAAATCTTCTGGCATAGCCAGTTAGCCGTTGTCGAAGTTAGCCAAATTAAAGAAGCTAAAAAGAGACTAAATACCTTAACCGAGCACTTTATAAATGATTTAGAAACGGATAGGAAATTTAGATCATTGGATTCTGTTGTAGCCGTCGATAAGGTTCAACAAGCTCAGCAACAATTTTATGAAGCGCTTGGTGACCAGAAGCCTTTGATGACATTAATACAACATGCAAAAGAGGTTATGGATTCATATGAACGTTTAAAAATGGCAATTCATGATGATATAGAAGTGAAACAATCTATAACAGCATTACTTCAATTGATGGGACTGCTGTTTATCATGATTTGTATAGCAACGATTACTTTAGAAGGCCAAAAACTATTGATCACACGCTTGAGTAATTTAAATAAGTTTATGTTTGATAATCTTAATCGCGATGAATCAAAATTGATGACAGATGAATTCACATATTTAGAACAAACTGTTTATGAACTTACGACGCGATTAGAAGGCTATGTGACAGAATCATCATGGGCAAATAATACGAGTGATCATGTTAGGGCATTAATCAATGCTCAAGAGTTTTTGTTTAAGTTTGTCGAAATGGCAAATGATAATACGTTGAGTGAACGAACCTTACTCAAAATGCTTTATTCGCTTGAAAGAACGATGAAATTCAACAATGTTGCTGTTATTTATACTGATGATGCAGCGGTTATTTCTACAGAGCGTGTCATCTTTTCAGACCATACACCAATAGCTATTAGGAAAGAGGTTTACGATGAACTTGAAATCTCTGGTATGGCTAAATATCATGAGCTGAATATTGACGATGTCGAAGTAGGTTGTTTAGGTGTCATCTTTTCTGGCTCATCTGCTGCGATGGGCATACTGTTAGTTGAAATGGATAACGATCGTTTTTTAGAAGATTCTGAAATTAAAGTCCTTGATATTACTGCGAAGCTTTTGACGATGGTGATTAGATTCCAAAGTCATGATGAGGAAGGACGTCGAATAGCGATACTAGAAGAACGTGCTGCAATAGGCAGAGAGCTACATGATTCTTTGGCACAATCATTGTCATATATGAAAATTCAGCTTGCTCGACTGCAATCAAAGGTGGGCAATTTGACCGATGATAATGGTGATAAAGTGGATTTGAGCGATTTGCGTGAAGGTCTCGACCATGCTTATCGTGGTTTACGCGAATTATTGTCTACATTCCGAGCCCATATGGATTTACGTGGTCTTGGCTACGCCATACAGTCAGCGATTGATGAATTCTCGCAACGTTCTTCCCTAGCAATCACCTTGGATAATCGATTGGTTAATTGCCGATTAACCGTTAATGAAGAATTCCATATTTTACAAGTTGTTCGCGAAGCATTGTCAAATATTGTGCGTCATTCAGGTGCCGATAAGGTGACTATATTAATGTTGTTGAAGCCGAATGATTCCGTTGAAATAACTATTGATGACAACGGTAGTGGCTTTATTCCAGCTGACGATAAATATGATCATCATGGCCAAGCTATTATGAAAGAACGAGCATACAATCTTGGTGGCACGATTGATGTTATGGCAATAAGACAAGGTGGCACACGGGTTAAATTAACATTTATGCCCAAACTGGCTCAATAGACTTTAAAAGGGAAGTTATGAAAGATAAAATTAGAGTGATGTTGATAGATGATCATCCACTGTTTCGTAAAGGTGTTGGGCAGATTATCTCTGATGATGAGCATTTTGAAGTGGTGGGCGAGGCGGCGTCTGGACAAGAGGGTTTAGATCTTGCTCTGACTTTATTACCCGATATGGTATTGATTGATCTCCATATGAAAGGTATGGACGGCTTAGAAACCTTACGCAGATTTAAAGCCACTGATCTTAAGGCACGATTTATTATATTAACCGTGTCGAATGCCGAGGATGATTTATTAGAAGCACTACGAGCTGGAGCTGATGGTTATTTGTTAAAAGATATGGAGCCCGAAGAGCTGACCAGCGATTTACTTAAAGCATCATTCGGCGTAACCGTATTGCAAGATAGTCTTACTGAAATATTGAAAAATGCATTATTAAGTCCGGTCACTAAAACTAATATTACTGATGTTTCATTGACTGCACGCGAGACCGAAATATTAGAGTGTCTGGCTGAAGGTTTGAATAATAAAACTATTGCTAATAAATTAGGAATTAGTGATACCACGGTTAAGGTGCATATTAAAAACTTATTACGTAAATTGAATTTGACCAGCAGACTAGAGGCTGCGGTGTGGAGTCATCGGCAAAAGGCGCAACCCTAATTAAAGGGTACTGCGAAGTAAAATACCCCCGATAATCATAGAGAATGATTATCGGGGGTATTATTTTTTGCGAGACTTTTTAACTTAAGTACTAAACTGGAATCGGTTGACGTTGGCCCGTAAAGAAGCCAATACCAAACGTTGGAGTATCAAACGTGATGGTGTCACCATCAGCGAAATATAATACGTCACCTTTAGTGGCATGTACTGTTTGTCCTGTTGAGTCGGTGATGAAAAATTCACCATCAACAATGACTTTCATTTCTTCATAATCATACGTATAAACTAATGGTTTACCGCTTTTTAAATGAAAGAAACCGGCACAGATAGTTTTATCTTTGTCACCGTTGCAGACAAAAGTATCACCTAACCATGCATCTACACCTTCAACATTCATCGAAGGTTGCTTGTCTGCAATTGCTTGTTTTTTATATTTCATTGAATATTCTCCTAGTTGGGTTAATCAAATGAAGGTTCATTAAAACAAGTTTAAATAGTGTTAACAATTATCCTTAAGATGTACTCTCTAAGAGGCATATTTTTGTTATTAGTATACCTTTTTAATCTTAAAAATCTCTTTTATATAAGTAGGTTATAAGCAATGTAGTGACAAGGTTAAATAACGAACAAGCAGTGAAACCGTGTTGACTTTTAGAATTTATTTGAGTAATTTTGTTAAACATAGTTTCATGAAAAGAAACTTTATGATGGGCGTGACTAGGAGAAAATGATGGCGAAGACCGAGAGTATGTCAACTATATGTATACATGGCGGTGATGTTAAAGACGCGTTGGGTTCACCGAACATGCCACTCTACGATACAACCACATTTTGTTTTGATTCGACAGCCGATTTGTTAGAAGTTGTTAATGGTAATAAAGAAGGGTATTTGTACACTCGTTATGGAATGAATCCATCTATAAAAGCGATCGAATCAAAATTAGCCTTGCTTGATGAAGCAGAACAAGCGTTGGCCTTTTCATCAGGTATGGCAGCAATATCAGCCGTATTTATAAGTCATGCAAGACGTGGAATTATCTGCATTGGTGAGGTATATGGCGGTACGATGCAGTTGTTGACTCAACAATTGCCGGAGTTAGGTATCGTAACTGACTTTATGGAGGCCACGGATTTACAACAATTAGAACAACGGCTTAAATTAGGCGTTGATCTGGTTTTTTTTGAGACACCGTCAAACCCGACGCTAAAAATAATTGATATTAATCAAATTGCCATTTTAGCTCATAAATACGGTGCATTCGTTGCTGTTGATAATACCTTTGCATCGCCAGCAAACCAAAAACCATTAAAGTTAGGGGCTGATTTTGCTATACAAAGTGCAACTAAGTTTCTAGGTGGCCATAGTGATTTAACGGCGGGTGTTGTCTCCGGTAAAGCGGAGCATTTAGATAAAGTGAATGCATGGCGTAAAAACTTAGGGCAAATTATTTCGCCAGAAATTGCCCACAAACTTGCTCGAAGTTTATCAACATTAGCCTTGAGAATAGAACGACATAATACCAATGCATTAGCTGTAGCCCAGTATCTTGAAGCTCATCCCGCCGTCAAACATGTTTATTATCCTGGTTTACCTTCAGCGCCAAATCATCAACTAGCAACAACACAGATGTCAGGTTATGGCGGCATGTTGAGCTTTGAAATTAATGGTGGTGGCGAAGCGGCTATTGCGTTAGTTGATAATTTACATTTATTTTCATTAGCGCCGAGCCTAGGCGGAACCGAAAGTTTGGTTTCACAACCGGTGGCAACCTCACATTTTGGCATGCCAGAACAAGCGTTATTACAAAGAGGCATCACTGCTTCATTAATTAGACTTTCAGTTGGGCTAGAAGAAAAATCAGACTTGATTGAAGATTTAGAACAAGCCATAGCGCGTTTGAAAGCGTAACGGAGTGGCTTTACTATGATTGATGATGAAAACGACTCGGTCAATGAGATTTTTAAGCTAAAACGAGGAAGTAGCAAATTAATTGTGTCAATGCCTCATGTGGGCACGCAATTGCCTGAATGGCTAATTCCTCGTCTGACTACACAAGCATTAAAACTGCCAGATACAGATTGGTATTTAGAAGAACTGTATGATTTTTTACAGGATTTAGATGTTACGGTCATTGTTGCAAATTATTCCCGTTACGTGGTTGATCTGAATCGTTCTACTGATGATAAGAGTTTGTATCCAGGAAGTAATGTAACAGGGCTTTGTCCTACCGATACATTTTCAAGTGAGTTGATTTATCAACAAGAAAAGTCATTAATAACGACAGAAATAAAAGATAGGCTACAGGGATTTTGGCATCCTTATCATGATGCACTGACAGCTGAAATTAATAGAGTTCAGTCTCTCCATGGTGAAGTCATTTTATGGGATGCACATTCAATACGCTCCGAAGTGCCACGATTTTTTGCAGGTGAATTACCTCATTTAAATCTTGGTACTGCAGATGGAACAACGTGTCAGCAAGCCTTATTAGATAAAGTAATAGACGTTATAAAATCTAATGCTAATTATTCATGGGTGGCGAATGGGCGTTTTAAAGGCGGGTTTATCACTCGGCATTATGGACAACCGTCTATGGGCATAAATACTTTACAGTTAGAAATCGCTATGCGATGTTATATGGATGAAGAAAATTTACATCCAAGTTTTGATAATGACAAAGCCCAATCCTTAAAAAGCCTACTCAAAGCCATGATGCAATCTTTATTAGACTAGGCAATATGTACCTAGTTTAATAGTTTTATGATGACTGATTATTCTCATCCACCGTCTTATTAAACCTTATTTATTGATTAATCCTCATTATTCATTAGTGCTAAACTGAGCCGCTACGCAATTTGGTCTGCTTAATAATGTTTAGGCAAATTAATTTAATTAAGGGTGATAACGAGTATGGAAAAGCTTTCTCAGATGATTGAAACGTTACAGGGACAAGCTTCTAGCGTATTGAGTCAGCCCGGAACGTATGTGCAGATAGCGGTTATCTTCGTGATTTACTTAGCGGCATTTGGATTTGCAAATCGAATTAGACTCTATGCTTCATTCTTAGATGCTAGATCGCAGGCTACTCATCATCCTATTTATGTTTTTTTAGGGAAATTAGGTGACTTAATATTCCCGTTATTAGCCATATTAATGTTACGGATTGCCAGCGAAATAAGTTCAACAACACTAGCACAAGACTGGATTATTCAAATTGCACTTATTGTAGCGGTACTGTTGTTATTTAATTCCATAGTTCAAAAGCTTATTAAAAATAAATTAATTTGCCAGATGGTTAAGTGGATTGGTTTGCCCGTATTATTCTTACATTTGGTCGGTGGACTAGCTGGATTGATTGTCATCCTCGAAGGCATTTCGATGACAATTGGCAATATTGAGTTATCGCTATATGGGGTATTACGCGTTGCCATATTTGGATCGCTACTTTTTTGGCTGGGTCGTGCGTCGAATTTGACAGGTCAAGATCTTATTAGGAAACAAGAACGACTTGATTTTCGTACCAAGGAAGTAGCCGCTAAGTTACTTGAAGTCGCCATCACTATCATTGTATTTTTATTATTACTACAGGTGATGGGCATCAATTTAACGGCTCTCGCCGTATTTGGTGGTGCATTAGGTGTAGGTTTGGGTTTTGGCTTACAAGCTATCGCTTCAAACTTTATCTCTGGCGTTATTATCTTAGTTGATAAGTCTATTACCGTGGAAGATTACATTGAGCTAGAAGATGGCAGAACAGGTGTTGTACGCGAATTAAATATGCGGTCTATTATTTTGGAAACCTTTGATGGCAAAAGCATCGTGGTGCCCAATGAAAAGTTCATTGTAGAAAGCTTCACTAACTGGACTCATAGAGATAAAAAACAACGATACCGTGTTGATTTTTCAGTGGCTTACAATACCAATATAAGAGAGCTCGTTGAAGTGATCAAAGAAGTAGTTACGTCACATCCGCAAGTAATAAGTGGTGATGATGTGCCGATTGAAGAGCGTCCAGATTGTGAAATTGATGGCTTTGGCGACTCGGGCATTAATATGTTTGTTGAGTTTTGGATGCTCGGTATAGATGATGGCAAAAACCGTGTCGGTGGCGATCTGCTGTTAATGATCTATGAAACGATGCAACAACACGGCTTTGAAATTCCGTTCCCACAACGTGAAGTACGTGTTTTGAATGTGCCAAACACACCATAACGGACTCAATTTTTGTATGCATCTGGATGATAGGACATCGACAAAAAACAATAACAATAATATCAGCGGGAAAAATGCCCGTGTTTAATAGGTGTATAGTCTGAAAGTATAACTTTGTAGTATGTTAATTAACTTAATTCACAACGGAGTAAACGATGAATACATCATTAAAAACAACGCATCATGGCGGTTGTCCTCATGATTGTCCAGACACTTGTTCAATGGTGTATGAAGTCGAAGATGGCAAATTAATCAGCGTTAAAGGTAATGCCGATCATCCGATGACCCGTGGTGGGCTGTGTGTTAAATTAAAAGACTATGAAAAACGTCATTATCATCCTGATCGCTTGTTATATCCACTTCGTCGAACCGGACCTAAAGGTAGCAAGCAGTTTGAACGCATCACTTGGGATGAAGCATTAGATGAAATTACTACTAAATGGCAAGCCATTATCGAACAATATGGTCCGCATGCGATTATGCCAAATAGTTATCTAGGCAACCAAGGTTTAGTCCATGGGTTGAATGGTGGTGATGCTTTTTTTAATAGAATGGGTGCAACCGTTACCGAACGTACCTTTTGTGGTGAAGGTTCATGTACTGCATGGCTATTAACCGTTGGACCAACCGCGGGTGTTGATCCAGAAAGTTTTATTCATTCAAAATACATTGTTATTTGGGCCTGCAATTCAGTTAGTACCAACCTTCATCATTGGCATATTGTTAAACAAGCCCAGAAAGCAGGGGCGAAAGTCATTGTCATTGATTCCTACGCATCTTTAACGGCTAAAGAAGCTGATTGGCATATTGCACCTAAACCAGGAACAGATGGCGCTTTAGCAATGGCAATGATTAACGTCATTGTTGAACAAGGTTTGGTGGATAAAGATTATGTTGATAATTATACCGTTGGCTATGAAGAGTTAGCTGAACGAGCTAAAGATAGAACACCAGAATGGGCTGAAAAAATTACCGGAATTCCTGCTGCTGATATCCGAAGATTCGCCCGAGAATATGCAACTACGCCGCCTGCAGCAATTCGTCTCGGTGTTGCGTTAGAAAGAAGTTATGGCGGCGGTCAAGCCATTCGCGCTGTAAGTTGTCTACCCGCGTTAATTGGTGCTTGGCGACATGTTGGTGGCGGTGCTTTACAATTTCCAGTGTGGGAACATCCCTATAAATTTGATGTGATCTGTCGTCCTGATTTAATTCCCGAAGGCACGCCAGTCGTTAACAACCTTCAACTTGGTCGCGTACTCACCGGCGAAACGAAACTTGATACACCGATTAAATCGATGATGTGTTGGAATACAAACCCAGTTACCCAAGCGCCTGAAACCGATAAAATCATTGAAGGACTGAAACGCGAGGACCTGTTTATGGTATCCGCAGAACATTTTATGTCTGATACCGCGGCCTATGCAGATATTGTTTTGCCAGCATCAATGGGCGCCGAGATGGAAGATATGGTGTTGTCTTGGGGTCATTTGTATCTAACCTATAATGCCAAGTGTGTTGAATCTCCAGGTGAAGCAATTCCCAATAATGAGATTTTCAGACGTTTAGCCAAACGTATGGGCTATGAAGATGAAAACTTCAAATGGTCAGATACCGAGTGCCTTGAAAACTATGTAGATTGGAATGCACCCGCATGTGATGGCATTGATCTCGCCTATATGAAAGAGCATGGTTTTGCTCGACTCAATGTAGGAACAAAAGATAATCGTGCACCACACAAACAAGGTAATTTTCCTACACCGTCAGGTAAGTGCGAATTCAAACTTAATGGGCCAACTAACTTTGTCGCTGGGCCATTCCGTCAAATGTATGATGGCTTTCAATCAGGAGAGCCGCTTGATGAGTTACCCGATTATGTTCGTTCTCGCGAAACGGCGGAAGCCAATCCAGAACTGGCTGCAAAATACCCTTTAAGTATTCTTTCACCAAAGAGTCATGGTTTTTTGAATTCATGCTATGCCAATATGGAAAGCAAAATTAAAGGTCAGGGTGAACAATTTGTTTTAATTCACGCTGCGGATGCTTTATTGCGAAAAATCAAGCACGGCGATACTGTTCGAGTATTTAATGACAGAGGTGCATTTGAAGGCGTAGCAAAAATTACGGATGATGTCAGTTCAGGTATTGTTGTCGCTACATTGGGTTATTGGCGACAACTCAACAAAGGCACCGTTAATTGTATTAGCTCCGCGGAATTTGTTGATATGGGTCATGCGCCAACATTTTCAGATAATTTGGTGGAAGTGGCCTTAGCGTAAGATTTAGGCAAAGAAATAAATAAAAAAGCCCTAGTTGCATATGCGGCTAGGGCTTTTTATTAATCTTAATTCGGACGATTAAAACTAGTTCATTTTGCGATATTTAATTCGCTCTGGCTGGTGGTCTTTGCCAAAACGTTTCCGGTAATCATCAGCATATTCGCTATAGTTACCTTCGAAGAACGTAACACTTGAATCACCTTCATAAGCAATCATGTGCGTACAAACGCGATCTAAGAACCAGCGATCATGCGAGATAACAACGGCTGAACCAGGGAAAGCTAGAATAGCTTCTTCCAATGCGCGTAATGTTTCTACGTCTAAATCATTGGTCGGTTCATCGAGTAATAATACGTTGCCGCCGGCTTTTAGTAATTTAGCCATATGCAAACGATTACGTTCACCACCAGAAAGATCCTTCACGAATTTTTGTTGATCAGACCCTTTAAAATTAAAGCGACCACAATAAGCACGAGAAGGGGTTTGATAGGTGCCGACGGTAATCATGTCATTGCCATCTGAAATTTCTTCAAACACGGTTTTTTTGCCATCCAATTCACGGGCTTGATTGACGTAAGCCAGTTGCACCGTACTACCAATGTCGATAGATCCTGAATCGGGTTGTTCTTCGCCGCTAATCATACGAAACAGTGTTGATTTACCCGCACCGTTAGCACCAATAATACCGACAATCGCACCAGGTGGGATCGTGATATTTAAGTTTTCAAACAATAACTTATCACCATACGACTTGGTGATATTGTTCAACTCAATCACCTTGTCACCTAAACGTGGACCAGGTGGAATATAGATTTCTGAGGTTTCATTGCGTTTTTGGAAATCACGAGAATTCATTTCTTCGAATGATTTTAAGCGTGCTTTAGATTTAGATTGACGACCTTTAGCACCTTGGCGAACCCATTCCAACTCGGCTTGTATCGCTTTGCGATGTGAGGCTTCTTCTTTGGCTTCTTGTTGCAAACGTGCGTCTTTTTGTTCTAACCAAGCAGAATAATTACCTTCATACGGAATACCACGACCACGGTCAAGCTCTAAAATCCAACC
>LAZR01001016.1_pt1 | contig 18919 bp, 25 predicted proteins | sample 329461 | NCBI WGS metagenome assembly LAZR01 (sample SAMN03002196, study PRJNA259156) | marine sediment metagenome | biome: sea floor; feature: Hydrothermal impacted sediments; material: marine sediment; isolation source: Loki non-amplified sample from Loki's castle hydrothermal vent sediment ...
AAACCCCTCCGGCCTTACCCTCGATGCAACCAAGACCCAGATTTTCACTATAGATTATACATGGCTGTCTGTTGGTCGCGTGCGGTTCGGGGTAGAGATTGGCGCACATATTCAATATGTGCATGAACATAGTACGGCAAATTCGGTGGTTGTCCCGTGGGCCTCGACACCGAATCTTCCATTGAGATATGAGATTGTAACTACTACGAGTTCCGGTATCTGTTCAATGCGGTGCATTTGCTCGACCGTAATTTCCGAGGGTGGGATGAACAATACGGGGATTGTTCATTACAAGGGAACCGCTGGTGCGGGGGTAACAACTGATACTGCTGATCTTCTGTTCGCCGTTATAGGAATTCAGTTAAAAACAACCCATCTTGGGGCGAATATAGAGGTTCTTGAATCTCTTGTTCAGATACATACGGCAAGCGAGTTTATCGAATGGATTTTGTTGTATGGCGTGAAGGGCAACGCAATCACGGTGGCGGGGACGTTTGATTACGGGGATTTGGCTAACTCCGCCGTACAGTTTGCTCTTGGAGCGGGAGCTACGAATACGGTAACGGGCGGGACTCACGTTGCCGGTGGGTTTCTTGAGACCGGCGGAGGTAACTCCGGCGGTTCTTCAGGGGGCGATTTTCTCCATACCATACTAAGTCTCGGAGCTGCCATTGATGGTACACGAAGTCAAATGGTGTTGTGTGTAAGACCCATCGGGGGTGTATCAGTTGTGACCGTGGAGGGTGCGCTTGTCTGGCGTGAGGCCACTTGATAATACCGCATTTCGTCCAGAACGAACTGGACGTAAGCGATACCGACTTAGCCAACAGGCTTTCCGCGTTCAACTGGTGCAACTTGTTCGATCACATTTTGCCGTTTACCGATGGGTCGGTGGATTCTGATGATAGGGCGCATTTATTGGGATTGTATGCGGGAATAAGTGTATTCCGCCCACCCAAACACGAGGGCTTATTGCCCAATGTTGGAAAATTTCTCAGGTAGGAGACTAAAATGGCTACTTTGTATATAGACGTTTGGATTGATGCCGCACAGACCTTGATTGGCAGGCCAGTCCAGAATATGGCGGTTAGTATTCCGGGCACATCCGCCGTGATAACGAATCCTGCCAACGGCAAAGCAAGGCGACGTGTTCGACTATATTCCGACGCGGACTGCTTTGTGAAATGGGGCACGTCTCCGACCGCTACGGGCGGGACGGATAGCATCCCACTTGGGGCCGATAACCCGGAATCCTTTGATATCGAAACCGGCGACAAGATATCTGTGATAACGAGGGCATGACCATGAGATACAGAGAAATTGACGCACTTCTTCGTGAAGCGGAATCACGGCTTGAACTGGCCGCTGCCCTTAAGGACGGCAAGGCGGCGAAGGAATTTCGCAAAGAGCGTGAAGCACTGGAGACGGCTGTTGGTGGGAAGAAGCGGCTGGATGAGGCTGATAAGATACTTTCCAGTGCAGAGAATGAATCTGCCAAGATCATTGCTAGTGCCGAAACCGAGGTGCGCGGCATCGTTCGCGTGGCTGACGATAACATCAAGGCCGAGGTGCAGGCCCTTGAAAAGAAAGAGGCTGGTCTTGCCGTTGCTCTGGATGATGCTGTCAGTCACAAGAAAGCGAACAAACAGAAGTCGTTGGAACTCGAAAATGCCGCGCTTGCGATCAAGGGCCGTGAGGAAACCGCCAACGACCGTGATTTACATCTCAACAACCGTGAATCGAAGGTCATTGCTGGCGAGGAACAGATTGTAGTGCGTGAGCGTGAAGTCACGGAACGTAAACAGCGTCTTGAGAAGGCTTGGTAGGAGATAGCAATGTCAGCAATTTTTCGATCCGCCCGTAACAATGTATGGGTTATTGAGCAAGCCGTCACCGTGCAGGCAGCGGCCTACGCTACGGGTGAACTTGTAGGCGGGAAATTAACGCTTGCCGGACCATTCATAAAATACGGTGGCCTGATCGAATCAGTCATCATAACCGATCTTGCAAAACAGAGTATTGGAAAGGACGTGGTGATTTTCGACGCTGACCCCTCCAATACGACCTTCACCGAGAATTCAGCACTTGCCATTGCTGACGCTGATTTGGTGAATGTTATTGGTGTCGCACCCGTTCTTGATTGGTTTGATTTTAGTGATAATTCCGTTGGACAGGCGTTGAATCTCGCAATTCCATTCGTTCTGGATGTAGGGGATAGTCTGTATGCGGCAATTGTAGAGCGTGGCGCTCCGACTTACGCATCGACTTCCGACCTAACTATACGAGTTGGAATCCTGCCAGGATGAGCACTCTTCATTCGCGCCTGTCTTCGCGTATCGCGATATTGCGGGGATTCGATGCCAGGAGAGTACTCGATTATGACTTTAGATTAGGCGCGGGCAATGATATTGCCAACGCATCCCGTCGTGGTTTGCGTTACAGCAGCACACCCACCATCACCTATACTGGTGGGGATAATGGAACTTATTTTGACCAAAACGGCGTCTTGCAGACCTCAGGCACGGACATCCCCCGTTTCGACCACAACCCCGTCACGGGTGCCCCGCTTGGATTACTGATTGAAGAGGCTCGTGAGAATCTTGGTCTAGGGAGTGAGGATGCTTCCGACAACAGCAATGAACTTCGCGTAACGGTGTCCACCAACACTGCGGTAGCGCCGGATGGAAACACGACGATGGATAGTCTCCTGGAGACAGCGGACACCAACACCCATCAGCTTAATTTGGATATTCTTACGGTATCGAGTAGCACCCTTTATACGATCACATATTCTTTCAAGAAATTAAACAACGACTATGTTGAGTTGAGTTGGATTGAAAATGGCGTGAGTTCCTTAACTCCCCATATTGTATTCAGATTTTCCACCGAGGCAGTAGTGGCAAGCTCTGGAATTACATCTTCATTTATTCAAAATATAGGGAATGGTATCTACCGGATTGGATTTAGCGCCACGACCGAGAGCGACACGACAGGTATGCTCCCCATTATTTTGACAAACACGGATGGGTCTAGTCAACAGAGTTATGCGGGGAATACATCCAACGGCGTCTATGTGTGGGGAAAGCAAATTGAAGCAGGGGCCTTTCCAACCAGCTACCTTAAAACTGTTGGAGCCGCAGTCACTCGTTCCGCAGATGTAGCGACAATTGCGCTTTCGGATGTGCCGGGGTTCAATCAGAGTGCGGGGACAATTTTAATCGAAGCCGTAATTCCTTCTATAAATGCGGCTTCGGGGCAGGCTCTTGTTGTTATAGATGATGGCGGATTAACGGACAGAATCAGGATTAACCAAACGGCGTCTGCGGACACGGTTCAAATAGCAACTACAAATTCCAGCGGCAATAACGGCTCGTCTCAATTAACTGGCATTGTTGCCGGGACGGCGTTCAAGATTGCAGGGGCATACGCGCAAGACGATGTAGTCGTAGCTTTCGATGGTACACTAGGAACGGCGGATACTACGACGGATTTGCCAACAACGGATGCCCTTACAACGCTGCGGATAGGACGTGATAGCGCGGGTGACGCAACCAACGGCCACATCGCCCGCCTCGTATACTGGAATGTCAGGCAAACCGATGAATTTTTGCAGGATGTGACGGCATGATCGACCGCATGTTGAAAGTCACCAATCTTCGGGATGCGATATCCACCCTGAAATCCGCTGGCGTGGCCGAGATGATCCACAAGGCCGACGACGGGTCCGACACAATTTCGATAGCCAATCACCACGTCGCCATCAAGGTATTCCGCAACCTGCTCATGGTGCGCGGAACCTACGACGCGGAGGGTGTCGAGTTGACGGCTCCCGTTTTCGGCGGGCTGCATCTGATGGTGCGGCTGATATCGGACAAGGCGAAGGCGCGCGCGAAGAAGCTGAAAAACCTTGCCGGGTTTGAGGTCGTGGCGAATCCGGGAACTGTGGGGTGGTTCGGTGGCTGACGAATCCCGCGTTGAGGAAATACTAGTCCGCCGAACCGCGCTGAGAAGTCGCCGTGGGCTGTGGTCAACGATGTGGGATGACCTTGCCCGCGTTCAGCTTCCTCGAAGATTGGGATTTGTCACCCAGACCAGTGAGGGTGATCGTAAGACAGAAGATATATTCGACGGTACGCCGATGCAGGCTGCGCGAGCCTTGGCGAACGCCCTTGGTGCGATGCTCCGTCCTGAAGGGGAGAAGTGGCACCGCATTCGTGCTGTGGAAGATATTGACGAGGCTTCCGATGAGGCAAGTGAGTGGTTCGCCGATACTGACGAGAGAATGCGCGATGCCTTCGAGAATCCAAAATCTCGTATGCGTCAGGCTCTTGGAGAGGCCGATGCTGATTTAATTGTTCTCGGGACGGCGGTGGTTTTCACAGGAGAGGGAGACAGGAATTTACTATTCCAGACACTTCACCTCAAAGATGCTCTGCCGTTCTTCGGTGAGAGCGGTAATCCCGAGGGAATGTTGCGGGATAAGCGATTCACTATCCGACAGGCAGTTTCACGGTTTGGTCGTGAAAAACTGAGCGAGTCAATCAAACAGCAAATAGAGAATAAAAAATGGGACGACTACGTGAATTTCGTCCACGCTGTTCTTCCAAGAGATGAGGGTCGAAAAGAAGCAAATCTCGCCCGTAATCTTCCTTGGGCCGATTTGTGGATTGAACTTGATGAGAAAAAACTTCTTACTTCGGGAGGGTTTCACGAATTCCCCTTCGCGGTACCAAGATGGGATACTTCCGCCGGAGAGGAATACGGACGTTCTCCGGGGATGATAGCCCTACCTGATTCTGAAACCGCGCAAGCCATGCAATCGACTCTTTTGGTTGCTGGTCAGAGAGCCGCCGATCCTCCCCTCGCGGTACCCGACGATTCGACATTTGACGCACCGAATACCTATCCTGGCGGGCTTGTATATTACGATATCGAGTCCGCGAGGGCCGTTGGCAGAATGCCCATTGTCCCACTTGAAACCGGGGGAAATATTCCTCTCACTCGTGATATGCAGCACGATATTCGCGAGCAGATATGGAATGCGTTCTTTAGAAATATTCTGAGGCTTCCGGTGGGTGGTCCTCAAATGACCGCCACGGAAATCCTTGCGCGCAAGGAAGAGTTTATTCGTGAAATCGGGCCTGTGTTTGGAAGGCTGGAAACAGATTATACGGCTCCAATTGTAGAGCGGTCGTTCAATATCATGCTGAGAGCAGGGGCTTTGGCTCCTATCCCCGAAGTCCTACAGGGCCGGGGTGTGCGGTTTGAATACCAAAGTCCGATTAAACGCCTTCGTCAGCAGGTTGAGGCTGCTGCTGCAAGGGCCTGGGCCGAGGAAATGATTTTCCTTGGTGAGTTGAAACCAGAAGCCCTTGATTTGATTAACGTGGATGCTCTTGGCAGATTCAGTGCGGAAGCCGCTGGACTTCCTCATAACATCGTCAATGGCACCGATGAAGTTGAGAGATTACGTCAGGAAAGGGCTGCGGCCCAAGCGGCTGCGGCAGAAGCCGAACAGTTGGCGGCTGGCGTGGATACAGCGTCTACAGTTACGAATATGCCTGGGGTTAAGGAAGCTTTAGAAGGAGTAGCAACATGATCCGCGACCATTTGCTTTTTACAGCGTTGATTCCACAGACGCGCTTAAAAAATGGCAATTTAGACAGTATCGTAAAGGCTATAGAGGATGGCACAGACGTGTTGTTCGTTTGTGACCAAGTGCGCGCAGAAGACTTTCTTGATACTGATAAGGCTAATTTTATTGGCAAAACAGTCGCTTGTGCCTATACGCGCGTTTTTGAGAAGCGCGCCGAACTCGCGTTGCAAGGTAGCGCGTTAAACAACAAGGAAGATGCAGCATGAATATTGGAGGACTGAGAATCCGCCCACTGATTGATACGCCGGGTTCGTTGGAATTTCTTTGGTCTACAGGGCGGTTTGTAGTGATTTGGCATGTTAATAAACGTGAGAGTGGATATCCTGGTGCGGGGCTTAGGTTTTATCGCTGTAACTGGGCAAAATGATCCCTTGGCCTTGGCGGCGCGCTGGGAAACCTGATCTTGATGCTTTCTTTGCGGAACTTCAGCAAGCGCATCCCGGAAAGAAGAACTACACAAAGATGGACCGCTACAGGGACTTCAAGCGGGTATTTCAGGACAATGACCAAGGGCGGAGGGTGTTATACGAGATTTTGTTGCTGTGCCACGTCACTCGTCCTTCAGCCGAACTAGCGCAGTTCAACCCCTACGAGACGATGTTTTTGGATGGTGAGTCCAGCATCGGCATGAAAATTATTACGATAATGGGTGCCGAGCCCTCGGTTCGACCCACAAGCACTAAGGAGACAAGATAATGGCTGACGAAGCCACAGAGACCACGGAAACAACCGAGACCACGGAAGTTACGGAAACGACAGAGACCAAACCCGTCGTTGAGACTGCGGAAACAAAGCCGAACGGTGAAACTGACGACTGGCGCGGTGCTATTCAGGATGAAAAGCTGCGCGACCATGCCGGTAAATTTACTTCGGTTCTGGATTTGGTCGGCAAGCATTTCGAGTTGCGTCAGAGCCTTTCCACAGCAATTCAACCGCTTGGAAAAGAGCCGACTGAAGATCAGGTAACGGATTATCGCAAGAAAATGGGTATTCCTGAAACCAACGAGGGTTACGAGTTTGCGGTTCCAGAAGGCCACGAACCGACTGATGGCGATAAGGCGTTTCAAACTTCCGCCGCTGCTGCTTTTCATGGTTTGAATATCTCGACTGAACAGGCCAAGGGTATCAGCGAGTGGTGGAACGAGATGGCTACTGCAACGTTACAGGCGCAGATCGATGATGATAAGGCGTATGCCGATGAGACTACTGCGGCGCTAAAAAAGGAATGGCCTGGGCAGGAATTCGAGCGTAACAAGGCAATCGCCGACCGTGCTGCTGTCAAGATTTTCAAGGAAGAGATTGACGAAATCAGGAAACTCGAAACTAAGGACGGACGATTTATTCTCGATCATCCGGCAATCATTAAAATGCTGGCTGGGTACGGTCGTGAGATGGAAGAAGGAAGGCTTGGCAATATTATGACGGACGGCGAACTCAACGATAACGACGCCCAGATTAACGCTATTCAGAAGAAAATCGAAGAGGCAACTAACAGCGGCGACCGGGAACTTGCGAACAGGCTCTATCAAGAAGAGCAGGAGCTTTATCGCAAAGCCTTCGGTGCTAGCTCCGTGGTCGGCGCTGAGGGGCGGGTAGTCTAATGCCTAGACACGGATCGAAACCCATTAAACACAAACCCAAACCGAAACCCAAACCAAAATAATTCGTTAGGTCAATTTTCTATCGCGGCTCTCCTGAAAAGGCCCCGCATACGACCATTAACTGCACTACCAAAGCCCCACAGATTCGCACGGCGGCCCCTGTAAAGGCTCTCTGTACGGCGATTTTGTGGCTCTCGGCGGAGTGCCTCATCAAAACTTACGGATGAGGTGACTCAAAATGAGTACATCTATCGATCAGGCCTTTGTCCGGCAGTACGAGAAGAAAGTTCATCTCGTATTCCAGAGAACAGGCTCGTACCTGAAAAATACGGTACGATTTCGACCGGACGTTATTGGTTCTTCAACGACGTTCCAGAAGATCGCCACCGGCACCGCCACGACTAAGGCGCGGCACGGAACGATCACTCCTATGAACCAGACCCATACTCCTCACGAGGCGACACTGGCGGACTTCTATGCCGGTGACTGGGTCGATAAACTCGATGAAGCCAAGATCAATATTGACGAGCGTGACGCCATTGCGACTTCGGGTGCTTTTGCCCTTGGCCGCAAGGTGGACTCGCAGATTGATACTCTCTTGGCTGCCGCCAATACCGACAACGTAACTGCCAACGACCCGACTTCGTCTGCGCTTACTCGTGCCATTCTTCTTGAGATGGCATCGAATCTGTTCGCGCAGGATGTTCCGAACGACGGTCAGGTTTACGGTGCGTTGTCAGCCCAGATGTGGGCGAGAGCTTTGATGATTCGGGAGTTCTCTTCGTCCGACTGGATTGGCGCAACCGGTCTTCCGTTTACCGAAGGCATTCCTACTGGCGGCAGATTCAAGGACTGGATCAATGTCAAATGGGTGATGTTCTCGGGGATTACCGGTAACAACACGGCATCGGAAAGTGCCTTCATCTGGCACAAGTCAGCTATTGGTTATGGAGCCGGCAAGCACGCCGGTAACGTCGCCGGTCGCAATTCCGTGGCTGCTGACATCACTTGGCACGGCGACCGTGCCGCTCATTTCGTCAATCATATGATGAGCGGTGGCGGTGTCACAATCGACGGCAATGGTATAATCGAAGGTGTCTTCGATGTTACCGGTGCTTTCCCGACAGCATAAGGAGGGCTGAAAAATGGCATACACTGCTGGTAATCTTCACCTCCGCGCTGGTGCGCCGGGTGATCTCACCTATACCTACGACGCGACCGCCGACACTCTTGCGACGGTGGCCACGGCCGGGTATTTCAACAACACTGACGACGATCTCAACTTCGTTGCTGACGACTTGATCTTCGTCCAGGCTGGCGACGGCAATATGTGGCTACGGGTTTCGGCGATTTCGTCGGGCTCCGTTACCACACAGTTCGCCGGCGGCAATATGCCTGTCCAAACTCCCGCTACCGGTACTGCTGCGGCTCATTCGACCGAAGTGTTTGTCGGCCAGTACGAGATTGGGACTTCCATCTCTTCGGCGTCCCGCTTTATCCTGCCCATCCCTTATCCTGGGGCAGAGATGATGTTTCGCAAGGTCGACTCGGGAACAGCGGCGTTCTTCGTTGACGCTGGTGGGTCTGCGACTGCGGCGTTAGGTACGTCGATCACGTATGATTCCGTCGGAAACCGCCGGTTCGTGATGCAGCAAGAAGGTGAAACATTCCACGGGCGGGCAACCGCCGGTTCTTGTTGCGTTATCAGGGTGAGGGCTTCCACGTTGTTGGCAGCTCGACTTCGCGCTGGCGCATCTTGAATATGTACTCAGTTGCGACGTATGGTTCGGCGACCACCGGCTACGGTGCGAGCCTGTTCCTTATCAGCACTGCGTAGGATTTGGGCGGGGGGCTTCGGCTCCCCGCTTTTTTGTAACTTTGACGAGGGCCACGGTGAGAAGAATTGCAATGTTGGGCACTGGGCCTTCCGGTGTCACAGCCCCATACGAAGACCTTTCGTGGGAAATCTGGGGAGTGAGTTCCCGTCTGCCGTATGTTGTCCGCGCCGATAGGTGGTTTGAGCTGCATCGGATCGATGGGGAGCCTCAAGATTGGGCGGCTGAGTGGCGAGACGCGGTGAAGAAATTCGTTGGTGACGTGCCGCTCTATATGATTTACCCCGAAACTGGGATAGCTACCAATGTTGTGCAATATCCGACAGACCGTATCGCGGCCCGCTTCGGCACCTATTTTATGACCTCATCTTTCGCTTGGATGATGGCTTTGGCAATTGATGAATTGCGCCCGTTCGGCAGTGAGCCCATTGAAGGCGAAATCTCGGTCTTCGGCGTTGATATGGAATACGGGACGGAATACGTTCAGCAACGCGCGGGATTCAAGCACTACATCGACCTTGCCCGGATGTTGGACATTCCCATAACGCGGCTTGCTTCAGGCGGCATGTCCTATGAGCCGGTGCCGTACCCGATGTGGCAGGACGACCCCTTGTTAAACAAACTCGAGCTGAAGATTGCCGACAGTTCCAGAAAGTTGAAGGAATTGAACCGGGCGATCCGCCACACCCGTGAGATGATAGCGGGGGCCGATGCGAGGGTATCGGAACTGAACCTTGTCGTGGCAGGTGATTATGACCCAAAGGTGCGGTTCGCCGAATTGCAGAAGGAGCACAAGGGCCTCGTTGATATGTCGGCGAGCCTGAGCAAGGACATCGTTCATTGGCAGGCCGTCAGTGAAGAACAGGGATGGCTGAAGGATTTCTTGCAACCATGAAGAAACGAAGCACCGTTGGGATGCGGAGAAAAGCCGACAGGATGACCTATGCCGGTTCTGGCGCTGTTGCCGATAGGAAGATCGCGCTAGTAGGAACGGCACCGTCAGGAGAATATGCCCCATACGAAGACCCCTCGTGGGAAATCTGGGGAGTGAGCGCAAGGGCGGAATACGTCACCCGCGCCGATAGGTGGTTTGAGCTGCATCGTCTGTCGGGCGAGCCGAACGAGTGGATGGCGCGGTGGCGGGACGAGTTGACGGGCATTGCCAAGGACACGCCGCTTTTCATGCTGTATCCGTCCATCGAGGGTGCTGTCGCGTATCCATTCGATCATATCACGGCGAGGTTCGGCACATACTTTATGACGAGCAGCTTCGCTTGGATGATGGCCCTGGCGCTAGACGAGCTTTGCCCGATTGACGCCCCCCCTATCGGTGGCGAGATAGCCATCTTCGGTGTTGATATGGAATATGACTCGGAGTACGAGCAACAGCGCGCTGGATTCCGCCACTTCCTTGACCTCGCTAAAGCATGGGGTGTCGGTGTTACGCGGCTGGCGTCTTCCGGGCTGGCCTATGAGCCGATTCCGTATCCGATGTGCCAAGACGACCCGCTGTTGAATAAGCTGGATAAGAAGCAAGTCGAGGCGCGGGGGCAGTTGGACACGATAGAGGCAACGCTGGCGGTTGCCGAGCGGGTGATTGCCGAGAATGTAGCGGTGATTGCGGCGTTGAGGGAATACGGGCCGCCGAATCTTGATACGGGCCGCGAAATTAAACGCATGGAAAAAGAAACCGCCAAACTCCGCGAATCCGTGGGCGACATGCAGAAGAATTTCATCCGGTGGGAAACCGCCGAAGCCGAACAGCAATGGCTTCGGGATTACCTGACTCCATGAGCGTCCTGATTACGGGTGGGTCAGGAAGTTTTGGTCGTGCCTTCACAAAGCGATTGCTTGATGATGGTTGTCAGCGAATTTGCATATTCTCAAGGGGAGAGATTGCCCAAGCCGGGATGCGGGACCAATTTAAGGATGACGGGCGACTCCGCTGGTTCATTGGTGATGTTCGAGACAGGGACAGACTAAGAAGGGCGATGGAAGGTGTTGAGGTTGTTGTCCATGCGGCGGCTCTCAAACGAATTGAGGTTGGCCACTACAACCCTGTCGAAATGGTCAAGACAAATGTTCTTGGTGCGATCAATGTGATTGAGGCGGCAATGGATGCCAAATCCTCTTACGGCACTGCTGGGGTCGAGAAAGTCGTCGCCCTATCCAGTGACAAGGCATATCAACCCATCAGCCCTTACGGCTGTTCTAAAGCGCTGTCTGAATCGCTGTTTCTGGCAGCTAACAATTCACGCGGACCCCACGGGCCGAAATTTGCTGTAACGAGATACGGCAACGTCGCTGGAAGCGCGGGTTCGGTTATTCCTAAATGGCACGAGATTCTTGAATATGATTACGACCTTCCGGTTCCTGTCACGGACCCTGAATGTACGAGATTCTGGATGACGATGGATGAGGCCGTTGACTTGGTAATGCAAACCATAGAAACTATGCCGAACGAGATTGTTATTCCCAAGCTACCCGCGTACAGACTTGCTGACCTTGCTGAGGCAATGGGCGCGAAAATGAATGTGACCGGCCTCAACGGTTTCGAGAAAAAGCACGAAGGCATGAAAGACGGCCTCACGAGTGATACCGTACGGAGAATGTCCGTTGACGAATTGAAAGAGGGGTTGGCGCAGCTTTGAGTTTACCCGAACCTACGATGTAGGCGGTCATATATAGCGCGCTCGTGATTTTCCTCTTGTTTTGCGGTCCGTGCTTCAATAGCTTCGTGGTCCCTTATTTCTTGTGCAGTTTTTGGGCGGGTGTAGCGGATTATGATTTCTACGTGGTGTTCGCCTTCCCAGCCGCCTTCGCTCGTTATTTCAATTTCCGCAGTGCCGCGATATTCGGCGGGGATTTCTTCTGTCATCTTGTTTAGCCAGTCGATAAAATCAGAGAGTTTGGCCCCATAGTTTAAATTGGGCATGAAGTCCCAAATCGGTCCAGCGGAGATTGCGACACTCATGTTGCGCTTTGTCATGGTATCCTCTTTGCATGTTCGGTGAGTTTTCGGAGTATAATACGTTGTCTGACCCTTATCAAGTTGTCCGCGATTTCGAGGCCGAGCTTTGCAGATATACGGGTTCGCGTTTCGCGGTTACGATGACTTCTTGCACAATGGCGCTTTTGCTGGCGTGTTTTTGGGACGCAAAATGTCGAGCATCTGAATTTGACGGACTACGCATAAATATTGAGGTTATCCGGCGGATTCTTGAATTTGAAATTCCCCGTCGAACTTATGTTTCCGTACCTATGTCGATTATTCACGCTGGCGGTAAGGTGGCGTTTCGTGATGAGGAATGGTCCGGTGCGTATCAGTTAAAATCGTCGCCAGTTTGGGATTCAGCGCGGCGGTTTACGTCTGGAATGTACGTCGCGGGGCAGTTTCAGTGCCTAAGTTTTCATCCTTCCAAGATATTAGGTCTCAGTGGGCATGGTGGTGCGATCCTGCACAACGACCCAGAAGCCGACGAATGGCTACGCAAAGCCCGCTACGATGGCCGTACAGAGGGCTTGGCCCCAAAGGACGACAAGTTCACTATGTTTGGCTGGCACTGCTACATGGCCCCTGAAACGGCAGCACAGGGCCTTGTAAGGCTGAAACTGCTACCAGACCACAACGACGACCTGCCGAACAGCGATTATCCTGACCTCAGCAAAATGGAGATTTTTCAGTGAGGCGCTGCACGCGTTGTCTCTACCCTGACACAAAGCCCGACCTTTTTTTCAATGATGAAGGGGTTTGTTCGGCTTGTACCGCATCCAGCAAGCGTAGGAAAACCGACTGGAAGGCGCGCGAATGCGAATTGCTGAAAATCTTGGAGACAACACCTAGAAACGGATCGGGGTACGATCTAATAGTCCCTTCAAGCGGCGGGAAAGATTCAACGTGGCAAGTTCTCAAGTTTATTGAGTTGGGTGTCAAGCCTCTCGTTGTCACAGCGACGACCTGTCACCTGACGGACGTTGGAAGGAAGAATATCGACAACCTTTCAAGATTTGCGACCACAATTGAGGTGACGCCAAACCGGACTGTGCGGAGAAAGTTAAATCGGCTCGGGCTGGAACTTGTCGGCGATATAAGTTGGCCGGAACACGTCTCGATCTTTACAACGCCGTTCCGTATTGCCTGCGACCTTGGTATTCCGCTGATATTTTACGGGGAATGCAGTCAGGAAGCCTACGGCGGCCCACCCGGCACGGAAGAAGCGCGAGAAATGACTCAACGCTGGGTGCAGGAATTTGGTGGCTTTCTTGGTTTACGACCGTCCGATATGATCGGCCAGAATGGGATAACCGAGGCCGATATGGCTGACTATTCCCCGCCGGCTAGTGTAGAGAACGTTACGGCCTATTTCCTTGGTCAATTTTATGAGTGGGATAGCCGCATAAATTGGGAGCGGGCAGCGGCGGCGGGGATGATATCTGTACTGCCCACACCAAGAAACTGGTGGCCTGCGGAGAATCAAGACAACGCACAGACCGGCCTGCACGATTGGTTGATGTTTAAGAAATTCGGCTACGGTCGCGCAACGGCTCAGATTAGCGTTGATATCAGATATGGCAGGATTTCCCGTTCTAATGCCCTGAAGGAAATCGAGCGTCGGGAATGCTTGTATCCCGACGAGTATATGGGCCTGTCGATTGACGAAATTCTCCGTCCGCTAGGGTTGGATCGTGTGACATTCGATGCTATAGTTGAAAAACACACCCCCACCTCTAGGACGGAATAATGGACACAATCTATTTTTGTGATGACGCTAGTCGAATAAAAATAGGCTTTAGTTCAACGCACAAAAGCCGCCTTGATACACACTTTTCTAGCGGACTGACCCTGCGAGCCATAGTTCAGGGTGGATATGCCAATGAACAGGAAATCCATAAACACTTTCGTAAATATCGACTTAGTTTTGGTAAAGAAAATTTTGAACCCGTAAATGAGATATATGAATATATTGATGCTCTTCTCGCGAACGGGTTTGCGGCCTCTAAAATAGATGGAGTAGAGGCGCTGCCCAATTTACCGTACACCGTCTGGCGACCCGACAGAATATCTTATAAGACTCACAAGGATGGGCAACAAGATATGTGGGGTCATCTCCCAGCAAAGGAACGTGTACAATATCTTAGTGACTACGCTTATCTTAATTCTCAAAGCGATGAATGGTACACACCGGAATCTCTGATAAAACCAGTTTTAAAATTGTGGGGGAAGATTGATCTGGACCCTGCCACAACAGGCAACGTAAACGATAAGTGGATAAAGGCGGAATATTATTATACGAAAGAGGTTGATGGTCTTTCTGCTTCACTGGAATGGTTCGGACGTGTGTGGTTAAATCCGCCCTACGGAAGAGGCAATAATTCTGCTGCTCCATTTGCTGACAGATTGGTCAAGGAATTTAATGGAGGAAATGTCGCAGAAGCAATAACATGTTTGAATATTAATAGCACAACATCGCAGTGGTTTCAGCCCATATGGCAATACGCTGCCGTTCATTGTATTTGCAAAGGCAGACCGAATTTTATAAGTCCAGATGGAGATAGCGGGGGGTCTCCGAACAAAGGAACCATTCTTTCGTATTTCGGACCTAATGATAAAAAGTTTTGTAACATTTTTGGAAAACACGGCACAATTATATCAACATGCTGAAGCGCCGCATTATCCCAACCCTTCTTATGAAAAACGGAATGCTTGTCAAGGGCGAGAGGTTCGATTCGTGGCGGAGGATAGGCCCCGTTCTACCAATGGTGCGGGTCTACGAGACTCGTGGCGTGGATGAGCTTATTTTGCTGGATATTGGTGCAACCCCTGAAGGCAGGGGACCGGACATGGCTACAATCGCTGCCGTGGCGGATGAGTGCATGATGCCGCTGACCGTTGGGGGTGGTATACGAGACCTCGATACCATTCAGGAACTTTTGAGGATTGGTGCTGATAAGGTGGCCATTTGCACGGCTGCGATGGACGATCCCGGAATAATCGACGCGGCGGCGAAAAGATTTGGCTCGCAGTGTATCACCGTTGCCATTGATGTGCGGCACGGTTTCGCTATAAAGCGTTGCGGGACAGTCTGGGTGAATCCAGCATCAATTAGCATGTGGTCGCCTGAGCGGCTTGCGAAGGGGATGGAACGAATGGGCGCAGGCGAAATTCTGCTCACTTCAATTGATAAAGACGGAACATTACAAGGTTACGACCTCGACCTTATCCGTTCTGTCTCGCAGGCTGTTTCCATACCAGTAATTGCCTCGGGAGGGGCGAGAGATTATGACGATTTTGCTGCGGCCTTTGAAGCCGGCGCTCATGCCGTCGCTGCCTCTGCTTTATTTCAATTCACAGAATCGACGCCCTTGGGTGCAAAACGTCATCTAGCAGAACAAGGAATTCCAGTGAGACTCTAATGACCACAGTGGTTATAGTCCAAGCACGCTTAACGTCCACACGGCTGCCAGCCAAGATGATGTTGTCCCTCGGTGGTGAACCTTGCATTCGTCACGTCCTACGCCGTGCCAAGGAAATCCCAGGTATTGATAAGGTCGTCTGCGCCACCCCTGTAAGCAACAGCGCCCCTATCTGGCGCGAGGCGATGGCATTGGGCGTAAAGGTTGTTCAGGGTTCGGAGCATGACGTTTTGGGTCGCTTCAGGAAAGCGGCGCTTCTTGTAAATGCCGATATCGTAATGAGGATTACAGGTGATTGTCCCTTGATTGACCCAGAGATTTGCGGGCGTGTTCTTGAACTTATGGAAGACGGAGTTGATTATGCGTCTAACGTCATGCCGAGAGGCTTCCCGAAGGGGCTGGACTGCGAGTGTTTCACCATGGAGGCCCTTGAGAGAGCGCACAAGGAAGCCGACGACCCTTACGACCGCGAGCATGTTACCCCGTTTATTCAAAGAATGATGTACTGCGTTAATCTCGACGGTGACGATGACCCCAATCTGAACTGGTGTCTAGATACACTTCAAGATTATCTGTTTTTGAGTGAGAGGTTCGCATGAGCGAAGTTGAGATGTGGCGTGGAGAACTCGGGAATGAGTATACCAAGCAGAATCTTGGTACTGGTATGCCGGGCCGCAAGATATTATGGACAGATATTTTAACGCAGTCTCTAATGCGTCCGAAGTCGTTTCTTGAAATAGGGGCCGGGAATGGTAAAAATCTCTGCGCCCTTCGTGGGATGGGTTTTAAAAATCTTTTCGGAGTTGAACCCAACAAGAATGCTCGCGACCTACTTTCAACTTTTGGATTTCACACTTATGACGGCACAGCTATAAATCCTTATTGCACCGCCGATTTAGTCTTTACTTCCGGGGTCCTTATTCATATCCCGCCCGACGAACTGCTGGCAGCCTGTCAGGGCATCTATGACGCCGCCGAGAGATACATCGTTTGTATCGAATATTTCTCTGATGAACCAGAGACGAAGCCTTATCGCGGACGGCACCTCTGGAAACGTGATTTCGGCGATTTCTGGATGGAGAATTTTGACCTACAGCCATTAGGCTGCGGCTTCGCTTGGAAGCGAACGACGGGCCTCGACAACTTGACATGGTGGACCTTCGCAAAATGAGGCTTGTTGATATCTACAAGTCACCTGATTCAGTTGATGTACTTTACAGGTTGCTTGAGGAACGCCCCAAATCGGCGAACATCAGCCACAAACTGATGCCAAGCCGCAAGAAGCACAAGGGTTTTGTTGAATCCTGCCCCTATACCGCGTGGTATCTGGTGTTAGTCACCTACGGACAGCGGGTCGGGGCAATCTATCTGACGCGCGAGGATGAGATTGGCGTCAGTATTTTTAAGGACCACGAGCGCTGTGGTTACGCTACGACGGCAATCCGAATGTTGATGGGGCTCCATCCACGCAAACGATTTCTGGCGAATATCAACCCTGAAAACGAGGGTTCAATCGCGATGTTCGAGAAACTCGGTTTTTCTCACATCCAAAATACCTACGCGCTTGATGTTTGACCTTTCGAAGCCCTTTATCATCGGAGAGGCCGGAACGTGTCACGCCTCTCCAAATGTCAGTGAGCGGCTTGGAAATGCAAAGCGATACGTTCTTGCCGCGAAGGATGCTGGTGCAGATTCTTGCAAGTTCCAAATGTTCGATAACACGGACTTGTTCTGTCCCTATGAAGGCGACGAGTTAAGAAAACCCCGTTGGTTGGATAGCTGGATGACCTTCGGCGAGTGGTGCCAAGTCAAGGAATTCACCGAAGCCTGCGGGATGATGTTCCTCGCCAGCGTGTTTCAGCATTCGATGGTTGAACAGTTGGGCAGGCTGGGTGTTGAGGCAACTAAGGTGGCGAGCCGTGCAGCAAAGAAATTTCCTTACGGTAAAGCACCCAAGCCCTATTTGATTTCAACTGGAATGTTGAAGTCATTACCGCTTGAAATGTCACAAATAGACCATGGACATCAATGCTATCGTCTTCAATGCGAATCCAAATATCCATCGACGGTACAATGGTCTAATGATCCTGACCTCCAACATGAAGGTTTTTCCGACCATTCCGGCACCCCAGAACGAGCAATCGACGCCCTATCGCGTGGCTGTAAGTTAATCGAGGTACATTTCTACATAGACCGGTTGGATGCGGGGCCGGACCTTCCTGCATCGTTAAATCTGGATCAACTCAAAACAGTTTGTGAGGCTAGAGACAAATGAACAACACCAAAGACGACAAAATTCTTCCCCAGGAATTCCACTTTGAGGACACGGCGGACAGCGTTCGTGTGAAAACCGTCGTTGGCAAGGACAAAATCAATCAGGACACCCTTGTCCGACATGCCCGACATTTCCGTCTCGGAGCCGGGACGATTATCAAGGTTCAGGTTATGACGAAGGAGTACGACGTTCTCCTATATTCAGCAGACTTTGTAATTGAGCGTGCAGTCGAAACGATGAAGCAAATCATTGATGAGCGCGGTGAGAGAACCGCCAACGTGATTGATTACGAAATCGTGCAGGACAGCGAGTGGAAGTCCTATGCGAAAGTGCTGGAGCCCGTTCCTGTGGTCGAGGAAGGTGAAACCGAGCGATACGTTCCGGGTGAAGCCGAGGCCAAGTGGAATCCCGGCAAGAAGACGTATGAAATCAAGATTGGGGACGAGGTTTTGGCGACGGAACGAGATAAGGACCGTGCCTGCCGAGTCAAGGACGTCTTCCACGTCCCGGGCCGTGACCTCGTTGTTCCTGGTACTTGTGGTGCCGTAGCTTTTCTTGCAACCCAGATGGCTGCCGCTTACACCAACATAGGCGCTTCTTATATCAATGCCCGAGGACGATTGCGCCCTTTTTACGGCCTCGCGTATGGATGAGGTCACGGCCTCCATGTCCACCACAACGCCCTTGCGCATCCCGGCCGAAGGGGCAATGCCCACCCCCAGGACCTCAGCCGCTCCGCCTGAGGGGCGGGCCACCACCACGCATACTTTCGTAGTGCCGAGGTCAAGGCCGACGATGGTCTTCGGGCTCAATGTATAACCTCCGCAATGGGCTTCACTATCACGCGGTTTGCAAACCGCAGGTCTATGTAGTCGATCTTTATGGGGCGGCGCTTTATCTCGTCTATCAAGTCAAAAAGCCTTGCCAGCTTCTGCTCATAGGAGCCCTCGCCCACCTTTATCTCCATGCCGTCTATCCTTACGGCAAGGTCCTTTGTGTCGCCGTCCAGGCCCACGATGTCCACACTCTGGGCCCTCTTTGCGATCCCCGCGTCATTGATGACCTTGGCCAGGCGGAGGGCCTCGTGGAACTCCCTGGTGTCCCTGGTGTCATAGGACTCGATGATGGGCAGGAAACG
>LAZR01001017.1_pt1 | contig 18905 bp, 14 predicted proteins | sample 329461 | NCBI WGS metagenome assembly LAZR01 (sample SAMN03002196, study PRJNA259156) | marine sediment metagenome | biome: sea floor; feature: Hydrothermal impacted sediments; material: marine sediment; isolation source: Loki non-amplified sample from Loki's castle hydrothermal vent sediment ...
GTCGAGAGGTCGTTGATCGGCGGCATGGACCGGGCGGCAATCTCGAAGGCGGCACCGAGGCCCAGGACGGGCAGTGACAGGATCAGTCCCAGCAGGGGGGCGCTAGCGCCACCCTGCCTGCGACGAAGCCAGACCACCAGCCCGGCCAGTGCAACGACGACACCGACACCCGCCGCCCAGGCTCCCCAGCCGGCAAGGTCATAGGCCTGTGGCCAAGGCCAGCCGTCGGCCCGAAAGCCCCAGACCGAGACTGCCAGAAGCGCGAGGGACGCGGCCCCGAGGAGGATCGAAAGGAAGCCCAGGCGCCGGGCAAGAGTGTCAGGCATCTGCAACCTCCCGTGGGCTGGCGGGATTGAGCCGCGGGTGGGTTTCCTCGCCGAGCCAGAAAAGAACCGCGCCCGAGACGAACATGGAGATCGCGACGAACCAGAAGGCCGCCTCGGCCGCGCCCGTCAGGCTTGCGGCAAGGCCGAGGCCGAGCGCGCCGATCGCGTAGCCCAGATCACGCCAAAACCGATAGATGCCGATGGCCGAGCCGCGCCAAGCGGGCGGCGTGATGTCCGCGACCGCCGCGGAGAGGTTCGGGTAGAGCAGCGCCATGCCAAAGCCCGCCACGCCCGCCGAGCCCGACCACCAGAGCGCGCCCGTGCCCATGACCACCATCGCCACACCAGCGCCGCAGATCCACATTCCCAGCACGTTGGGCCAGAACCGGCCCACTTGATCCGACAGCTGCCCGGTGAAAAGCTGTGAACCGCCCCAGACAAAGCCATAGACGCCGACGATCCAGCCAACTTCCGTCAGGCTCGCACCCTGGCCGACAAGGAAGACAGGGAATAGCGCCCAGACCAGCGCATCGACGAACTTCTCCACCAGTCCGGCTTGGGAGATCGCGAAGAGCCGCCGGTCGCGCCAGCTCATCAGGGCGAAGACCTCGCGCGTGGAGGGATGTTCGGACACGCCCTGCGGATAGCGCGGCAGCGATTTCGGGGGGGCTGCTTTGTGCGCGGCTGTTTCGGCTTTGGCCCACGGGAGTGTGTCCTTAACCCAGACCACCGTCAGGACCAGCGCGAGGATCACGACAGCCATCCCGAAAATTAGCAAGCCAACACGTGCCCCCAGCCATTCGGCGGCATAGGCCGTCAGGACGCCAGCGCTCGCCACCCCCACATAGCCGGCGAATTCGTTCAGCCCCATGGTGAGCCCGCGTTCCTCGGCCTTGGTGATGTCGAGTTTCGCGGTCTGCGTCATCGACCAGCAGAGGCCCTGATTGACACCCAGAAGCACGGTCGCTGCGACGATCCAGTTCCAGTCCGGCGCATACCAGATCATCACCGGGATCGGCAGCGCCACGACCCAACCCCAAAAGAGCACCCGCTTGCGCCCGATCCGCTCCGACCAGCTCCCGGCGACAAAGTTCATCACCGCCTTCACCGCGCCAAAGGCCACCACGAAGGAGGCGAGCAGAAGGAACGATCCGCGCTCAAGCCCGAATTCGCTCTCGGCCAGCGCCGGGACCACAGTGCGGGTCATGCCGATGGCGAAACCCACCAGCATGACCTGGATTAGTTGATGCGCGACCTGAACCCGGTTCTCACGGATGCCGCGCGTAAATTTGCTTGCGGTCATTCGGCGGACTCCGTTGTCGTGTTTCGCGGATCGAGCGCATGGCCGCTCGCAGGACCGCGCAGGGGCTGGATCAACATCCGGTCAAGCCAGAGATCGCGGGGCGTGCGGAACTGCTCAATCCCAATCTCCATCCCCTCATGGCCCTCGGCGGGCTGGGCGATGTAGGTGCCCAGAAGCCAGTCCCACCAAGGCAGGTTGAAGCCATAGTTCGAATTGGTCTCGTGCGGGTCGATGGAATGGTGGACACGGTGCATGTCCGGCGTCACCACGAAGAGGCGAAGCACACGGTCTACCGGGCGCGGCAGGTCGATATTGGCGTGGTTGAAGAGCGCGGTGGCGTTCAGGATCAGCTCGAACAGCAGCACCGCGACAGCGGGCGGGCCAAGCGCCGCGACCACCGCCAGCTTGATCCCCATGGAGATCACGATTTCCACCGGGTGAAAGCGCAAGCCGGTCGTGGCGTCGAAATCGAGATCGGCGTGGTGCATTCGGTGCAGCCGCCAGAGGCCAGGCACCGCATGGAACATCACGTGCTGGAGGTAGATCGCGAGATCCAGCAGCAGCATCGAGACGACGACGGCCACCCAGAGCGGGGCGTCGATGTTGTTGAACAGGCCCCAGCCACGATCCTCGGCGACCACCGCAAGCCCGACCGCAATGACGGGAAACGAAAGCCGCAGGATGATCGTGTCGACCACGACGAGCGCCAGGTTGTTCGTCCAGCGGATCACCCGAGGGATTTCCCGGCGACGCCGGGGCGCTGCAACTTCCCAAAGCGCCATTGCCACCAGCACGCCAAGAAAAATCGAAAGGCGGATCGTCGCTTCGGCGGCAAGGATTGTCTCTGACATGGATGCGGGCCTTTGGGCTTGTCGGGCGCGATAGATTCGCTATAATTCAAGTTATCGCTTGATTGATATAATAGCGGGAGACAACCGGTGTCAATTAGTCCCAAGATCGCCCTGCTGGAGGAATACGCCCTCGTAGCACGCGCTCTGTCCGCGCCGGCGCGGCTCTCGCTGTTGGAACAACTGGCGCAAGGGGAGCGCGGGGTGGAAGCGCTTGCGGAAAAGACTGGCCTCAACATCGCCAACTGTTCGCAGCACTTGCAGCAACTGCGGCGCGCGGCACTGGTCACCAGCCGCCGCGACGGCAAGGCAGTGATCTATCGGTTGACCGACGCGAAGACGCTCGAGCTGATGGACCTTTTGCGTATCGTTGCCGAACGGAACCTCGCGCAGGTCGAGCGCATCCTGCGCGGCCTCTCAGGGGGCGAGGACGCTCCCGAGGCCGTAAGCCGCGCGGACCTCGCCGCCCGGATCGCTGAAGGGTCGGTGACCGTTCTCGACGTCCGCCCCGCAGATGAATTTGCGGCAGGTCATATTCCAGGCGCGCTCAATACGACGCTGACGGAACTCGAGCAGATCATGCCGGAGCTGGATAAGTCCGCCGAAATCATAGCCTATTGCAGAGGGCCCTATTGCGTCTATGCGCACCAAGCTGTCGCGGCCCTTCGCAAACACGGCTTCAGCGCAAGGCGCCTTGAAGGCGGTCTGCCAGAATGGCGAGAAGATGGGCGTCCGGTTCTGTCATCTCATCTATAGCAACGACGGGACAACTTCGGACCGCGTGCAGCGGCTTTTCGTCGGCGCACCCGACACGCAACGCGTCTACCATTCCATCAACCCGCACGAGACCAATTCGAACTATGGCTTCAACCTACCTTGGTGAGACTGGCTTCTGGGGACCTACATCGCCCAGCCCGCCAAGGGCCATGAGGGGATGGAGATTGGGATAAAGCAGTTCCGCACGCCTCCGTGATCTCTGGCCCGACCGGATGCGGATTTGGAAGTTACTTTGCTCCAAAGTTCCTCGGGGTCGGCAGCGGTTCCGATCAAAAACTGGATATCCCCGGCGAAGAAAAGTCGGTCCGGCTGCGATGACATGAATTGCCGCAATTTTTCGCTCTGGTGATACCCAATCTTCGGACAGCGGTCCAGTCGACCGTCCGAAAAGAGCTGGCAGTTGCTGTATGCAGGTGCAGCATCCGATACTCTGATGCTTATAAAAAGGGGTCGATGCAGTCATGCGGCGAAGCAGGTGATAGCCCGAATTAAGCGCCATGCGAATGTCAGCTTCCATCGACGGAGCCTGGCCCGTTTGCAGCCGCAGCGAATTCACACTTTCCGCCCTTGGTGTTGGGCACAGTGAACGGCCCATAGCTGCCGTCCTTAAAGACCACATGCTTGCAGTCCAAACGCTCCACATTCCCTTTGGCTGTCACATCGCCGTGTCCAAGATAGTGAAGTAACTGCGAGTTCACGATCGGGTGGCTTTCAAAAATCTTGTGATCAGGCTCGGGCAGGCCAAAGCGCGTGATGTCGCCGTTGATCATCTTTAGAATACCGTGCATCACCTTTTGGGCCAGCCACATCGGCAGGTGCGGCCAGTCATGGGCAAAGACATCCGCAAATTTGCCCATGATATGCTTTGGAATGAAGTGATAGCCGCGCCGCACGCTGATAAATCCCGCATCCACCGCAAGCCCCCACTGCAAGTGACAGTGAGGGCTTCAGCTGAGCTATTAAGCTGCCGCTGTGCGAGAGGGCGACTGGCTATCAGTCCTCGTGTTTGGGCGGCAAACCAAACTTCGATACCGCCGCGCGAGGTTTGCGCGGCGTGTCCGCGATTTCGGCCGCCTTTGCGCGTTTCTCGACATCTGGCGAAGGTTTGACCGAGGCCGTTTTTGCTGGTGCTTTTGAACCCGATGGAGCGATATCAGGATCCGGTGCACGCGGTGTGATAGTACGGCCCAAACCCTCGCTATCGGCTTTCAGGCGCGGCGTGTCATCCATCCGGAAGGACGAAAAGAGGTCCGCTTGGATCTTGCTGAACTGCTCATCGCTGATCGTCGTGTCGATAATGCCAAATGCCATAGAGCGGTCCTTAACCAGATCCTCGATCTGATCAATTGCATTGAATACAATCTCTTGGTTCCAAATTTTGCGCGACGCTGACTTTGCGCGAAGCGCCCGGCGAACTTTCATCCAGTCGTGGAAATGCATCCCAACGAAGCGATCATGAACGGACGGTACAACCTGCCATGCACCCTCCAGATAAACGCTGACAGCGCCAAGGTTCTCAGGATCCCAGCGAACGTCGACCCTCTTCGACCCCATCCCCATAAAATACATCCCGAGCTCCGGGCTATGGTACCGGACCCCCATAACCACGATGCCTTGTTGGGAGACAGTACACTCAATGCGCTTGCCAAATGCCAGACGCTTGGTGGCGACATCCGGCAGCCCGCTCAGGGGGTAATTTCCGTCTTCCATATCGGCATCCCATTGCTCCAAGGGAGTACGGCCGCCGAGGCTGCTGTGCGGCGAGTTGTGATAGATATCGACCACCCAACGCACGAGGATAAACGCGACATCCTCAGCATCCAGACAAGCCCTATCCTCCGATTTGTAATCGCCGCGCTCAATCGAGTTGGAAAAAGTGCGGCCTACAAGACGTGGCATTAGGTCTGTGCTCAAAGTTCCAAAAATCCGCTCTCCTGTGCCACGCATGCCAGGAACCCCCGCGTGCGTACGCAGCGCTGTAACGCGCAAATCGAGACAACAGTGGGTGAAAGCACCTGACTTGAAGGCGGGCCCATTGTCCGTGACCATCAGTTCGGGCTTAACGGCCATCGACCACGGCGTGAGCGCGCCCGACGCATCCGCCCATGCCCCTTTATCGCTTACGACCATGCGCAGACATTCCTGAGCCGCACTGGCACAAGGGTTCCGAGTTAGCTTCATGCCAAGAATGACCTTCGTCCGGCAATCTATCGCAAGAACAAGCCACCAACGTGCCGTGTCACCGTTCAGTCCGATAAGGTCGAGAAGCTCGTCGCCAAAGAATTCCTTGAGATTGGCGGAATGGATGATCGACTGTAAGTCAATGCACCACTCATCCATTTCAACGCGTTCTCCGGGACGCGAAACCTCCAATCCCTTGTCGACCGGGCGCAGCTGCTTGATCGCAAACTCCCGGCCGTGACGCGCTATCATGACACGCAAAGGATCCAGTTTTTTGATTGCACCGCGAACAGCATCCCGTCCTGGAACACGAAGGATCAGCTTGCCTTCTGCTTCAAGGTGTTTGTTTTCGCTGCGGAATGCACGTTGGACGTCAACAACAGTCGTCTTCAGTGTTTTGCGCTCCAGCGTCAGGTAGCTGGTACGGATGGTCGACATCAGCAGCGATTGCTCTGCCGGGCGAAACCCGCTGTTCCGATTTCCACATTTTGACGTTGAATCAGCCAGTGCAGAAAGCCCGCGTTTTTCGCACTCTTTGTAGAGTTTGCGAAGATAATCGGCAGAGTAGAGCTCCAGGCCCTCCTTGTGGCCGCCTCCACGACCTTTGCGCACCGACTTCGCAATGCGTTTTGGCAATTGTCCATGTTCCAAAGCGTGATTCAGCATGTCACGCTCCGTGACATCCTGTTTCAAATAGGTAACCGCACGAGTTTCAATTTCGTGCAGGGACGCCTTGATACCCTTCTTGTTTGGGAGGATGAGACCTTCAGACACCATCTCCTCAATTGCCAATATCTGGACATAACGATTGTAGAACCGCTTTTTGGCCTCAGCTTCGAGCTGCGAGGGTTCAAACCGAGCACCCTTTGCCAAAGACACGGACTTCAACTCGTCAGGCAAGTAAAACCCTACCTCGTGCTTGATTTCTCCAGCTGCGCTGAGGCGCGAGAGCATCCCCATCGTAAATTGCTCAGTCATTCCCTGCCCGTTTGAAGGCTGCAAAAAGATCGTATCGCCTGACTGGCCTGCCCAGTCGAAATGTTTACGTTCGATGGTCAAACGGTCAGTCTGCTCGATCCGGAAACCGGACTTGATTGGATTAAGTTTTGTGAAGGCGTTGGTTTTGACAATAGCGTTCATGACTGAAGGCCTTTCCATTGGATAAGAGTTTGGGGGGTTGTGCGCTCATGGCGCAGGGGTTGAAGCTCGCGCTTCGAAATGAGCTGCAGGATCGCGCGGTATCCACGCTCCCGAAGCCCTACCTCATCAGTGAGGGCTTTGATGCTGATGGCACCTCGGAGGTGGCAAGCAACGGTGCGCACAGCGTTCTCAGCGTCCGGGTCGCGATCGTTGACCGCGGCGTTTATATTCGCGTTGTGCAGGGCAACTTGGTCGATATCCGCCTCTGTCAGCAGTCGCACAGAGGTGGCAAAGTTCTTTTCCTGAACCCACCAAGCTACGACCTCCATTTTTTCGAGGAAGTTTTTCGAGTGCAGCCGCGAGGTCGGTTTGACAGTGCATGCGACCCGTTCGCCACTCGCTTTTGTGACCAGCATATCGAAGACATGCCGTTTTTCATTGCGCCAACCGAACTTAAAAAGCGCCTGTTCGACAACATCCGCAACATCGGGCTGTGCAAACTGAAGGGACTGATGGTCCATTTCCAGCTTGCTCTCACCTTGCATGCGGGTGCCAGCCCCGTTCCCACGTACCGCATGGGCGGTGCAGTGCCATTTTGAGACGTTTTGAATTTTGCGGTCTGCCCGCGATGGTGCAGGCAATACGGTGCCCTCCGAAAAAATCGGCATATTCTGTCCTTTTCACATAAGGATACCGCTCGCCGGAAAGCCTTCCGACGCTGCCCGCAGGCTGCGATATTAATTTTTGATTTTGTGGGTAGAACCGCTTGTCGTCAGACGGTTCCGTTTGCAGCTGTTACGTGCTGCAGGGTGCTTGCGACGTTACTGTTGGATCTTAATCATCGTTTTCATTTCCTCGGTGGCCGGGTGCTTCCCATCGCCCGTCGGGATCCGACGCAGTCAATGTTAAGGTTGGCCAGTTGCCTGTTTCACGAAGTAAATTCTGCGTCCTACCGGGTATCTACCGATGTTCAGCCCTCGCTTGAGATCCAGAAACTACCCATAAAAATGGACCCGACAACCACCGTTTTTTGGCCAAACAAAAATGAAGAAAATATTTCCGTCCGTAGAAAAACGATACGATAGGGCTTTGAAAAAGTCCCTAACCATTTGATAAATATTTATTTCTCATGAAACCCCCTTCACCAAACATTGTTAACTCAATCAAAATTAAATTTCGAAGTGGTAAAACTTTGCCGCACGGAGATCCGAGGGCGTGCTTTTGCGCAACACACAACACTGAGAAAATGACGACGCGAATGCCCCAGGTGTCACGGCATGCTGGCGTATTGATTCGCCACAGGTCGATTCAGCTATCCCACGGGAGGATGAGCGCCGTGTACGAATCCTAAAGCTCGAGCTTTCGTAAAAGAAGGACTTGATTGAACTGGTGAAACCAAAGGCAGCGGCGTTCCTTTGCCCTCGTAAGCGAGCAGCTGGTCATTCCCCTAATCGGGATTCCGCAAAGGTAGGGATTAGCCTCGCCCTGTCGGTTCAAACCCGAGGCAAAATGAGCGAATTTCGAGAAACCTATTTCCGTGCCGAACTGAACGTATTCATCTTTTGATCAAGATAGACGTGCAGCACTTGGCAGTCGTCTCGGGAAAACCTTGCTTACGGAAAGGAGGCACTTGGTTTTGTCGGCCTATATAGGTCGATCGAACGCAAGAAATTCGATGGTCATCGCTAAAAAGCAGCGCGCTGCGAGATTTGATCAGTCTCACACGCGATGATCCTCAGGTAGAGAACACCTGAAATCGAGCTTCCGAGATACACTGTACCCGCTCATGTCCGTCTCAGGTCGCTGACCATGGCAGCTTCCGACACTCATACCACCATAAAGGAGTACATTTATAAGTCGCTTTATCCTGTCATGTTATGCAGATGTCGGGCCCCTGAAATACTCAGGGTGCCTGGCAGCAGCGTAATATTTATAAACTTGAACTGCCGTACGCATTCGCCTCCGATGCAATTGAGCAGGGGGCATAAAGTCGTAGTGGTAACAGTGGTAGTTTCAATTGGCCCTAACCGGCCATTTATCGACGATTTGGAATGTGGCGGCCCGGCAAGTCGAACCGACCCCACATTGCATGCGCAAAACCCTAAGACATTCGAACTCACAACCTGTAGAGCAAACTACCGTCCATTATTGTCGCACATTGGTCCGCATCTGGCTCGGGAGGATCTGTCGAGCGACGCGCCGAATACGTCGCTCCAGCCGCTTACTTCGCATTACATTTCGAAGGTCACATGGCCGTATTCGTCGATTGGCTATAGTGGATTGAAAGCGATTTCCCAGATATGACCGTCAGGGTCCGTGATATACCCGCGACGGCCGCCTTGGGGAGGCTCATCAGCTTCACAAAGCAATACCGCTCCGGCGGCAACGAGCTTGTCAATGACAGTTTGTACATTGCTTTCTTCGGGCAGATTGTGTGCAAGCGTTACAGCACTCGACCCCGACAGAACTTGCTGCTTCGTGTCGTTTCAAGGGACGATTTCAGCCAGGTGCCAAAGACAAATCCATTCATCTGGTAGAAGGCGATTTCCGCGTTCTCGAAGACCGGGGTCCAGCCGAACTCCTCCTGATAGAAGGCCTTCGATCTTTCGAGGTCGGATATACCAAGTGTTACCACAGCGTTCTGTTGCTGCATTTCCATATCCTTTACTTGGCCCGCACGACAGGTGCAGGCAGCTTTGCCTCGTTTGCAGTCGTCGCCGCTATTTTCACTGCCGGTGCTTTTGCGATGTTAAACTTCTCTTGACTTTTTAGACAGGCAGAAAAGCGCCCGGACAACCGAGCATCCAATTCGCGGCGATAGCCGCTAAATCCCGAAAAGTGGTCCTCCATGCTCAACGCAGTGAACTGCCGCCTCGCCGTCAGTGTCAGGTGCAGTGACGGCCCTGAGCCGACATTGACAAAGCCTCGCTAATGCTGCGGCGCGGCGCGCTGAACCGGCCGTACACGGCTGACGTAAAGCTCTGTCAGTCTGGTAAATATGTAGCCGTCAGATCAGTGCCATTTCTTGCAATAGCCAAGGCGATCTGGCAGTCGAGCCGAAGCAGGTCCAAACAAGATTTTTGATAGTCAGACCGTCGCCACCCATGTTCACAAGGCTCAATACTGCAGCACCTGATATCAGCGCATGGATGCGACGGCCCGGCAGGTATCGTCTGAGCGAAGCTGACAGCCGTACTCATACAACGCCCGTTGCATGTCGCGGGGAATACGCTTGTCGTATTTGGCGTAGTAGCCAGCGAGATAGCATCCGGTTCCTTCGCCGCCGAGGCATCGGAGAACCTTTTGATCATACTCGGCAACAGAACCGCCCCCGAGGATAGACGACGCATGGCAGGTCAGGTGGAGATATAGCTGAAAGTTGGTGATGGCCCCTGAGGGGCGGCATATCATGGCGTTGTTCACGCGCCGCAATTCTCATCTGAGAAAAGGATATGCCACATGAAAACAAATACTATTCCCCAGCTGCCCGATCCACATGGATTTTCTCCTGATCCTCTGACAGAACTTTTACGATCCGGCGCGCAGCGGTTGATAGAGCAAGCGGTTGAGGCCGAACTTTCAGTTCTGTTGGAGGCCTATGTCTCTGACAAAATGGACGATAGCCGCGCGCGGCTTGTGCGCCATGGTCACCTGCCAGAACGCGAAGTGCTCACGGGGATCGGGGCGGTGCCAGTCAAGGTGCCCCGTGTGAGGGACCGAGGCGGCGACGCCGAGAAAGTCCGGTTCACCTCGACAATCCTGCCGCCCTACCTGCGTAAAGCCAAATCCATCGAGGAGCTTCTGCCCTGGCTCTACCTCAAAGGTATTTCCACCGGCGACATGCACGAAGCGCTTGCAGCCCTGCTTGGGCCAAATGCCGCTGGGTTGTCCTCAACCACGATATCGCGGCTCAAAGCCGATTGGTGGGATGAGTATGACCGTTGGCAACGGCGCGATCTGAGCGCGCGGCGGTTCGTCTACATCTGGGCGGATGGCGTCTATTCCCGGCCCCGAATGGCCGAGGAAAAACAATGCGTTCTGGTGCTGATTGGGGCTGATGAGTGGGGTCGAAAGGAAATCATCGGTTTGGCCGACGGCTATCGTGAAAGCACCCAAAGCTGGCGCGAACTGCTCCTTGATTTGCAACGACGAAAGCTCACCCACGCGCCGGACCTGGCCATTGGCGGCGGTGCCCTGGGCTTCTGGAATGCTCTGCGCGAGGTCTTTGGCGCGACGAAAGAACAGCGCTGCTGGTTCCACAGAACGGGCAATGTGCTGAACGCGATGCCGAAGTCGGTTCAGGCCAAGGCAAAGGGCTATCTGCACGACATCTGGCAGGCTGAAACGCGGGTGGATGCCGCGGCTGCATTCGACTACTTCGTCGCGACATATGGCGTGAAATACGACAAGGCCGTCGCCAAATTGACCAAAGACTGCGACGTGCTCCTGGCATTCTATGACTTCCCTGCCGAACATTGGAAGCACATCCGCACAACCAATCCCATCGAAAGCACCTTCGCCACGGTTCGGCATCGCACCGGTAAAACCAAGGGCAGCCTCAGCCGCAAAACCGGGCTCGCCATGGCCTTCAAACTGATGATGTCAGCCCAGACAAAATGGCGCAAACTCGATGCTGCCAACCGCATGCCCGAGATCATCGAAGGGATTGAATTCAAGGACGGCATCAAGCAACTTCAAAGCGCCGCCTGATCACGCCGTCACCAACTTTCGGGCATAGCTCGGTCAGGTGCCTCGACTGTAAGTCGTCGGACCGTCCCAACAGGTGGGAAACTGTCAAAGAACTGGTCGAAACCGCTGCATTTGATCGCATGTAGCGCACGAATTAGTCGAAAGCCTTCCATACTAAAAATTTAACAGTCACGCTGAAATTTCAAAAATCAAGAGCTTGGGTAATGCTGCTGCGCCAGCACCCAGCGAGGTTGGCGGCATTGTCGTCGCTTGCCAACAAGACGAAGCGATAAGACTGGACCTTCCAACCTGCAGACCGAAAAAAAGCGAAGCTTGCACAGCAGAAAAGGTCAAGTTTCCTGGTCGTAAGAGAAGCTGCAAGCGAGTAGGGTGTCGGTCGGCAGGTAAAGCTCCTTCCCGCGCCGCTTTCGGCCCGCTTCTGATATAAGGTGTAGGTTTTTCTTTGCTCGAGAACCTACTACATACAGGAGTCTGTTCGCAGCGGCGATTTTGTCACTCTCGTTGAAGTGAGGCACCATACCTTCGAGTAGGCCAAAGGCGATTACCGCCTCAAACTCAGCGCCTTTGACGCCATGAATCGTAGACACGGTGATTCCAGTTTTTACGTCGAACACTTTCCGAAACATATCGAGATCAGCGATGGCGGCGGTTCCGGTTGCGGTTAGCTGGTTAATCCGTTTTTGGGAACTTCCTACGAAGGAATCATAATGCTCAATTAGCATGGGCGAGGCCTCACGGTCGACGCCGAGCGCCGCAAATAGAGCGTCGAAACACTCGATCAGATAGGTCAGACCATCGGTCGAGTGAGAGGTTATGCTGTTCGACGCACGTAACAGCGATTTTCGCGTGATGGTATTGGTGTTAACATCGGCCAATTCGAGCGCAGTGATAACTTCACTGGCCCAGCGGTTGCGCCGTATATACAGTTGTGGCGAAGCCACGGTCAGAATAATGCGCGAGAGCTTGTACCAAAAATTGTCGATGTCACGCGCGAATGGCACCATACCGGGACCGGAGAAACTGTATTCCGGCAATGCTACGACGAGTTGGCGCGTCATGCTCGCAAGTAGCGGCCACTGTGGTCCGACGATACAGACCTCGTTCGGAGGAATGCCCATGGTCTCAATATTGTAGCGGATAAGCCGAACTATCTCCGCGTCAAGCGCATTCCGGTTAGTAGAACAATCGAAAGAAATGACGCTTGAAAAATCCTTAAACTTGCCTTCTGCGGTGATCTTAGAGGTAAGCTGATTGAAGTTTTCAAAATAGCCAACTATCCGATCCGATGATCGGTAATTTTTCGAAAGATTCAGTTCTTTGAACGTCACGCTGCTCAATTTTGAAAATTCGGTGGACGTGATCGCATAGCCACCGAGTGAACCATAGATCGCTTGGTTCGGGTCGCCGACAATGAACGCCTTGGCCTTTCCCTCAGATGCTTTCAAGATAGCACCAAGAATCCCGTACTGGATTTCTTTGGTGTCCTGATATTCGTCGACCAACACCATCGTAAAAATCGAACCCAGCAGTATACTGATCGACGGTACGTCGCAGATTAGCTGATGCGCATATTCCAAGATCATTTCAAAATCAATTTGTCGGTTAGCGCACAACTCCTGCCAATATTGCTGGAGGAGCGCATCAACTCCTGCTCGCTTCCAGTGATCACAGTTGATCACATAGCCCACCGGAGTGAAATAATGGCCACAGTCGAATTTGCTAAGGCCGCCTCCACGTTGTGCGCACAATGTTTCATGTAGGCGCTCGGTATCATGGGCGTTGATTACTCGGAAACCGTTCTTCAGGGCGGGGTGATAAATCGAGTAAGGACGCAAGATCCATTCGAGGCAGAAGGAGTGGATCGTCCCGATCCAGAGTTGGCTGGTATCCACGCCCAGTTGCTCAATCCGTTCCTGAATCTCGTCAGCGGCGCGGTGAGTATATGTGATAGCGACCACCCGCTGCTTGTCAGAGGTCAGGAGCGACAGCTCCCGCGCAATTTTGTAGGTAAGTGTGCGTGTTTTACCGCTCCCTGGACAGGCTGAGAGAAACACGCTCCCCAGCTGCTCAATCGCGTTTACCTGATCTGCATCCAGATCATCGGCGTTCCAAACAAACATCAGAGTGTTGCGAGAATATTGTTGATACGGTCATGTGGAAATGCTTTCAGCATCTCGTTGCGAACATCGGAGAAGTCGATGTCACCAGTGCGGAAACGCGCAAGCTGAGCGCGCATAGGGTCGACTTGTGCTGGTAGAACGCCATTGGCCTGGATTTGGACTTTCAAACGATAGTCGATGATGGTCGCTAAGATTTCGTCAGAAACTGAGCCATGCGCCTTGAATATGGCATTTAAGATGTAGCCAGGAATATGGACGTCCGGTTTAATGGCCTTGCCGACAATAATCGCGAACCAGCCCTTGCCGACGTGACGCGCCATAGTCAGAACGCGCTTTCCAAATTTTGCGACGTCGCCTGACTCAAGGTCGGCTTTAGCCAACGCGATTGTTGCAGTATCGGTATAGACTTCGCCCACTACAGAGACGACGGCGGCGCTATTACCAGTGGAAATGAAGTCGACTTCGAATGTATGGTCAGAGAAATGCGTGCTCAGCCATTTGTTGCCGTCGGAAAAACTGGTCAGGGAAATGGCCCGCTTTTGCCCTGATGTCTGTGATCCAAGCGCGCGCTTTTTGGCCTTCTTTTCGTCTTCTCCATCAAGCGGGTCAGGCATGAGATTAATAAATGCTTTATCGAGGTCGGTGATTATTGCGCAATTCTTCTGTATGCGTTGGTCATGAAACAAAACGGCCACGTTCTCGAAACCAGTGCTACGAATGTTGATAAGGCTGATGCCAAGCTCGTCGAGACTGAGGCCAAGTACTTGCTTTATCATAATGGGGATGAGGATTTCCTCTGCATCGCCCTCGACGAGGAGAATGCTTTTTGCGAACAGCAGGTTACTGCGCACGGCGTCAAGGTAGCGCTGGATATTGCCAATCTCAGTTGAGTCGAGGCCTGCAGAGGGCTGATAAACCTCGCAAACTGTACCATTGCGCCCGAGGATATTGATGTTTTCTACATTGCTGGCTTCGGAAATGTGCGTCGAATGGGTAGAGTAGATAATCTGCGTGTCGTCATAGTTAAGGCGGTCAAAAAGAGTTTTCTGGATATGGGTATGTATGTGCGCCTCAGGCTCCTCGACGATTAGAAAGTTGGCGAAGGTCTCCTTCACTTTCTGGTATTTGAACTCCAAAAGTTTCAGGGTCAGATAAATGAGGTTCGCGCCGCCAAGGCTGAGCTCGTGTATGCCTCCTTCATAACCGGCTTCGGCCTCTCCAACGAACAGTTTTAGTGACTGGAACAATCGATCAGGTTCGCTCGACAGATCGGAACGGATCGAAAGAGACTTGGGCGAATATGTCTCGCCCGCGGCATCCGTGATGGTATCGCGAATATCAGTTCGGATCGTGCGAACATCGTCGAGTCCTTCTATCGCATCGTTGAGATTGAGGACCAAATCTGTAATCGGCGCGAAGGCTGCGTCGTCGATTTCGCCGCTCTTGCCCTTTAACAACGTAAGAAGCGGGTTGGTGCGATTGTTCTGGAATTCAGAAACTACGTCGCGGAGCGCTTGGATAAACGTGAAACCAATCTCGCGTGAGATGGAAAAAATGCCTGGCACTATACCGCCGATCTCGGGCGGTGTGAGCTCGCTCGGGAAGGTTACGGCCTCAAAGTCGCCCACCAGTGTTCGATAGACAGTCGGATCTGTAAAGTCGGCGCTGCTCTTTCCTGTGAAGACTGTCTCATAGTCGGTAATATCAATTTCTTGGCGAAGCGCTGCCAACGCCGCTGTGTCTCCCGGCGTCAGCTCTGCCAGCTTTTGCCGGATCGATGCTTTTGGGCGAAAAACCAGATTGTAGTTTGCCCGATCGACCAAAGTCCCCGAAATATTGCCAACGCCATGGAGGAAAAGCGATTGGATCGTTTCATCCTGTGAAACATCGGTAAATTCAAGGCTGATTATGATCCAATGACCACGCCATTCTCCTAAACCGCGATGGAAGTCTCGGTCATCAAGGCGATATGCCATGCGCAGGAGGTTTTCATCGAGCAATAAACGCATCGCGCGAAAGAGGTTTGTTTTACCCGAACCGTTTTCGCCAATAATCGTGTTCACACCTTTTTCGAATTTCACCGTGGCCCGAGAGAAGTTGCGGTAGTTGATTAGCTGCAATCTCGAAATGTGCATGCATCCCCCAGGGCTGTAAGTTGTCTTGTGGTTAGATAAAATTCAAAAATAGGATGAAGTAAAAAACATGTTGGTCAGCGGATATGCCTCATCCTTAGATTGTATATCAGTAGTACATCGCACTCGGCGAGTACAAGCTGCCGCGTCGCAAAGAAAATGACTACTCTTTACGATCGGGGCTGATCAAATCACAGGCTTTCGGTTTGCCATCCATAGCCTTGGACGTTGCGCAGATACACAAGGCACAATGCAATCCAAACAACATGCCTTGCCTCAAGTTCCAGATAACATCCGCGATATGCGAAGCGTGTACCGGTCTGTCATCCCTGAAACGAAGTCGGTCATGCCATGTAGGGCCTGCTCAACATTCGAAATGTCGCGTAGATCGAGTGAAAGCGCCCGCACGATCTGACGTGAATGGTCATTGAGCTTTGCTTCATTCCAATTGTTGGTGGCAAGCTGTTCATAGATTGGAGAAATCCCAGACAGTACGTTCCCGATGATCCTATGGCCAGAAACTTCCAGTTCAGTTTTCCGCTGTGCAGTAAAAATTCTCGCTCCCGAAAGCGTCTTGATTTCTTCAAACTGATCACTCAGCTCCCCTGCCTCAACCAATGATTTTGAAAAAGTGCCAGCCATTATGGCCGAATAATTGGCCTTAAACGCTTCAAGACAGCTCTCAATTCCTTTACCGATGCTGACCGCGCGAAGATACGCGATCTCTTCAGATTGATTCATTCCTGCGCGGTCTCTGTTGGGACGGTTAGCGAGCCGGAAAAGAGCCTCCTGAACCACTTCGAACGACAGCTCACCGGTGGTAAACGCATCTTCAAGATCGACAATATTGTAACAAATGTCATCCGCTGCCTCGACAACGAAAACCAAAGGATGACGCCGTCGCCAGCTCTCCGCTCCAACTGTAACTTCGGGCAGACCCAAGGTATCCGCGACTTCATCGAACAAAGCTGATTCTGAGTCAAATATACCGAATTTCTTTTTGCCGAAATAACCAGGTTCCATATATCTATTCGGCGCAAGTATCGTTTTAGTGTGCGCAGTAAGCGGATATTTCATGAATGATCCGAGAACTGCCTTAGACAGACGCATACCCCCATCATTGCGATACATATCCGTTTTAGCAATAATTCGGAAACCCTGCGCGTTCCCTTCGAACGAGGAGAACTCCTCATGAAGAGTATTGTCCAGATCCTTGAACATGCCCTGAGGTGATTCAAGCATTTCCGAAAACCACGCTCCAATAGCATTCTCGCCTGAATGCCCAAACGGAGGATTACCGATGTCGTGCGCGGCGCAAGCCGCTTGCACAATGTTTGCCAAGCTATTTTCTTCGCCAGCCTTAATTTCGCTATTCTCAACAAGCCACTGCCCGATGGCCATTGCCAGTGATCTGCCTACACTGCCTACCTCTATCGAATGGATCAGGCGATGGTGAACATGGTCATGTTCATAGAGAGGCTGCACTTGGGTTTTATTGGCCAAGCGGCGAAAAGGTTCGGAAAAGACAATTCGGTCATAGTCCTGTGTGAAGATGGATCTGCTGGCCTGCTCAGAATACTGATGATCGTGTAACCGCTCGTTCGAAATAAGTTTGTCCCAATCCACGATGCTAATCCTTAAGTAAATGAACTTTAATACTGCCGTCGCTTACCTGTAGTTGCAAGGTGACACATCGCAACCTCTGAAATGACGCTGCACCATTAGTAGTGCAGGCGAAGAAGGCTAATGTGGCAGAAAATACCCCGACACTGGTACTGATCACAAATGGCGCAAGATACATCCAGCAGATGAACAACTTCAGATCCATTTCCTCACATTGCAGCTCAGCATCGCATCGGGTGGCGGGAAGCCGGTTTTCGCTGACAAAATTGAACCGAGGGAACGCCCTGAAATCTGTTCAATGGCCACTTCTGGTAAGCTGCCTACGGTGTGAATGTGATGATGTAGGCCTGATCGAGACGCGAAAAACCTACTATTTACGCCTACACTGGGATTAAAACGAAGGTGGTTGAATTGCAGATCGGAGGCGCCGCCGCGCGATAGCCTCGGTCTGTCACGTCCCAAAGGGCAACTACAGCTTGCAACTATGCACTGGCTGCTCCCTGCGCACAGCGGACCTTGGCGTACAGCGCAGCACGGGGGCTTCGATGTGCTACCGCTTGAATGGCCGCTTTTGCAATTCTGGCACAGAGCCTTCGCAGATGCAGCTAAATTCCGGTTTCCGCCCTCCCTGCTTGAGTGTTCAGCATTTTCCTGCACCCGACTGGGGCTGGTCACACTGAACACAGCACTCGCTTACATTTTGTACACATGGTGTTTCGGGCTGCACGAAACCACGACAGGTCCACTATGCCTTGCAGAACGCCAAACACCCCGGGCAGTCGTACTGCCCGGGGTGTTTCATCATCTTTTTAGCTACTCATAATATCCAGCAAACAGCGATGTGCAGCAATGTGGTCCAGCACACAGTTACGACTGTCGAGAAAATGCTGAAACAGGAACTGCAGCTCGATTAGTTGTTTGCCGCGATCTGAATAGACCGGCGTTTCGCGAAATTCGCCACGTGGGCCGAGATCATCATATCCCGCTTGGTCACCCAGAAACGTCCGTCGATCTCACCCTCAACTGTTACGGCTGTCGCACCGGAGGCCAATGCGTGCCCACCGTCCGCGTGCATCTCGCAGTCTTCCCTAAGCCACTTCATGTGTTCGGGTGAGCCATGCGGTGCGTCCGGTGGGCGCTTGGACACACGAAGTGCTGAGTCAGCACCTAGAAGCGTGATCCTCGATGCACCCAAGACGAGCGCAATGTCGCACGCCCGCGTTACGGCGTTCAGCCCCGAACCAGCCCTTACCGTCTCAGGATAGTACGTGTAGTACATCCAATCTTCGTAGGGCATGATGACATCATCGCCCATATCGACGGGACGTTCATTGATGCCGACGTAGTTGTGGAAGAACGTGATGCGCCGGTCCTTCGATTCTAAAAGTTCGATCATGTGCGGGTGGACGCTTGACGCAACGAGGTATTCGACGGGTGGAGCAGACGCCCATTCCTCGACCTGTTGCGGCGTCTGGTCTACCGTGAATCCGTGCGTCACGCAGTGGCCGTTCTCATGGAGCCAGATCATCGCCGAGTTGCAGCCCCACACCTGGTCCGCGTCTTCGATGAGCAGACGACCGTAGCGGGCGAAATCGACCGTGGTAGACACCAAGGATGCACCTATCATGGGCGACCCGGCGAAATCCGTGCCCATGTACATGGGGTTTTCTCCGCCGACACGATGTAGTACCAACCGGACCTGTTCCGCCAGCGGCGTTCCGGTGGCCCGCTCGAGGGCAAGCCCC
>LAZR01001019.1_pt1 | contig 18866 bp, 20 predicted proteins | sample 329461 | NCBI WGS metagenome assembly LAZR01 (sample SAMN03002196, study PRJNA259156) | marine sediment metagenome | biome: sea floor; feature: Hydrothermal impacted sediments; material: marine sediment; isolation source: Loki non-amplified sample from Loki's castle hydrothermal vent sediment ...
GTGGCTGGGTCAACCATCGCCATAAACACAATAGATAACATCACCATCAATTGTGAAAGCAATAACCAGCCTCGACGACGGCCCAAGTGCTTCGTCAAAAACGGTAATGGCATCACATCAACTAAAGGAGCCCAGACAAACTTAAATGAATAACCCAAGGCTGCCCAGCTGAAATAGGTAATCTCACTTTTTGTCGTGCCGACCTCACCCAACCACAAACTGAGTGTCGAAAAAATCAGTAATAATGGCAGACCAGCCATAATGCCGAATACAAACATCATTAGCACTTTTGGCTGAGTAGAAGCTTGCAAACTGTCTTGCCATGAACGAAGTCGTGCGATCAAACTGGTCTCTCAAATTGGCGTTAATCGGCTAAAGTAACACTGACACGTCTCTCAATCCACTATTGCATAAACCGAGCTTTATATTTATTCATCACAAAAAATGAATCCCTTGTTTCTAGAGAGAAAATTATGAGAAAATACCCTTCCCCCTTCTACGGCTGATACGCACACAATCCCATCAAACCTAATGGCAAAACAACGTAAAATAATTCACGTCGATATGGATGCTTTTTTTGCCTCCGTGGAACAGCGTGACCATCCTGAATACAGGGGTAAACCATTGATAGTGGGTGGCCAGCCCAATAGTCGTGGTGTCGTTGCAGCCTGTAGTTATGAAGCAAGAGTCTTTGGTATTCATTCTGCTATGCCCTGTTCTCGGGCTTATCGCCTTTGTCCTCATGCGCTATTTGTGCCGCCTCGATTTGAGGCTTATCGCGACGTTTCTGAGCAAATTAGGGAAATATTTTGGCACTATGCCAGTGAGGTTGAACCCTTATCGTTAGACGAAGCTTATCTTGATGTCACCTTTACTGAGGCCTATAAAGGTTCAGCCACGCTGATTGCACAAGCCATCAAACGTGACATTCTCACTAAAACAAACCTCACTGCCTCAGCAGGTGTGTCCTACAACAAATTTCTCGCCAAGATTGCTTCTGATATGGACAAACCCAACGGCCTCTTTTTAATCACACCAGATCACGGCGAAGCCTTTGTTGCCGATCTTGCCATCGGCAAATTTCATGGTATTGGACCAGCGACAGAAGCAAAGATGAATCATCTAGGTATTCGTACGGGTAAAGACCTGCGCCAGAAATCCTTAGCTGAATTAACTGAGCGCTTTGGTAAAGCAGGTCAGTATTACTTCAATATCGCCCGAGCCATCGACGAACGTCCCGTTCGCAGTCAACGCATTCGTAAATCCTTGGGCAAAGAAACCACCTTTGCCGAAGATATTCACTCCATTCCGGAATTAACCGCCAAACTATTGGATCTAGGCGAACGCGTCTTCGAAAGCCTGAATAAACAAAACCTGAAAGCACGCACTGTCACCGTCAAAGTGAAATATGCTGACTTTCAGCAGGTCACTCGAGCTCACAGCGCTGATCACATTATTGCCTTAGCTGACTTAAGGCAGATTATCCCATTACTCTTGGAGAAAACTGAGGCCAAGACTAAATCGGTTAGACTGGTCGGATTAAGTATGAGTGGGTTTGATTTACCACTAATCGATAAAGTTCAAGCACAACTGGATTTAGCACTTAATGATGGTTTTTAAATAGTATTAGGCTAAATCCATCGGGTAGTTTTGATCAGAATTTCTCGGTGTTAGTAGAAGCATATTGGTTGAGCATAAAACATCAGCCCAACCAATATAAAACGGAGGATTAAATGTTTACTTAAACATTGACTTAATGCAATTAGACCAAATTTTCAAACGACTAAACGCACACTTAACAAAATTGCCATCCTTATGTTTAAACTGTTTTTTTAGTGCTTTTTTTACTTCCCATGTGCCTTTATAACCATTGGGAAACACCACTAAGTCACCGGCTTTAAAGGTAGTTGCTGGACCACCACCTTCAGGTGTCATCACACACTCACCTTCTAGAATAAAGGCCACTTCAGTCGTCACAAACGCCCAAGGAAACACAGAGACTTCTTTTTCCCATGTCGGCCAATTGGCAACACCCATTTTTTTTAATTGGGCTTCACTGGGGTGACTATCGACGGTAATTTCTTTCATTTTATTTCCTAAATTTGAGTATCGCTAAGAACCTTTACATCATCTGCAGATTAACACAGCCCTATTATCTGTGCGGCTTATCGCTATGCAGGTTACATCCGATAGCGTCATCTGGATAAATTCATAATACTTCGTTTTTGCAAACAATAGGGCAGTAAAAAACTCATTATCTTTGTATCAGCACCTACCTAAATTTATGTTAATCGCTCTGATTTTGATTGGAGCTTAAGCGTGCATTCAGTCTCTTTACAACCTCTTTCATTTCTAAGTGTTGGTCAAACAGCCATAGTTAATTGATTAAATGTTGATGCCAGCGTTATGTATCGATTGAATGCGATGGTATTAGTAATACCGCTTAAACTCATCCATATAGCGACATTTAACGGTTCTTTACATCTTAAACTTGGCATCACTATTAACGCAGAGCAGCTAGGTTATCCAGCGGCATTGTTGTTCAAGGGCCAGTTTAATAATAATGAACCGTTTGCACTGGAGTTGCCTCCCTATCGGTTCCCAACTATACGGCAGATGGTTTTACGTGATTGGCGTGAAGTGCGTCATTTTCTGAGATGTGCCACAAAGTTTATTAACTCAGGTGTGGTATTGGTCTGGATATTAACCAATATGCCTTACGGCATAGAGAAGGCCATTGCCGTGATTTGGTCAGGTTGGGTTGGACAATACATGGCACCTATCTTATCTCGGTCTGGTATAAATCCTGAATTAACGATTGCGCTGATTTTTGGTTTTGTGGCTAAAGAAAGTGTGATTGATACGTTATTCGTTGTTTATGGCTTAGAAGATACCGCTTTATGCTGTTTACCTTTATATACGCCTTGTTTGTCGACCATCGCGACTATTCGAGCCGAAGCCAAATCGACATGATTCACAGCACTGTCTTTTATCTGGCCACTAAGTTTGGCTTGGATTGTGAGCATTGCGGTTTACCAAACGGCTTGCTATTTGACTTGATATACAGGCAAGCTAAATCAGGCCCAATTTGCCATAATGGTGGTTTATTTTTCACACTGAAGTGCCTATGCAGTATGTCGGTCAACCCGCCTTAAATGTTCTACAAAACGTGTTTGGTTACACGGTCTTTCGTCATAACCAACAAGCCATCGTTGATCATGTTACTGCAGGTGGTGACGCACTGGTATTAATGCCAACGGGTGGCGGGAAGTCACTGTGCTATCAGATTCCTTCCCTGATTCGCTCTGGCACAGGCATCGTTGTTTCACCATTAATTGCCTTGATGCAAGATCAAGTTATGGCGCTAGAGGAGCTGGGGGTAAAGGCAGCTTTTTTGAATTCCAGCCTGTCTGCGGCAGAAGCCAATCAAGTTGAGTCAAAGCTTGAAGCGGGAGAAATTGACTTACTGTATGTCGCTCCTGAGCGTTTATTATCTGGACGCATGTTAGCCATGCTTGAACGTATTCAAATTTCACTGTTTGCTATTGATGAAGCTCACTGCGTATCCCAATGGGGGCATGATTTCCGACCCGAGTATCAACAGCTACGAATATTACACGAGCGCTTTCCCTCTATTCCCCGTATAGCTCTTACTGCAACAGCCGATAAACGTACTCGTGCTGAAATTATTGAACAACTCAATCTGCATCAAGCAAACGTCTACCTCAATAGCTTTGATCGTCACAATATTTTTTACGCTATTGCTGAAGCCCAGCAAGCCAAGACTCAATTATGGGATTTTATTAAGACGCAGCATCCTAATGATGCGGGCATTGTTTATTGTCTGTCACGTAAGAAAGTGGAAGCCATTGCCGAATGGCTTCAAGACCAAGGGCGTGTTGCCCTGCCCTACCATGCCGGTTTATCTTCACAAATTCGTGCTGAGCATCAACAACGATTTTTACGTGATGAGGCAGTTATCATTGTTGCCACTATCGCCTTCGGGATGGGGATAGATAAACCCGATGTACGCTTTGTTGCCCATTTAAATCTACCTAAAAACATTGAAGCCTATTATCAGGAAACTGGCCGTGCTGGTCGCGATGGTCTACCCGCCACTGCATGGATGGCTTATGGCCTGCAAGATGTCATTACCTTACGGCAATTTATGCAAAATTCGGATGCGCCTGAGATTATCAAACGTGTTGAGCATCATAAACTGGATGCCATGCTCGGTTTATGCGAATTAATCACCTGCCGTCGTCAGGCATTACTGGCGTACTTTGATGAAGATGCACCAGATAAATGTGGTCAGTGTGACAACTGCCTCAACCCACCTGAACACTTTGATGCAACAGAAGTTGCCCAAAAAGCCTTGTCCTGTGTGTACCGAACCGAGCAACGCTTTGGCGTTAGCTACCTTATAGATGTGCTTTTAGGTAACGACGACGATCGTATTAAAACCAATCAACACGACCAGCTGAGTACCTTTGGTATTGGCAACGAGCTTAATACGACACAATGGCGTGGCGTATTTCGACAATTAATTGCAACGGGTTATTTAGACATTGATGTCACACGTTATGGTGCACTTCGCTTGACTGAAAAATGTCGTGCCGTATTGAGAGGTGAACAAAAATTGCTTTTACGTAAGCAACAAAGTAAATCCACTGTTAGCAAAAGTACTAAAAAGAATACATTGGTCAGACCTCAAGATCAGGCCTTATGGGATGCTCTACGTGAATTACGCGCTGAACTCGCTAAACAAAATGGAGTGCCTCCCTATGTCATTTTTCATGATGCGACTTTGCAAGAACTTTGTCGTTATCGCCCCAACGATATGACGGCCATGCAACGCATCTCTGGCGTGGGTCAACAAAAACTGGCTCATTACGGACAGGCATTTTTGACGGTTGTAAAACAGCACCCGCTATCAGAACTATTAAACAATGGCTTAAGCGATACCATTAATCAAACACTGATGTTGCATGAACAGGGACTAACGGCAGAAGTGATTGCCCAGCAGCGAGAGCTGAAGCAAAGCACTGTCTATAGTCATCTTGCTGAAGGCATCACTGCCGGGTTATTGGATGTCAAAAAGGTCGTTAATCTCGATGAGTCTGAACTCAAAGAAATTATATTTATCATCGAATCTCTTGGTGAAGAAGCCGAGAGCCTGAAAGCGGTCTATCAGGCGCTCGACGAAGCTTACGATTACGGAGTTATTCGATGTGTATTAGCCTCCGTCTTTTAGAGCGCTGATACGACATTTAATTTGTTGTAAAGTCATAGTCATAATCAATCATTAACGGCGCATGATCGGAGAATGAATCTTCACGGTATATCTCTGTTGCTCTTACAGTGTCCTTCAATGTTGGTGACAAAATATGGTAATCAATTCGCCATCCAACGTTATTTGCGCGAGCCTGTCCACGATTAGACCACCAGGTGTATTGATGTTCATCTTGTGGAATCTCACGGAAGGCATCAACAAAGCCCATCTCATCAAATAATTTATCCAACCAAGCCCGTTCTTCTGGTAAGAATCCAGAGTTCTTCAAATTGCCTTTCCAGTTGCGAATATCTTCATTTTTATGCGCGATATTCCAGTCTCCACAGATAACATAATCACGTCCAGATTTTTTCATTTCCAGCATTTTGCCTTCAAAAAAATCCATGCAACGATATTTTACATTTTGGCGTTCTTCTTTAGAGGAACCTGACGGCAGATACAAAGAAATCACACTTAGCTTGCCAAATTTTGCTTCAATATAACGTCCCTCAATATCAAACTCAGCATTACCCATGCCAACAATGACTTCATCAGGTTTGGTCTTAGAATATATCGCCACACCGCTGTAACCTTTTTTCTCGGCATCATGGTAATAACAGTGATATCCTTCCGGTGAAAATATCTCATCGTCCAATTGATGAATTTGAGCTTTGGTCTCTTGAATACAAACAACATCAGCATTTTGTTTGGGCAGCCAGTCGAAAAAACCTTTACGAGCAGCCGCTCGAATGCCATTAACATTGGCAGTGATTATGCGCATGGGTCATCCTATTGAAAAATAATCACATAATACCATTTACAAATCAGATATAAATCAGGATAATGTCGGGCTCATCTGTAAAAACAGATAGCTAACTTTAGCTACAGATAAATGAATTTTTAGGAGAAGCACTTTGGCAAATTCGGCACAAGCAAAAAAACGCGCGCGTCAGGCAGAAATTCACCGTCAGCGTAACGCCAGCCAACGTTCTGCGATGCGTACTACAATTAAAGCTTTAAGAAAAGCAATCTCAACTGGTAACAAAGAAGAAGCTGTTGCTGCATACAAAGTTGCTGCTCCTGCTTTAGATCGCATGGCAGGCAAAGGTATCATTCACAAAAATACCGCAGCACGTGGAAAAAGTCGTTTAAACAACGCTGTCCGCGCGATGTAATTAACGTTTCTAACGTTATATAAAAAAACCGACTTTATGTCGGTTTTTTTATGTCTGATATTTAAGCTTTATCCGGTGATAACTAGATTATCACGATGAATCAATTCAGGCTCATCAATGTAACCAAGTATTGACTCGATCTCAGAGCTAGGTCGACCTTTAATTTTAAAGGCTTCATCCGCACTGTAATTCATCAGACCTCTGGCAACCTCATGCCCTTCAACATCGCGGCAGATCACTAACTCTCCCCGAGTGAAATTGCCTTCAATGTGAGTGACACCAACAGGTAGAAGACTTCTACCCTGCTCTTTTAGAACGGATACAGCACCTGCATCAAGCACAAGCTGGCCCTTAGCAATTAGATGCCCCACTAGCCACTCTTGTCTGGCCTTAATTGGTTTATTATCTGGCCACAGCAATGTTCCCACTGCATGACCTGCTGCCAAATGACGTAGGTTATCAGGGTGTTTACCAGATAAGATGACCGTGTAGGCACCAGAGCGAGCTGCGCGACGAGAGGCAAGCAGTTTGGTTGTCATACCACCACGGCCTAAATCACCTTTACTATCCCCTGCCATTTGATCAAGAGCGGGATTACTCGCAGCTGAGGCGGCAATGAGACGAGCATGAGGATCAAGTCTGGGATCTGCATCAAATAAGCCATCTTGATCGGTGAGAATAACCAACACATCCGCTTCAACTAAATTAGCTGTCATCGCTGCTAAAGTATCGTTATCGCCAAACCGAATTTCTTCAGTAGCAATCGTATCGTTTTCATTTACGACGGGTAGAATGCCTAGCTCAAGTAAGGCTTGAAGCGCACTACGTGCATTCAAATGTCTGACACGGTCTGATAGATCAGAATGGGTTAATAATATTTGTGCTGTTTGAATGCCATGTTTCTCACATTCTGTTGCGTAGGCATTCACTAAGCCCATTTGACCGACGCTAGCTGCCGCCTGAAGACGATGAATTTCATGGGGACGCTTACGCCAGCCTAAGCTTTGCATACCTGCTGCAACAGAGCCTGAAGTGACCAAAACAACCTCTTTACCCTGGCGGCGTAATTCCGCAATTTCAGTACTCAACCAGCGTATTCTGTCTCTATCTAAACCTTCACCTACGCGTGTTAATAAAGCACTGCCGATTTTAATTACCCAGCGTTTGGCATGTATTAACTGCTGATGAGGCTCTGTCACGACGAATTATTCCTCAGAAACGTCTTGCTCGACTGCGTTTTTAAGCTCTGCCTCTTTTAATGACTCAAGATAATTCATGACATCACCAACAATGGCATCACAGCCTTCACCCGTTTGACCACTAATACGGAACACTTTGCCTTTCCAGTTCAACTTATCAATGACTTCTTGGCAGAGTTCTTCACGGATATCTTCAGGGACCAGATCCATTTTATTTAGGACTAACCACTGATCCTGACTCCCCAATGCTTCGCTATATCGTTCTAGTTCACGGTTGATAGTTTTCACACTCTCGACCGGATCTTGCTTAACATCGGCCGGCGCCATATCTACCAAATGGAGTAACAAGCGCGTTCGAGTTAGATGCTTGAGAAACTGAATACCTAGACCAGCCCCTTCAGCAGCACCTTCAACAAGACCAGGGATATCCGCAATAACAAAACTACGGACATCTTTGAGCGTGACGACACCTAAATTAGGATAAAGCGTTGTAAACGGGTAGTTTGCGACCTTAGGCTGGGCAGCGGAAACTTGACTAATGAACGTCGATTTACCCGCGTTTGGTAAACCAAGCAGACCAACATCCGCTAATAACTTCATTTCCAGACGTAAGGTTCGCTCTTCTCCAGGTGTCCCCTCACTAGTCTGACGAGGAGCACGATTAATACTGGATTTATAACGTGCATTTCCCAAGCCATGCCAGCCACCTTTTGCAACCAGTAGCTTGTCACCTTCATTGGTTAAATCACCAATCAGTTCTTCGGTATCATCATCCCAAGCTTCAGTACCAATAGGCACCTTGATGACGAGATCTTCGCCTCGCGCACCGCTACATAGACGACCACGTCCATGCTCACCACGCTCAGCTTTGTAATTACGTTTGTAGCGGAAATCTATCAGTGTATTAACTTGCGAATCTGCGACCAAATAAATGTCGCCGCCATCACCACCATCGCCACCATCAGGGCCGCCAAAGGGAATGAATTTTTCGCGACGAAAACTCAGACAGCCGTTACCACCGCCACCGGCGCTGATTTTTATTTTCGCTTCATCCACAAATTTCATGTTGTAACCCGATCATCATTTCATAATTTATCTGGCCTAAGGCCAGAAACAAAAAACCCCGCATCAGCGGGGCTTTGAGCTGTTTGCCCCAACGGGCCAACAAGATTCTTACTCAGCTACAACACTGACGAAAGTACGATTAAGTGGACCTTTGGTCTCAAATAATACTTTACCTTCTGCTGTCGCAAATAAAGTATGGTCTTTACCAATACCTACATTGCGACCTGCGTGGTAACGAGTTCCGCGTTGGCGTACTAAAATGTTACCACCTGTTACAGCTTCACCACCATAGCGTTTCACACCAAGGCGTTTCGACTCTGAATCGCGTCCGTTACGCGTACTACCACCAGCTTTCTTATGAGCCATGTGTTAACCCTCTTCTAAGTCAATCTTAGGCAGTGATGCCTGTGATTTCGATTTCAGTAAATGCTTGACGATGCCCCATTTGTTTGCGGCTGTGCTTACGACGACGGAACTTGACGATTTTAACTTTATCGCCACGACCATTCGCTGCGACTTTAGCAGTAACTTTTGCACCATCAAGGTAAGGAGCGCCGACTTTGATGTCATCGCCTTCGCCTACCAACAGTACTTTATCAAGTTCTACCGTGTCACCTGCTTCAGCAGTCAATTTTTCAATGCGGAGCTTTTCGCCCTCTTTAACGCGGTATTGTTTACCGCCAGTCGCGACAATAGCGTACATCGCTGTCTCCAAAAGTAATAAGTTAATGTAGGTTCGCCTACAAAAGACCGGCAATTGTATCGCCTTTCTATTGCAAGATCAAATTCATATTGAAATATTTGCGCCGTCTTGCTGCACATGAGAAAGTACGCGTTTACCAATTATAGGCAGAATACTGTTCCGTGGATATACAATCCATTTACGATCTTATTGAAGATGATATGAAAGCTGTCGATCAGTTGATTCAACACAAACTGACTTCAGACGTTGCCCTCATAAACCAACTCGGGTTCTACATCATAAACAGTGGCGGTAAGCGCCTTAGACCTGCTTTAGCAATTTTGTGCGCAAGAGCCTGTGGGTATGAAGATGATAGCCATATCAACTTAGCAACTATTATTGAATTTATTCACACTGCAACCTTATTACATGACGATGTTGTGGACAACTCCAACATGCGACGTGGAAAAGAGACCGCAAATGTTCTCTGGGGAAATGAAGCCAGCGTGCTAGTAGGTGATTTTCTGTACACCCGTTCATTTGAAATGATGGTGGAAATGAATTCAATGCGATTAATGCAAATTCTTTCTCACACAACTAATGTAATTGCTGAAGGAGAAGTCTTACAGCTGCTTAATTGTCATGATGCCAGTACAACTGAAGCTCGCTATCTTGAAGTTATTCATCATAAAACTGCCAAGCTATTTGAGTCTGCAGGTCAATTAGGTGCCGTCATTAGCAATGCAAGTGAAGATCAAGAAGTGGCTATGGCTGAATACGCTATGCATCTAGGAAGTGCTTTTCAACTTGTTGACGATATTTTGGATTACAGTGAATCGAGTGAGACTATCGGTAAAAATATTGGTGATGACTTAGCTGAAGGCAAACCGACATTACCATTGATTAATGCCATGTCAAAAGGCTCGTCTCAACAAGCGGCTGTTATTAAAGAAGCAATAGAAAACGGTCAGCGCGAACGTATTCAGGATATCATTCAAATCATCAGTGATACCGGATCAATCGAGTACACAGCTCAGGCTGCACGTAATGAAGTGGCTCAAGCAAAGCAAGCCTTAACAGTTATTAAAGACAGTCCCTATAAAGAAGCATTATTATCGTTAGCAGATTTTGCTATCCAGAGAAGTTACTAGCCAAAAGTCACATAACGTCAATCAATGGCAATGCTGTGATGACTTCCGATATTTAGATAATATCTACTCATCAGCTAATCCATGTTCACTAATGATGGAATGAATAATTGGTGTTATTTGTAATGTATTTGATGCACAAACGACAGAATGACTTCAAAGCAGCTTAACCTAATAGTAAAGCCTGGGATTACCATAACTCAGATAATTGTCGACAGTTCATTTCCCACCTCGTTGATAAGTTTGTGATCATCCTAGATGATGTACAAGATTATCGAGAGTGCTACAGTGACATTTTCTAGCTGCTGACGTTAATCGTTTTTTTATTCAAGGTGCATTCTGTTCTCTAGTTATGGCTCAAATATATAAATATCACCTCTTTATCTGCACTCACAGTCGTGATGATGGTTCGGCAAATTGTGGGGAGCATGATTCACAATCCTTGCGAGACTATGCAAAACAGCGCGTAAAAGAGTTAAAAATTAAACGCGTTCGTGTCAACAGTGCGGGCTGTCTAAACCGTTGTAAATTGGGTCCCATGTGTGTCATCTATCCTGAAGGCACTTGGTATCATTTTGAAACAAAGAACGATATTGATGACATTATCAATTCACACCTTATCAACGACACCATAGTGGAACGCCTCGTAAAATGACGCCAGATGAGTATTGTCGTGATAAAGCGGCAAAAAGTGGTTCAAGTTTTTATTACAGCTTTCTTTTTTTACCACCCGAAAAAAGACAAGCTATAACGGCTGTTTATGCTTTCTGTCGTGAAGTTGACGATGCTGTAGATGAAATATCTGATCCTGAGGTGGCTGCTCAGACCTTAGCTTGGTGGCGGATAGAAATTGACAATACATTTGCTGGAAAACCAACCCATCCTGTCGGCAAAGCTTTAGAACATGCGCTTACCCACTTCCAATTGCATCATGAATATTTCATCGAAATCATCGATGGTATGGAGATGGACTTATTCCAGCATCGCTATGAAGCTTTCAAGCATCTCGCTCTATATTGTCATCGTGTCGCCAGTGTCGTCGGCCTGTTAGCTGTAGAGATTTTTGGTTACCGAAACCGTCAAACATTAAAATATGCTGAAAAACTGGGACTAGCCTTACAGATGACAAACATCATTCGTGATGTTCGAGAAGATGCCGAGCGTGGTCGCATATATTTGCCTCAAGAAGATCTGCAACGGTTTAACGTTAAAGAAGCTGATATTCTCGCCTTGAAACAGACACATGAACTCACGCAATTACTTGAGTTTGAAACTCAGAGAGCACGTCAGTTTTATCATGAGGCCTTGGCTGTTCTACCCATTGAAGATAGATATAGTCAGCGTACAGGCCTGATGATGTCTGCCATCTACAGTGCCACCTTAGATGAGATAGAAAAAGATGGCTTCAATGTAATGACTCATCGTGTTTCTTTAACACCTATCAGAAAACTATGGATTGCCTGGAAAACAGGTAGACAAGAAAAAAAAAATAATCAATGACAACACTTATTGTTGGTGCCGGCTGGAGTGGCTTAGCTGCCGCAGTCAAACTTATTCAGCAAGGTGAAGACGTCATCCTCTTCGAGTCAGCCAAGCAGATAGGAGGGAGAGCGAGAAACGTTCAATGGCAATCACAGTTTGTTGATAATGGACAACATTTACTGATTGGTGGCTACGTACGCACCTTAGCGTTACTAAAAAAGCTCGGTGCAGAAGAATCTGCTCTGTTTAAGCGCTATCCACTCAATATTTCAATCTTCGATAAACATTTCCCTCCACTACATTTTGTAGACGCCGGAAACCGCTTGCCTTGGCCGCTATCGTTACTCTTGTCACTCTGGAAACATAACGGGTTTGACGTCGTCAAAGAATTATCCCAACTTGTGCTTAGTGCCAAACGCCAATGCTCTAAACCTGATCGAAGTGTTTTAGATTGGCTACACCAACAAAAACAATCCCCTAGGCTGATTACACAACTATGGGAGCCACTTTGTCTTGCAATGCTAAATACGCCCATTAAGTCAGCATCCACACACGTATTCGCTCATGTTTTATTGGAAACCTTCAAAAACAAACAGCAAGGTGACTTTTTAATACCAACCGTTCCGCTGGGCGACACACTGCCTGTCTTCGCCGAAAGATATATTAAGCAACATTATAGTGACATTAAAACGCAGACTAGGGTGGCTGAGATTATCATTGAAAATGATAGGGTCAAGGGACTTGTCACTCAACATGGTGATACCTATTTATCGAATAAAATTATCCTTGCAGGCTCACCTCAAACTAATTACACCTTGTTGGCAAATAAAGTAACCTTAATAGAACCGGCAAGCTATCCTATTGTTACCGTCTATCTGCAATGTAAAAACACGCTATCCCTCAAGGTACCGATGCTCGGCCTAAGTAGTCATATCAGTCAGTGGGTCTTTGATCGTGGAGATGGTTTGCTGGCTGTGGTCATTAGCGGTCCAGGTAGTCATGAATCCTTTTCAAATAGTCTTTTGATTGAAAAGGTCATTGAAGAACTCAGCAATATACAATTACTCAGTAAAGCTGATGTTATTAAGCATCTGGTAATTCGTGAAAAGCGAGCGACCTTTCGTTGTGATGTAAATATTCAACAGCGACGCCCTGAATCTGAAACAGCTATCAAAGGTCTTGTATTAGCAGGTGATATGGTTGCTAATCCCTACCCTGCAACGCTTGAAGGTGCTGTGATAAATGGTGAAAAAGCAGCTGAACTGATAATGCAAATCAACCGTGTTAGCTAAGCAATGAATCACTTGCTATACTCCACCGCTCACACTAACTATAAAGAGAGGAAGTCATGCTGAAACAGATCAAATTTATCTCTATCGCCCTTTTTGCGAGCTTATTGATTATTGGCTGCAACAAAAATGATGATACAAATACATCGGCTGCTGAAGGCACTGAAAGACCAAGTGCAATTCAAGACACAACAAATGATATTGCCGGCATGACAGAAGAAGAAGCTATCACTAAATGGGGTGAACCTGAGTTGACACAAACGCATACTATTGATGCGCTAACGGTTACATTCCATGAATGGAAAACAGAAGAGGGAACGGTCAGCATTCAATTCTATAACGGTGAAGCTAAATTTAGTCAGCTTATTCCTAACTAAGCACTGCGTTAGAATGAGTTTAAGCAATGAATCATTTGAGCTGAAATCTCAAGTAATACTAATTACTGGTGCGGCCCAAGGAATTGGGGCCGCCGTTGCTAAAGCAGCAGCTAAAGCAGGGGCAACAATCGTCTTATTGGACAAAAATGTTCCCCTGTTGGAAGCTGTGTACGATGACATAGAAATATCTACGAATACAAAACCAGCCATTTACCCACTTGATCTAAAAGGGGCAAGCGCGACTGATTACCATGAATTGGCTCGTGTTATCGCAAAGCAATACCAACGTCTCGATGCTGTTGTTCACTGTGCTGCCACATTAGGCCAATTGGCACCGGTCATCAATCAAGATACAAAGACATGGGCCGAAACACTGCATATAAATCTGACGGCATGTTATTTATTAACCCAAGCCTGTTTACCTCTGTTGAAGCAGCAAACAACAAGTCAATTAATCTTTACTACTGACTCTCACAGTCATAATGCCTATTGGGGTGCTTATGGCATTAGTAAAGCAGCAATAGAAGCACTTGCAGGACAGTTGAAAGCAGAACTTCTAGCTGAAGGTAAAGTACACGTAAATATTGTCGATCCTGGTGACGTAAGGACAGAACTATATGCCAGAGCCTATCCAGCAAAGAGTCCTGAGCTGCTAACTACGGCAAATGAAGCGGCTAAATTTTTCCTAGACATCCTGACAAGTAAATGACGTATTCCCATAAGCATGTATGTCAAAGCGATGACCAACCAATTTAAACTATTGTTTTAATTCAACTTAAATGGATTGGCATGTTTCTAGCAAGTGTTGTGTACAACTTGTTAGAGGACATGCTCGATGGAACAACCATCACCTGAAAAAAAAATAAAACTCAGTCTCATCGAAGGCGCAAATACGTCAAAACAGGCCTTTTATCCAGAGCGAAAAACGGTCAATGATGGTACTGAAAAAACTCACCTGATAAGTGTTTTACAGACAAGCTTAATCCTTGAAGAAGTTCTCCAATTATTTCAAAATGAAGTTCGAAATATAGTGGGTTTTGACAGCTTTCATTATCAACATCTCAGTATGAAGGTTAAAATAGATACGAATAAAGTCTCTCGCCACCGCTGTCACTATAAAATGGAAATGAATGGCAATTATTTGGGTGAGATTAGCTTTAGTCGCATTGATAAATTCTCAGCAGCAGAAATAGAACTTCTCGAAGAATTACTTAGCGTATTGGTATACCCACTTCGTAACAGCCTTTTGTATAAAAAAGCCTTAGCATCTGCATTATTCGATGAATTAACTAACCTTGGCAATCGAGCAGCTTATGAAAATAGCTTGCAACGTGAAATTGATATTGCCAAAAGGCAAAAAACGCCGTTATCGATGATCGTGCTGGACATTGATAATTTTAAAGTTATCAATGATAGCTATGGCCATGCAAATGGTGATCGCGCATTGAAAATGTTAGCCGATACTGTGGTTCATACTATGCGTAACAGCGATATAACCTATCGTTATGGCGGTGAAGAATTTGTCCTATTATTGGCTAATACAGCCATCTCAGATGCCATGATTGCCGCAGAGAGAATACGCGAAGCTGTCAGCCAAATTGTCTGTCAAGACAATAAAAGTACCTTCCAGTTTACTATCAGTGTGGGCATTGCTGAACTCAATGAAAAAGAACAAGGCTATCATTTGTTTGAACGCGCAGACATGGCCTTGTACGAAGCGAAAAGAGCCGGTAAAAACCAAATTGTCAGTGCACAAATGTTACTTTAATCAACGATAACTATCGGCCTCTTAGACGAGGTTTCCGCTGAGTTTTATTCGATTCTTTTTCTGCAGAACGTTCTGTTCTTTGATTCGTCACTTTTTTGTCGTTTCCACGCGCTTTAGCTTGTTTAGGTGCTCGACGTCCCTGCGTGGGTTTGGATGCAGGTTTTAAACCAGCCTCTTCGTATAAATAGTCCAGATCTGAGCCTTCCAGCTTCATCCAGTGCCCCATTCGCAGACTATTAGGAATAATGACGGGTCCATAGCGGACACGCATTAAGCGGCTAACCTGTACTCCTTGGCTCTCCCATAAACGACGGACCTCTCGGTTACGACCTTCCTGGATAACAACGTGATACCAATGATTCGCACCTTCGCCTCCAGATTCTTGGATGTCTGCAAAGTGAGCTTCACCATCTTCCAACATGACACCATCACGTAAGGTTTGCATCATTTCAGATGTCACCTCACCAAGCACCCGTACTGCATATTCTCTATCCATTTCGTTTGATGGATGCATCAAACGGTTTGCCAACTCGCCATCGGTAGTCAGAATTATAAGTCCGCTGGTGTTTAAATCTAGTCGTCCGACACTCACCCAGCGGCCTTGTTCTGGTATAGGTAGTGATTGAAAAATGGTACGGCGACCCTCAGGATCATTCCGTGTGCATACTTCGCCAACGGGTTTATTGTATAAAATGACTTGCTTTGCCGGTTCTTGCCACAAACGTTTCGGTGAAAGCGGTTTATTGTCGAGTTTGACACGATCACCCTCAGAGATTTGATCTCCCAGTTTGGCCACATCAGCATTAATCATGACGCGTCCCTCTTTAATCCAGGTTTCAACCTGTCTCCGAGATCCATACCCCGATCTTGCCATTACTTTTTGAATACGTTCAGCCATAATCTAGCGCCAGCTACCTTTTATTTATAATTCAAACCCATTGAAGATCTGACCTCAGCCAGTGTTTCTTGTGCAACTTCTCTTGCAGCTGCATTTCCATCTTCAATGATACGGCGAACATCCTCAGGATGCTCACTCAAATCTCTTGCTCTTTCGCGGATAGGTCTTAATTCTGCACTGATGGCATCAATTAATGGACCTTTACAATCCAAGCAACCAATACTCGCACTTCGACAGCCTTCTTGAACCCAATTTTTTTGATCTTCTGAAGCATAAACTTCATGAAGCTGCCAGACAGGACAACGATCCGGCTCACCGGGGTCTGTTCTTCTCACCCGGTTAGTATCCGTTGGCATCCGCTTAATCTTCTCAGCCAAGGTGTCATCAGGCTCACGCAGTGAAATAGTATTGCCATAAGACTTAGACATTTTTTGACCATCTAGCCCCGGCATTTTTGACGATTGAGTCAGTAATGCTTTTGGTTCTGGCAAGATGACTTTGCCCGCCCCTTCCAAATAACCAAACAAACGCTCCATATCACCTAGTGCTAGATTTTGTTGATTTTTCAACAATTCTCTAGCAGTCGCTAACGCATCAGCATCACCTTGCTCTTGGTATGCTTTACGCAAGTTAATGTATAACTTAGCATTTTTCTTACCCATTTTTTTTGTTGCCGCTTCAGCTTTCTCTTCAAAGTCTTTTTCACGACCGTAAATATGATTGAAGCGACGTGCTACTTCTCGTGTCAGTTCAACATGAGATACTTGATCTTCACCGACAGGTACCTGTCCTGCGCGATATATCAAAATATCGGCACTTTGTAGTAAGGGATATCCCAAGAAACCATAGGTTGAGAGATCTTTTTCTTTTAGCTTCTCTTGTTGATCTTTGTATGTTGGAACTCTTTCTAGCCATGACAGAGGTGTCATCATTGATAACAATAAATGCAGCTCTGCATGTTCAGGTACTTTTGATTGCAAGAAAAGCGATACAGCAGAAGGTTCAATACCGGCAGCAAGCCAATCAATAACCATTTCCCAGACACTTTCTTCTATGGCCTGACTATCTTCATAATGTGTTGTCAGAGCATGCCAATCAGCGACAAAAAAGAAGCAATCAAATTCATGCTGTAATTTAATCCAGTTTTTTAATACGCCATGGTAATGTCCCAAGTGTAATTGACCTGTTGGGCGCATACCTGAAACGATGCGTCGAGATTGTAAAGCAACCGTATCCAATGTGTTCTCCTGATATTGGCTTAACTAACTGGTTATAAAATGCTAAAAAGTTGAGGTGGAAAATTAAAAATTGTTGCCATGAAATTAAGTAAGGCACTGATTAAAGGCCATAAAATGGTATTAAGAATTCCAAAATACAATAAGCCTAATAGGATAAAAAAGCCATATGGCTCGATCCTACTATACTTATAGGCCATTGGGCCCGGAAGCCAACTGGATAATACGCGACTTCCATCTAAAGGCGGTATGGGCAATATATTTAGCATCATCAACATGGCATTTATCAATACGCCTGCGATGCCCATAAACATCAGTGGCTGACCAATGGCAACCTCAGACTGAATGAGGAAAAAGCCTATCTTAGCAGCTAGTGCCCATATTGTTGCCATAATGAGATTTGCTGTAGGGCCAGCAATTGCAACCCATGCCATATCCTTTTTGGGATTATGTAAATTTTGATAGGTCACCGGAACTGGCTTAGCCCAACCAAAAACAAACCCACCAAACAACAGCAACAATGCAGGGACCAAGACCGTACCAATTGGATCAATATGTTTGAATGGATTCAATGTCAGCCGGCCCATCATCTGAGCCGTTCTATCACCAAATTTAAGTGCTACCCATCCATGCGCTACTTCATGGACAGTAATCGCAAATAAAACAGGTATCGCCCAGATGATAATTTTCTGGAGTAGGCTAAATTCAAACACTCATTTTTTCCTGACCGTTCATATAAGGTCTTAAAGCTGCTGGAAGACTAACTGAACCATCCGCTTGCTGATGGTTTTCAAGTAACGCAAGTAAGGTTCTGCCTACGGCTAATCCCGACCCATTTAGGGTATGCACCAGCTCAGGTTTACCTGTTTCTGGATTACGCCAGCGAGCTTGTAAGCGACGTGCTTGAAAGTCACCGAAATTGCTGCATGATGAAATCTCACGGTAAGTCTGTTGGCTTGGCAGCCATACTTCTAAATCGTATGTTTTAGTTGCTGAAAAACCGAGATCGCCTGTGCATAAATTGACTTTTCTGTATGGCAGTTCTAGCAATTGCAGTACTTTTTCAGCCTGTTCAGTTAAGGCTTCATGAGCCGCAGCAGAATCTTGTGGCCTAACAATTTGTACGAGTTCTACTTTTTCAAATTGATGCTGACGAATTAAACCACGCACATCGCGTCCATAAGAGCCTGCTTCACTTCTGAAACATGGGGTATGTGCAACAAATTTAATAGGCAAATCTGTTGCATCGGTGATGGTATCGCGAACAATATTGGTC
>LAZR01001020.1_pt1 | contig 18848 bp, 28 predicted proteins | sample 329461 | NCBI WGS metagenome assembly LAZR01 (sample SAMN03002196, study PRJNA259156) | marine sediment metagenome | biome: sea floor; feature: Hydrothermal impacted sediments; material: marine sediment; isolation source: Loki non-amplified sample from Loki's castle hydrothermal vent sediment ...
TAGCAACTATTTGTGGTCGAAATCTCTATGTAACTTTTTTTTAAAGGAGGGATAAAATGTCAAGTACATTAACGTGCGCATACTGCGGGATGGCCTATCCAGAAGGGACGCCGCCGCATGGAGCAAAAATCCTAACCGACCATATTAAAGTTTGTGGAAAACATCCAATGAGAAAAGCAGAGGCCACGATCTCTAAATTGCGTACTGCTCTGGTTGGTTTAGTTGGAGCATCAACCGAGGAAAAACTTACGATGATGGAAATACACTCGCGATCTTCTCTGGCCCCTGATGCTGACAAGGTCGCTGTCATCAACGCAATTCATGTGCTTATTGAAACGGCAGACAGCTAAAACTTTTTTTCTTGCGGGTGCTCTTGGTCGGTGCCTGGAGTGATATCGGCTTAAAAGTCCGGGGACTCCCCGCAAGGCCGATTTATTAGGAGGACACATGGTTTACCTGAGAACTGTTTTGTTGTTTGTTTGCCTGCTTCACACACCGGTGGTTACCATCAAAGCTGTTCGTGGCGAAATAATTACTTGGGATATGGTGCTGCTGGCAGCTGGATGGACGCTGTTTATTTCCTCAATGGGATGGCTGTCCTTCTAAAGCATGACTAAAAGGAAGAAAACAAAACTTGATAAAGCCCTGGAAAAGGGGCAGGGCGCAAAGGTCAAGCTGTATAGCGACCTTCTACAGATGATTGCCAAGGGTGAAAAGCTGTCACCCACTCAGCTACGTGCGTTTAGTCTGCTCGGGCGCGAGCTTGAGAAAATGTCCGGCGACTCGGATCCGCCGGAGCTGATTGCATCTTTTGACGATGCGGCCGAATATTGTGGAGTGTCGAAAAGGACAATCTCTCATCATCTCAAGATGGGGCATATCCGGCAGAACGCGGACGGCACGTTTGAGACCTCGGTGCTGGATGATTATCTCAAGTCTGGGCGGCACAGGGGGAAAAAGGGATCGGCAACCAACGAGGAGCAAACCACCAGAGCGAAACTGCGGAAGTTGCTGGCCGATGCTCGGCGGTCGGAAATCATAACAAAGCAGTTGTTAGGGGTGCTAATCCACCGAAATGACGTGGACACGAAATGGGCGCAGCGGACGGCGGCGCTTTGTTCGGGTCTGGAATTACTGGAGAATCGGCTGCCGCCCCTACTGGAAGGGAAGACCAAGCGGAAGATGTCGGAGATTATCAAGAAAGAGGTTTGGACGTTGCGGAGCGTGTATTCGGGGGAGCGTGTCGAGGATAAAAAAGGCCGGAAGGTGAACAAACCATGAAGGCAATTAGCCTATGGCAACCCTGGGCCTCAGCAATGGCGCTTGGATGGAAACGGAATGAAACAAGGCACTGGCGAACGTCCTATCGCGGCCCATTGCTTATCCATGCCGCAAAAAAAATTATTGGATGGCCCTCCTTGGATATTCAAGAGTTGTTTTATGATATAGCGTTTCAGCCCTCTGACTTACCTCGCGGCGCGATCTTGTGTAAGGTCGACCTGATTGGCTGTGAGAAAATATTTATGCATAATAGGCCGAAAGGGGCTGAACGGATATTGGGAGATTATACACCGGGGGGATTTATGTGGATTACTGAAAATATGATCTCGTTCGGCCCCATTCCATACCGAGGATCGCAAGGATTTTTTGATGTGCCGGAATCCGCGATAAATATAAACATCGCCCCGGAAAACCCGAAGCTGTTGATTGAGAAAAAAACCAGGCAGTTGAAGTTATGGAATTGACAATCGCCCCTATCGGGTACCGAGCATCAGACATAACAGAGCTGTTGGTGCGAAAGTACCCGATTGAAAAATTTCTTTCGGTACCAGAATGTAAAATCGGGTCGACGGTTTTTAAATACGGATGTCCCCGCTTTGATTTATGGGTAATGGCTCGGTCATGGGCGCATCCTCGTTTTATCGGTTGCGAGATAAAAGTCACGCGGCAAGACTTCCTGAGAGACGTAAAGTGGCAGGATTATTTGCCGTATTGCACTGAATTTTATTTTGTTGCGACGCCTGGCGTTATCGATCCGGGCGAAGTTCCGGAAACCGCCGGACTGATGGTAACCTCAAAAAACTGCAAAAGACTGATCACCAAGAAAAAAGCGCCTGTCAGAGATGTTGAGATTCCACAGTCGATTCTTATTTACCTCCTGATGTGTCGGACACGCGTTACGGCAGACAATACGGGCCGGGAACTGCCGGCCAGATGGCAAGATCGACTGAAGCAGATGAAAGCAAATAAAGGATTAGGGCATGATGTAGCATATCATATCCGCAGTCTAGTAGATAAGAAAGTCAAGGATGTGAGAGATGAAAACCAAACACTCAAAGAAGAAAATCGACGGTTTGAAATTATAAAAGACTGCATGGAGGAGCTTGGGGTCTCTCCTGGCGACCTTCAAATTCGTGTCCGGCACGGAATCGAACACAAGCTCAAAGAAGTGATGAGCGGGATTCCTTTTGACCTAATCCAATTTCTGAAACAAGTTGAACTCAATGCCAGCCAAGCGATTAAGGCATTGGAAACGAAATGACATTAATAAACCCCAAAAACATGGCGTCCTGGCTTGTCCTGGCTGACGAGCTGGACCGGATCGGGTATTCTCGGAAGGAAGAATTCGCCTGGAAGCCGAAAGAAAACATAAAGCCGTCTGAATGGACGGAAAAATATCGGGTTTTATCGGGGCAGAGTGCGGAAAAAGGGCCTATGCGACTGCGCCGGACTCCGTATGTCGTGCATATTATAGACACCCTGGCCCAACCAGAAACAGAAGAGGTTGTAATCGTTAAGCCTGCTCAAATTGGGCTTACAGAAATATTTATTAGCGTCATCGGATATTATGCCCATCAGGAGCCCTGCCCAGTCCTTCTAGTCATGGCTGATGAGAAAACAGCTGGACATATGGCGAATGAGCGAATCCAGCCAATGTTCGAGGCGATACCGGATATGGCGGAGTTGATCGGAACGCCCTGGAACAAGGAAGAAATGAAGTTGCTGAATGGGGCGTTTGTCGCCACAGCCTGGGCCTCGAGCGTGGCTACCCTTGCGGCAAGGGAATATCGGGTTGTCATCCAAGATGAAATCGATAAACCAGGATATTATATAATATCGAGGGAAGCAGGTCCCATCTCACTGGCAAGGGAAAGATCGGAGACATTTTTCAGCCGGAAACATGCGTTGCTTTCGACCCCGACCCATGAAACGGGGAATATCTGGCAGGAATTTTTGCGATGTTTGAGGACGTATTATTTTCATGTGCAGTGTCCATCGTGCAGGGTTTATCAGCCCCTGGTCTGGTCATATGAGTATGCGGCCGGGTTTAAAAAAGAGGAGTACGTTGACCACAAGGGAAAGACTCGGCATCTGGGCCGGGTGGTTTGGGGAGGCGGCCGGGAAGCCAGCCACTCTCAGATCCAGGACGCGGGCTACGAATGTGGGACGTGCAAGAAAGTCTGGACAACGATCAAGAAAAACCATGCGGTCGAAAAAGGCAAGATGGTTGTCAAAAAAAAGGGGTTAAAACGAAAAATCGGTTACCACTTGAACCGGTTGTATTCCCTTCTCGGACAGTCGGGCAACATCGCTAAGATGGTCGATAATTTTCTGACGTGTTTGGCCTCTGGGGATCCGAAGCTGTTGCAGGGGGTTGTCAATTCCAGCTTCGCGGAGCCGTGGAAAACGTACACGGTTGAGAGATCGGAAGACTCGATTCTCGAATTGAGAGATACACGGCCCAGGGGCCAAGTGCCGTCGGGGGATGTGGTGTCTTGTGTGCTCGGTTCGGTGGACACGCAAAAGGATGGTTTTTTTTATGAGGTGAGAGCGTGGGGTTATGGGATGAACCTGGAATCGTGGCAGATCAGGGCGGATTATGTCACGACCTTTGAAGCGTTGGAGAAGATTTTCTTTCAAGACGAATACTTGGACATAGACGGGAAAATATATGTTGTCCGAATGGTTGGAATCGATTCGCAGGGGTCGCCGGCCGGAGGATATAACACAAGCCAGGTATATGATTGGGCGCGGAAAAACCGGGGCCGGGTTATACCGATCAAAGGTGAGCAACGAAGGGGCATGACTCAGTCGATAGTGTGGGGGCGGATCGACTCATACCCCGGGACAAACAAGCCTATCCCCGGTGGGATCAAACTTTTGAGGGTCAATACAAAATATTTCAAGGATATTCTGTCAAGCAAGTTGATGGTTGACAAAGATGACCCGGGGGCGTGGCACATGCACAGCGAATGCAAGATTGATTGGGCCAGGCAGATGACCGTGGAATATGTCGATGAAGAGGGTTTGTGGCAATGTCCGCCGGGAAAGCCAAACCATGCCTGGGATGTGTCGGTGTATCAATTGGCCATAGCAGATGTTGTGGGCGTTCAGTTTTCGAAGAAGGAGCCGCTGGGCAATGGCGGCGGGAAAAAACCGAAAAAAAAGTCAACGAAAAGAGCGAGATGGTGATCCGCAATCCAAAGAGGAGGAACAAAAAATGACGACGCAAACCATTAACATCAATATGGGTGATGTCGAAGAAGAGTTTTGTGTAACGTGTGAGGGGAAAATTTTTATTGAGGTGGTCAGGTGTAAAAAGCTTTCGGCGATACAAAGTCCGACCGGGAAAGATGAAATGGTCACGTTTCCGGCGGGCCTGATCTGTGCGAACTGCAAACCCGTGGTGGGCGATCCCCCGTCGGGGGAGAATGAGGTATAACTATGAAACACATCTTATGTTTATTTGGATTACACAAACTGAGGAGAACTGTTGGTCAAAGTCCGGGAGCGTGGCATTGTGAACGATGCACATATATCCGCTCGGGAATAATTCGCCCCATCCCGTTACCAAGGCCTGGAAAACAGTCAGTGCCCGACAAACCAACACCTCCTCCACCGCTACCGGAAAAAAGTGAAAAGGAGGGATTATGATTAAACGATCAGACGATGCCCTGCAGGGCATGAAAGAAATTTGTGCATATGCGAACAGGTCGGAGTCGACCATTATCGATTGGATCCTGAAACGAGGATTTCCTGCATCGAAAATAGGCGGGGGGATCTGGGAGTCGAGCAGAACCGCGATCGATAAATGGAAACAGGGCCAGGTTGAAAAAGATGATCCGGAAAAACCGGCGATCTCGAAGAAGAAAAAGAAGCACTAAGCGCCATGCGCAGGTTGGATTGTTAAAAACAGGAGGAAGCAAGGATGGATAAATCAACTGAATATCGTCATGCCAGCATGGAATGGGAAGAAAAAATAGACGCTTGGCTAATTGAAATGGAAAAGCTGACCACATGCGAGCTTTTTGACCCGTTGTGTTTTAAAAAAATCGTTTATGAGCATATGGCCAAAGCGTTATGCAAAGATATCGATATCATTTTAGAATCTGCTCGTCGTCTCGCCACCATAGGCGTTGATTACCGACAAAGTTTTTATGTTATTCGGGCTGTTGAAAAGTTGACTATCGACTGGGAATATCGAGTTCCCTTTTTGAAAATATTAGAAACACTTATAACGGTAATGGTGAGCTATAGTGCCAGCCCTCAAGGTGCTATGGATATTGCTGTAATATTGGCGAAAAGCTTTAAGACAAATTCTGATTCTCTTAATGAAGAAATATATCATTTGAAATATTTTCTTCCCATATCAAGACTTGTCGGGATTTCGCTCGAGGGAATAATTTCAGCATATAGCAATTTGATATTAACGGAAGGCAACCCAAACAAAGCAGCCATAGAAATTCGTCGAAAATGTTTTAAAATAGCAAAAGAAATGGAGGCTGCCGCTGTTAAGATTGGAATTATTTCTAAAATCAAGAGGGCTGTTGTAAATAGGATTCAGTACTTTGTAGATTATTTCATCGGTTAAATCGTTAAAAACAGGAGGAAGGAAGATGGATAAAGCAACTGAATTGCTTATAAAATTAATGAAAACAATGAAGTGTGATCATTTAAATGGGAATTTCAAGCATCACGATGCCCATGGCATGTACGTTTGCGATGAGTGCGATGATGCTGTGACTACTCCGATTTCCCCGCCGGTTATAAAGGAAATCAAAGCTCATTTAGACGGGATAAACGGAAAGGAGTAGAAATGTCGAAGATTACACTGAAAACACCTGTTCAGTATGATGAATGCGCTCCACAAAAATGCAATCAATGCCAGGGGGATATATTTCTTCATGATGGCGAAAAGGCCGGTTCGTTGCCCCCGGAGCATCCGAAAAATCCAACCACCGAAACCTTGTATTTTACTTTCGGTGTCAGCTATTGCAGGGAATGCGGCTTGGAACGTGGGAAACCGGCCCGGATTATAAGTTGATTCAAGATTACGAAGGAGGTAATTATGCAGGGTATGGACTGTGAGACACGGAAAGCAATGGCCATAGCTTTAAAAGCACAGCCACCAAAAGCAGATTTGCCGGGCCAGAAGTTCAAACGTGGAAGCAAAGTGCATGTTTGCAAAGATTTAGGGCCAATGATGAGGCATTTCACAAATGATTTTGATGCAATCGTTCAATACACCTATGCTCAAAAGTTTGGGGGGAGCGATATTGAAAACTATGCCCTTGTCGTGTTGGATGGTGCTGGTGAGCCTATCAATGAAGAGGCCTGGTATTGGGAGGATCAATTAACATTATTGAGTGACGATATCGAAGCTGGGCTGAAAATTATTGAGATCTCGGAAGGGGATGTAAGGTCTGAAACGTTAAGAAATCCGAAAAACGGGCTGAAAACTTTTAGCGAGGTCAGGGAATACCTGGAGAAAAGAGGGGCCGAAATGTTTGAAATCAAAGCTCATTTAGACGGGATAAACGGAAAGGAGTAGAAATGTCGAAGATTACACTGAAAACACCTGTTCAGTATGATGAATGCGCTCCACAAAAATGCAATCAATGCCAGGGGGATATATTTCTTCATGATGGCGAAAAGGCCGGTTCGTTGCCCCCGGAGCATCCGAAAAATCCAACCACCGAAACCTTGTATTTTACTTTCGGTGTCAGCTATTGCAGGGAATGCGGCTTGGAACGCGGGAAACCGGCTCGGATAGTAAGCTAAGGGTTGTGCGGTGGATGGGGAGAGAACGGTTTACAGTTCCCGGTCCTCAGTTTACGGTTGAAAAAACAGCGAAAAAAGGAGGACCCGGAATGAAGATATTCAGAATTGAAGATTTTTCGGATTCGGAAATAGAGGAGGTAAAATCGGTACTGGCAGAACGGCTCAAGGATCTTATTTTTATGAACGTAAAAGAGAAAGTCGGTGAGGTTATCGAAGAGCTAAAATCGACCGGGCTTTCAGAAATAGACACGATTAATATTAAGTATACTTTTGAATTGATCGGCGGCGATATTTTACAGATCGTTGGAAGGGTCAGACGGAAAGCTATAGAGGAGGATCCGAAATGAAAGAAATACCCATAGTGAACTTTAGGAAAACCGAAATAATCGGCAAGGTCAGTATAAACGACTCAACTCAGGCTTTATATCAGGCTTTATCATCCGGTGTCTTTCGTATTGCGAGGGGGGACATAAAAGAGAACGATGATGGTTCTGTCGGTATTGTAGAATTCATCATTGTACCTCGACATGTTTCTTTTTCTCGGTCAGGTTCGATAAAATATCCCGATGGGGAGAAGGAGGTTATTATGCGAAATCTATTAAGTGATGCTGAAATAAAGGCAATGGAAAAAGAACTGGCAGCTAAAACAAATACATCTATGGTTGCCCTCCCAACAGGACGAGAATATTGGGATGTCAATAGGATTGTCGCGACGCTTAGATACTTCCAATGTATAGAAGAAAAATATAACAAATTGCGGAAGCAAAAGGATTCGGAATGAAAGAAACGGTCGAATACCAAGTTGAGTGGAAAGCCCTTGGAGAGAGACGGTATACAAGGAACTTCACCTATTTCAAGGACAAAGAAGTGGCTATGGGTATTGCGGCGAAATTTGGATCTATCGGTGTGGTTTCCGTTAGGGTTGTAGAGCTGAGACGTAAAATTCATAAAGTTTTCCCAAAAGATGCAGTGGTCAGGGAGTCTGGTGGCGAGGTGATCACACCGGCCGCGTCGGGCGACAAAGGCAAGATTGATAATCACCGCCATGAAAGTTGATGTTGATGAACGAAAATCAATTGATGAACTATTGCAACTCATCCGTGGAGAAGGCAAGTTCGGTCATTTATGTAAAGGAATTACTAGCTATCCCAATGGTGATGGAAATAACCAGAATATTCATTCCGATTGTTTAGAACTGGAACGGCGTAGGCTTGTTTATCGTCATTACATATCGGAGTGTGGCAGCATAGTATGGAGGGCAACCTGAAACCCGCCTCTTTTCAAGCCGATCAGGCGCAAACCTGAAACCTAAAACCCCCTGTCAACCTCAAACATCCCCATCCGTCCCACTTTCTTCCGCATCCGTTCCTTGTTTTTCCCCATCCGTCAGATTCGGCATAAATCCCGTGGTAAATTCCGGGCGTTATGGCATATACGTCAACCGATCTCACCAATGTCGAAGCGGCGATCGTCGCACTGGCCACCGGATCAAGAAAAGTTGAGGTTACCCTGGCCGGGAAGTCGATCACCTACGCTCCGGTAAACATAGACAAGCTGAGAACCCTCCGATCCACCATCCAGACCGAGTTAGATCCCACCACATTCCCATTGAGAACCTACGCAAAGCAGGGAGGGCGTGGCGCATGAGCTTCGCAACTGCCCTGGATAATGCGTTTGAAGCTCTCTCGCCGAAATGGGGCTTTAACCGCCAGTTTTATCGGGATCAAAACAAAAAAGTTGCGAAAAAGCAATCTTCCGAAAACGACGCAACCGGTAGGTGGGGATCCAGGTATGCAGCGGCGTCCACGACCCGCTTGACCGGCGCCTGGTCTCCTGTCGATTCATCTGTTAACGAACTGATATCTGATGCCTCCGCAACGGTCCGGGCTCGAGTACGGCAGCTGGTTCGGGATTTTCCCTATTTTACCCGTGCTGTTAACCTGTTGACCGACTATGTCGTTTCGGACGGCATGACATTCCAAAGCCGCGTCAAGAACTCAGACGGAAAGCTAAATAAACCGGTGGTCCAGAAGATCGAGGATTCGTTTAATTTTTGGGCGGACGAGGCCGATGTCGCAAAGAAGTTGCACTATTACGAGATGGACGCGTTGTCCAAAACCCAGGATTCGGAATGCGGCGAATTTCTTTTTATTAAACGATACCGCAAAGGCGAGGGCCGGTACCTGCCCTACGCGTTGCAGATGATCGAATCGGATTGGTTGACCGATATAGGAACCGAGCCTGGATCAGCTGAAAACGATATCGACCAGGGGATCGAGTACAAAAAAGCCACTGGCGAGGTCGTTGCATATCATTTTACGGATCCGGACAGCTGGGGATTGGTTGTTCGCGAGCCTGCCGAGAGCGTTATACACGGTTTCAAAACTTTGCGGCCGGGCCAGCGAAGGGGCATTTCCCCGTTTGTCCCGGCGATCTTGTTGGCCCACGATCTCAGTGAGTATATGGATACGGAGATGGACGGCGCGAAGATGGCGGCCAAATACCTGGCGATGGTCACGACGCCAGATCCGGTAGCCTGGCAGGCCGCCAGAGCAAGCACCGACCCGGATACCGAAAAAAAAATCGAAGAGATGGAAAACACCATCATTGAATATCTCAGGCCGGGAGAAGGTGTCGAGATCGCCTCAAACCCCAGGCCAGGCACGAACTTTCCGCCTTTTGTCAAGCTGATCCTGACGATGCTCGGTATTACCGTCGGCGTTCCCTATGAACTTTTATCCGGGGAGTACCAGGGGCTCAATTATGCAACCGGCCAAATCGTTCGAAACGATTTTGCCTACCAGCTCCGGCCGATAGCGGTCCGGCATGTCCGGCACTTTGCTCAACGCAACTTTGTGCCCTTTATGGATCATGCGGTTATGAATGGAAAATTGGATCTGCCCGGATATTATACGAACCCAACGCCGTATCTTCAATGCGCATGGCAGCCGCCCGGGATGGAACCGGTCGATCATTTGCGGACAGCCAAAGCCCAGATCGAACAGGTCCACGCCGGGCTACGGTCTCCCATAGAGATCGTAGGTGCCAGGGGGCGGGATCTGGAAGATGTCTATAATGAAATTGAGATCGCAAAAGGGATGGCTAAAGATCATAAGCTCGATTTTAGCGAAAAACCAAACACCGCCATGGCGAACAACCCAGCGGCATTAGGAGCGTGAAAGAATGAAAAAGAAAAACAGATGGCAACACCGGTCAGCCGATAAAAAAAATAACAATATGAATTACCGAACACTATTGCTGCGGGTCGATAAAAGCGGCATACCGTCGAGCCTGAACGAGGAGGAGCGGTCGGTCGAAGTCGTTGCCATGACCGAGAAACCGATCGAGGTGTTCGATTATAAAAGATTTGAAGTTGTGAAAGAGGTTCTAGGTTCCGCTTTTAGATACTCATTCAAGGTACGAAACCGCCAGCGTGTTGGGATCGTTTCGAAACATGAAAAAAGAGGACGATCAGCTAGTGGGGCGAGCAATTTTTTCATCTGTACCAGAGGCGGAAAGCCCTTTTACCAAGGTTCGGGAAGGACACTTGACCGATTTTTCAATCGGTTACCGGGTGGTCGGCTCAATATGGGTGCCCGAGGAAACGACCAAAAAGATCAAGGGCCATGAATTCGAGGGGCCGCTCAGCGTAGCTACCCGGTGGCGGGTGAAGGAATTATCAATCGTTCCGATCGGAGCGGATGAGGACGCGAGGGTGCGTAATGAAACGAGAAACGATAACATTTTGGAGGAACCTAAAATGGACGAAAAATTCAGAGAATATTTAGAGAGCATCGGCCTGACCCGGGAAGCAACCGAGGATGAGGCCTGGGCGTTTGCCGGAACCTTGCAAGCCCCGAAGGAGAAAGAAAAAAGGGATGAGGAAAAAATCGACACCGACAAGATCCGGGCAGAGGCAACGGGCGAAGAGAGAAGCCGGATCCGGGAAATCGATGCCATGTGCAAGAGATATGAGCTTTCTGACATGGCTGATGACCTGGTCCGTGAAGGGACGCCCATTCTTGAAGCTAGGGAGAAGGTCCTGACCCGGGCTGAAGAAAATTGGGTTGAAAAGGAAACGAAGAGAAAGGACCGCCCGATGATCGAGATCGGGAAGGACGAAAGGGATAAGTTCCGGGCGGCTGTCGGGGATGCCTTGACATTACGGGCCGGCATGGAGATCGAAAAGCCCGCCCCCGGCGCAGACGAGCTGCGGGGGTACACAATGGTGGAGATGGCCAGACTTTGCCTGCGGAACGCCAATGAAAAAACCGCCGGCAATGTCATGGAGATGGTCGGACGGGCCATGACCGTATCGGATTTTCCGTACCTTTTGGCGAATGTGGCGCATAAAACCCTGTTCGAGGGTTGGAATACCCAGGAAGAGACCTGGCCGATTTGGTGCGGTACCGGGTCTGTATCGGATTTCAAGACCCATTACAGCCCACGGATCTCCGAAGCCGACGACCTCGAAGAAGTGCCGGAAGAAGGGGAATACCGGTACGGGAAGAGGACCGAGGCCCAGGAAAGCTACTCGGTCGTAACCTATGGCAAACTGTATGCCATCACGCGCCAGGCCATCATCAACGATGATCTGAACGCCCTGTCCAACCAGCCAAAGGCCCACGGAGAGGCGGCGGCCCGCAAGGTCGGCGATGTGGCGTATGCGGTTTTGACCGCCAACGCGGCAATGGGGGATGCGGTCGCCCTGTTTCATGCGAATCACAGCAACTTTGTGGACCATGCATCGGGCGCGGCCCCGGGAATTTCTACCATCGCGGCCGGCGTTCTGGCCATGAAAAACCAAACAGACCTGCGGGGTCTGCGGAGCCTGAATATTCAGCCAAGATTCATGCTGGCTCCAAACGCTCTTGAGGGTGCGGCAGAGGTCTTTTTTAGATCCGAGAGGTTTTCCGATGCAAGCACGATCGCTACGGACTCCTCCATGGCCAGCACACAGGTTAATCCCTATGCCGGTACATATTTGACTCGGGTCTATGATGGCCGCCTGGATGATAATGATGCGCTCCAATGGTATTTGGCTGCAGCCAAGGGCAAGACTGTAATCGTATTTTTTCTCAACGGGATTAAGAAACCATACCTCGAAACAAAAAAGGGGTGGAGCGTCGACGGTGTCGAATACAAAGTCCGGATCGATGCCGGCGCCAAGGCAATGGACTGGAGAGGCCTGTACGAAAACGACGGCAATTAAGCGCAGAGCGGTAAGCGCACAGAGCATAGTGTAAAAGGACCGCCCATCCAGGGGCGGTTCAACTAAATATTTCGGAGGATAAAAAAATGCAACAAAGCGCATTAGAAAATTACATGAAGGTTGCTCAGTATGAGTACAGTTTCGCAAAGCATGGCGGAGTGGTCGGGGCGATTACGGTCGGGCCGAAGTTGCTTCCCAAGGGGGCAAAAATCGTTCACGGCTTTGTGGATGTTTCGGTCGCTGTTGTAGGGACCACATCTACTATCCAGCTTAAAGTGACCGGGACCGATGATATTTTGGCCTCTACAGCCGAAGCCACGATGTCAGTCAATGCCTTGATCGATTGTGTCCCGGATTTTACGGCAACCAATATGGTCATCGTGGCGGCAGCGGCTAACCTGATTGTAACGGTCGGGACCAACGTTTTAACCGCAGGTGTTTTTACGGTCAACCTGTTTTACGTGATAACCGAGTAAGCCGGCTTTGGTAGGGCGGTTCAATTATGTTTTTTGGAGGACATTAAAATGGAACAAAGCGCATTAGTAACCAACATGAAAGTCGCTCAGTATGAGTACAGCTTTGCCAAACACGGCGGGGTCACAGGCGAGATTACAGTCGGACCGAAGCTGCTCCCCAAAGGAGCGAAGATCTTTCAGGGTTTTATCGATGTCTCAGCTGCCGTTACTTCCGGCTCATCGGCCACCATACAGTTAAAGGTGACCGGTGCGGATGACATTCTAGCTTCGACCGGTAAGTCCAGCTTTTCTTTAGCGGCCCTTTTGGATGTCGTGCCTGTTGGAACGGTTGCAACGATGGTAATCGTGGCGGCAGCGGCAAACCTGATTGTGACGGTCGGCACCGCGGACCTGACTGCGGGGATTTTTACGGTCAACCTGTTTTACGTCATTACCGAGTAATCGAGATATGAGCGAAGAAGCTACATTCAGCCAGGCAGCCCAGGATATTTTCGATACCTTGGCCGAACCTGCTACCTTTACGCCGCTGGTAGGCGATCCGGTCGAAAATGTCATGGTCAACCCGGAATTCGAGGTTGAGTTTCAGCCGGCCGGTGAATCCCAGGTGTGGGACCAGGTCGCCACGATCGAATACTTACTTTCGGAAGTCGGGAAGGAAGCGGATCCGGGGGATACATTTTTGATTGCGGCGGGTATCTATGCGGGAACCTACACGGTCAAGGTTGTTTTGGAGAATGATGGGCGGTTTGTCAAGGCTACGGTGAAGTAGTGGAAATATCTATCGACCAGACTCAGATGCGAGATGTGCAAGCTATGTTATCGGGGATCAAGAACGGATATCCGAAGGTGTTGAGCCGATCGGTTAATAAGACGGTGACCGGTGTCCGGACCGATGCGGTCAATGAGATTTATAAAAACCTGAACCTTACCAAAACTCGTATCCGAAAGGACTTCAAGATCAAGAAAATGACCTGGGCCTATCTGACGGCTCGGATTGTCAGTAAAGGGGCGCCGGTCGGCTTGGCTGCGTTTGCAGGAACACGGCAGACCAAAAAGGGTGTGTCGGTAAAGGTCAAACGAGCAGGCAAGCGGAGCATCCTCAAACACGCATTTATTGCGGATGCCAAAAAGGCCGCCGTTTTTGGTTCAAAAACCCGGACCCATGTTTTCTGGCGGAAGTATAAGGGGCCGAGGTCAAAGCCCAAGGCCGGTTTTTCGTATGGGGCATTGCCAAGGACATACCGGCTTCCTGTAGAGCGTCTGGTCGGGCCGAGAATTCAGGACATTCTTGACGAACCGAAGGTGATGAAACCGGTTATGAAGATGGCGGATGATCGCTTGGCGGTAAACCTTCAACGAGAATTGAATTTCGAACTGAGTAAACTTTAAATGGCTGACACGATTCGAGAACAGATCATTGCGGCGATTGTAACCAAGCTGGCCGATATCCGGACGGCCAAGGGGTACAATACCAACATCGGGCAGAACGTCCAAAGGGTCTTGAAGGATGTCGATCCGGGCGAACTGCCGGCGACAACGGTATGGCCCCAGCCGGAGGCATCGGGAAGAGGATACGGTCATTCTCAAATCGTGATGCCGGTCAACCTTAACGGCCTGGTCGCTTTCGGGGGGGTCAACGCATCTGTTAAAGCTGAAAAAATCCTGGGGGATCTTATCGAACTGATGACTTCTATTAGGTGGACCCTGCCGTTTACGTCGGGCGGGGCATATACCGTTGTGGCGGGGAATACAATCGAGGGGCAGGGGTCAGGGGCGGTTGCCCTGGTAGAGTTTGTCGATCTGACAGGGGGTGCATGGGGTGATGAGAACGCTGCCGGTAATCTCACTTTAAGGCGGCTTGTGGGTACGTTTGAAGCCGAGGACTTGGATGTGGGAGCGAATGCAAACGTGGCCACCACTTCCGGGGTGATAACCGGCCAGGATGCGCCGACGGTCGTTACCGGGGGGCTTGTGGAGGATGTCGAGTATTCGGCCGGGGGTGTTGAGGACTACCCGGAGGCCGGGCACAAAGATGTCGGAGTGCCGGCGCTTTTCAATATTAAATACAAAACGCTGGCCGGGGATCCGTATAACCAGCCATCGTAAAGGAAAATCAGGATGGAAGATACGCGAGAAAAACAACATCTAGCGAAAATTGATGGATGTGTGCAAAAGCTCGTTCACATAATGAATCAGTTTAACGATTGGACGGGGGGGGATGCTCCGCTTGCGAAGAAGCCGGATGCGATCAGGCTTTTGGAGTCATGGAGCTTGCCCCGAAAGAAAGACAAGGAAGCAAAGCCCCTCTAGTTTTTTTACTCGAGGGGCGTTATGGGTTGACTGTAAAGCCTGTAAATAAGCTGTCTCGGGGATCATAGATTTACTCGAGAGGCGATTAACTAATAACAAATAACCATTAAACCATAAAACAACGGGTTCGGTCTGAGACTGACGGGTCAAAGGCTGACGCAAGAAATCGAAAGGGGTCGATGCAGCGGCTGCAAACGTTGCATTAGACCCCTTTCTTTTTGCCCGCAAACAGGAGGAACAAAAAATGCCGACTGCTGAAAATGCAAAACTACAATATGAGGCTGGCCAGAATGCAGCAGGGTTTATACTGTTGACCAATGCGGCCGCCGATTACATAGACTACAAAAGTGCGGTGAATCTATGGTCGAATCGCGCCGGTTATGTGCCATCCGTGAAACCAAACGGCTTGGCGACCGGCGGCGTGATCACGCCTGCAATCTCAGGGACCAATGACCTGGTCGATGTGGCAGCTTTGACTTGTTATATCGCCGGGGTCTTGACGTCTGTCGGAGCTGCAACGGATGAAACCTGTCTGAGGGGTGTAACTACCGATATTTACCGGACCAACTCGCTTACCGTCACAAGCGGCGGTGCGATTGCGGTTGTGGCCGGTACTGACCATACGGCGGTGTCCGAAACAAGAGGGGCAACCGGAGGGCCGCCCTGGATAGATAACAATGCAATAGAGATCGGCCAAGTACGGTTTATTTTGATCGCTAATGCCGCTGTCGTGGCGTCCGAAATCAAACAGGTCAATGGGGTCCACCAGGAGCGGTACGATTATCCGACCTGGGTCGTTGAGCATTACGATGTCGAGTCTGGGATCATCGGCTATGCCGGGGTGAAGTTCAACGCGGCCCTGGCTGCAATCCATTCAGAGGATGCGGGCTCCACCGTTGCGGGAAAGCTGGTTTATGTCAGTTACTATACGCCGTCATTTGCCGATGTGCCCCAGGCCGATGCTTTTGTCAGGCCCGGGGAGGCCCACAGTGTGGGGTCGAAGCAGATCTATGGTTCAGTCTTGGGGTCTGTGTCAAAGACGCTGAACCAAGGAGGCTTCACCGCCTACCTGCTGCAGGGCGTAACCGACGGCCTTTTGCTTTACGAGGGTGCAAATTTGTTGTTCAAATTTTTTCCAGACAAGCTGAACAGCGAGTATATCCTAACTCAAGGGATCCTCGGGATCGTCGAAAGCTATCCGGCCGGCGATGAGATCAGTGCGGTATGCACGATCTCGGCTGCAAAGCAAGGCGTCCGGGTAACAGGATAAAGACAGAGGTCAGGGGTCAGAAGTCAGAAACAGACTATTGATCATCGACTATCGACCATCGGGATGGCTGGAGGCGAATAATGGGATTTGACAAGGAAGCGTTTTTAACGGCGAAGTTCGAGCCCCGCACAGATGATGTACCGGTAGGAAATTCAGCTTTGCAAGGGTTTTTCGATAAGGGCGAAAAGCCTGTATGGAAAGTGCGGGGCTTAGATGGAAAAGAATATGGCAGAGCGGAAGTAGCGGCCGAAGCAAATAAGAACATTGAGGCTCTTGTCGATGCGCTTTTTGGGAAGTCGGACAAGAAAAAAGCGGAGGCGATCAAGAAGATGATGATCGGCGGCGATACGCCCCAAGACATTGCAAAACGGATTGCGATGTTAAAAATCGGCAGTGTGGATCCGGAAGTCAATGACGAGCTGGCCCTCAAAGTTTGCACGGTCGCCCCGATCGAGTTTCTAATTATTACCAATAAAATTATCAAACTGACCGGGGCGGGTCATGTGCCGGGAAAACCGCCGCCCTCTGGCAAGACGAAGGAATCAAAGCAGCCCTGACGCTGTGCAGTGCCGGACTCAATGCCGGAGGGCCAAGACATTTTTTATTTGAAGCACGGCCGGACCTCTTCCCACCATTTTTAACCAACACGGAAATAGAGCTATGGGCGAAACATTACGCAAGCAAAAAATGAAATAACCTTCCCCGTTTTTCTAGGAGCGAAATGAGCTTAACCCGCGACCAGAAATATTATCAGAAAAACAAAGAAAAAATTAAGGCCCGGTCAGTCGCTCGGTATGAACGAACCCGAGAAAAAGCCCAGGAGGCTATGCGCAAATATTATCATAGAACCCAACCGTTAAAGCCAGTTGTTTTGTGTGGCTGTGGTTGTGGTGAAAAGGCTATGCCGGGGAGAAAATATATCAAGGGCCATTTTAATAGGGGCCGCAAATTCTCTGATGAATTTTGTCGCAATGTGTCAAAAGCAAAGCGGAACATGACCGAAGAAACAAAGCGAAAAATGTCGAAATCAGCAAAAGGTAAAGTGCTTTCTTTTGAAACTCGCCGGAAAATATCAGAAGCATTTACAGGCCATAAACACCCTGCATGGAGGGGCGGCATTTCTCATCATCCTTACGGTTGTGATTGGACAAAAGAACTCAAACAATTAATCAAGGATCGTGACAACCATAATTGCCAAAACCCTGGCTGTTGGGGAACAAGTCGGGAATTGGACGTACATCATATAGATTATGGCAAAAAAAATTGCAGGCTTGATAACCTGATAACCCTTTGTGTTTCATGCAATGCCAGGGCGAATCATAACCGGCGAATGTGGCAAGAATTTTATCAGGGGATAGTTGATGACATTCTTACAAAATGGAGGGCGGCTTAAATGTGCGCCGATCTCGAAAAAACGGTCAGTATAGTCTTCAAAGGTAAAGATGACCTCTCCAAAAAGCTGAAATCCATATCCGGGAGTCTCGATACTTTTGGCCGGGGGGTTACCACTCTGACCGATCCGCTTGCAGGCATGGCGAGGACCGTTGAAAAGCTGGAGCTTGTATTTGCTGGTCTTGCCGCCGGTGGCATCGCGTACGCATTCACGAAATCAAAGGAGTTTGAGAGCGCGTCCATCGATTTGCAAAAAGTGATCGGCGATCAGATCGAGTTTTTGGACGAGGCCAAAGTTGCGGCCCTGGGACTGTCGAGCCAGTACGGCGAATCATCGGTTGAGATCCTGCAGAGCACGGCCAATTTCAAACAGGCCGGGTTTGACGTCCAGGAGGCGATGACCCTGACCAAGAACGCCCTCGACTTGGTGATTGCAGGTGATCTGGAGGCAGCGGAATCCAGCGATATTTTGGTACGTGCTTTAAAAGGTTTCAAAGCGCCTGCATCTGAAGCAGGTCGGTTGATGGATATAATGAACGCGGTCTCGGAACACTATGCGACCAATATCAGGGAGTTGGCAACCGGAATGGCAGACCTTTCACCTATTGCTAACCTTATGGGCTTTTCAATGGAGCAAACTGCCGCGATTTTAACGCCGGTTATTGAGATATTCGGATCGGGAAGTGAAGCGGCGCGGGCTTTTAAAACGGGCCTTTTGAGACTAATCGCCGACCAACCCAAGGTCCAGGCAGCTTTAAAGGCGCTTGGAGTTTCGCAAACCGATGTGAATGGCAAGCTGAGATCAGGCAAGGATATCATGTTTGATGTGGCCAAAGCGTTTCAAACCGCAGAAAAAGACCAGAAGTTGTTTCTCACCACTCAACTGGTCGGGATTCAGCAAGCGGGGAAGATGGTCGAGGCGTTTGATGGCCTGGATAAGGTCTTAGGGGTTGTCGAGATTGGCATGAATTCTGCCGGATCTATTACAAAAGAAGTTGCCTTGCGGCTTGCAAGTGCGGAGGTTGCGGTCAACCGATTCAAAGTAGGATGGGAAAACCTGGCCATCGTTGTCGGCGACCAGTTCAGGGCGGCGGCCACCGAGGCGATCGAGGGCGGCGTCGCCATC
>LAZR01001021.1_pt1 | contig 18838 bp, 33 predicted proteins | sample 329461 | NCBI WGS metagenome assembly LAZR01 (sample SAMN03002196, study PRJNA259156) | marine sediment metagenome | biome: sea floor; feature: Hydrothermal impacted sediments; material: marine sediment; isolation source: Loki non-amplified sample from Loki's castle hydrothermal vent sediment ...
CATTATTTTTCCTTTGGCCATAATTTGAATTCATTTAGTTGTCCTTCTATCCATGGAACGAATTGCCATGTAAGTCGAAGATCTTGTCGTTGATGAAATACAATTCGTGCTACAGATAAATTGTCTAAACACGTTCTTACGGTCCAAGCTGGCAAACTTATCTTATCACCAATTTGGTTTGCTTCAAGACCTGGCTCGCGATAGATAATACCGCAAATCTTTTCGATGCGCGCATCCATTGAATCGCGAACGAGAATCTTTAATACTTCTAATTCCTCATCGCCGTTCGTTTCCCTACCTCTTACATATGCTAAACTCATTGCCATTTTTGCGAGTTGTTTTGCATACCTAGTAGCCTCTTCCCACTCTGGTATTACTAGTACCTCTTGGCCATATGGACTTCGTGAAACAACAGTTCTGAGTATTGCACCTAACTGGGCTAATCTACCAATCTCTTTTTGGCGTGAAAGCTTTAAAGTACCACTAGTGTTTTCCTCGCCATAAGTACCTAGTAAATGTTTAAGAAAACCCATACAAGTATTTTCAAGGTCAAGATCTACACTATCTTCATCCGTTATTGATGCTAGTGCACAATCAATCTTTTCATAAATTTCTTCGGGTGTTGCACGACAACGATAACGTAGAAAACGTTCACCTAATCTTACATTCAAACTCCAGTATGCATCAATGTCAGGTGTTGTTGCACCAATAAAGCCAAACCGGGAAGTGTATGTTCGTGTCACGCCAGTACCAAATGGTTTACTACAAGAACCATCATAAGCATCGCGTAGTAAACTTAGTACTTCACTAACAACTTCTTTATGTTGGCTTAATAAACTTGACATGTCTTTTACCAAAAGTACTTTACCATCTAATTTTGGTATGAGGCTCATATCTTCTCCGCCACGCATACCCCAACCTGAGATTAATGCTGAAGATCGAAAAGCTGATGACATATAAACATACGGTGCGTATTTAAGTGCCATCATTGGTAATGTCTTTCCACAACCGGGCGGACCGATAAATAGTAACCATACTGGTCGTCCCTTAGTCATGATGTTTGCAACTATCGTCGCGAAGAAAATATCAAATTGGCGTAATTGTTCTTCTCGTAGAACTAAATGTGTTGCAAGCCTTTTGATAAACTCTTCACGTGATAATTCTTCTATCGCTGACCAATCAACTATTCGTTCTGGTAGTGCTGTTGAGGATGCTTTTAATTGTGTCGCACGCGCTGCCTCAACAGTCTTTGCTATATACGTTTCATCATCTTTATGTACCCCTGGACGTTTACGAAGTAGCTTTTTTACAGTTGGTGTGGTATAACCAAAACCGAAAAGCGCGACACAAAATGAAAAATCATAACCGCTGCGACTTCGATCACCTGTCTTCTTACCTTGACCTGACCAAAGATCTTTTAGTATTTTGTTGTCTAAAAATGAGCCGGGTATGGCTGTAAATTCTATTTCCTGCAGAAATTCAAGTTGTGCTTCTAAAGTATTTTCAGCATCAATAAATATTGTTAAACCTTGTTCGACAAAACCTTTTTGTAATGGAATTGCAATAAGTAAACCTAAATTCGTTGCTGATAAAGGATAGAGATTACAATGTTCATCACATTCTTTTCTAAGTAGTGTAAGCGCTTTACGACAAGCTATTGATAAATTGTCAATTACTACAGGTTCCTTAAAGAACATCCAAATGTGAAAGTTACCAGAGCGACTTCGTTCAACATAATTTGGTTTTGGTAAAAGTTCTTGTGCGCGTTTAACTAGTTCCAGATCATTTTTATCAATATCTATTGCTGCAACGTAACAAGCTTCACCAGTTGAAAGTAAGGGGTAAATACCAATATTCGGTCCAGTCAAATGTGTTTTATAGGTTTCAATAGTCATCTCTTTTCCGGTGACTCTAAAGTATTCATCCCCTCGGCGAACAGCCCAGGTGTCACGGCGACCTTTGAATAATCTATACATTAATTTTGCTAGTTTCTCCACATGTTACCCCACTAAGTTGTTACAAGATGCTGTCTCATAAGATAGTGTTTAAGCCGTTGCATATCGCTTTTGAAATGGTTGTTCATCATAGTTGAACGTAAAGCTGCACTTGGATGATAGCTTATGAAAACAGCTACACCTTCTTGGCCAACTTTTGCATGCGGTACCGGAAAAATAGTACCGTGAAGTTCGCTTACCATAGATTGGTTTAAGAAGTAATGTAATGCCTCGTTGCCCAAAGCGACAACCAGGCGTAAGCGTTTCAATTCACAAAGTGTTGGTAACAACCACACTGAGCTACAGGTCTTTCGACATTGTTGTGTTGGTACAACATCCTTTGGCGTCATACACTTTGAAATATTATCAATCCAACATTTTGCACGTGTAAGACCCGTTAAGTTGAGACCTTCGTTTAACTTACCGCCAGCATTACCAACAAATGGCCTCCCAAGCTGGTCTTCATCGTATCCCGGGTTTCGACCTAACCAACAAACTTCAGCATTCATATCTCCGCAACCAGATACTGGAGCGCGACAATAAGAACGTTCAGCACATAAATTACACTCTTGAAGATTGCTCATCATATGCCTCCCTTAGTGTTTGAGCTTTATTCATTAAATCATCAGCAATTGCAGAGGCCTCATCAGGTGTCATTGCAAGCCACATTGTTGGTGCAGCGAAAGCCATAATAACTTTCCCACGTGTCTCCTCTATTGCAATTGCTATCTCTGCTACCCCTTCATCACTTTCATTGAGTTTACCATCTGGGAAGGGATTTGGTAAACCTAATATTTCCTTCGGCATTGGTACTGCCATTGTCGTTGGTATTTCCTGTCCTTGCTTGTGTGATAACCAAGCTTCAAAGATGATCGAATCAAAACAACTAAGCATTTCAATAATCGCATCTTTTGTACCCTCTTCAACGCTTGGTGGTGTAATCCGTGTCATAAAATCACCTTCTTCATGTGAAATATAACTTACAACTACACCACTCATTAGCGCTTCACATGTAAGTATACACCCACAATCGACGAGTGCTTTATATTGTGCGGCATATATATCTGCTACTTTTAACTCTCGTATTACTTCGTGACCATTCGGTTGTACATATTCTGTTATATTAATTATCATTTGCTTTTTGTCTCCTTTTCTATATGGCGGTAAACACCTTCTTCATCGGGTTCTGCAGGCCATTCTCGCTGTAGGTTAATCTGTTGCTTCTTGCGGGCTTCTTCTAAGAGGTTGATATTATTTTTGTAGGCAAAATGGATGAGTATTAAAAAACAGTCTGCAGCTTCTACTGGGTCGAAATTTTCAGCTAACTCTTCAACTTCGCGACGTAGGTGGATACATATCGCCTTGTTGGGTATCTGGTTGTACTGTTGTTCTGCCCATTTACCAACGACGTCCTGGAGCATAGCTAAACTTGTTGCATGTGCTGTTGCTTCTTTCCACAACTCTGTCTCTGCCGTTGGTATAAGTGAACCTGGCCCTGGGACCGCTTCACAAATGGCCATTTCCTCTATAGGTACAGGTTGTACTGGTAGATCATTCAATTTTGGATCCATTCGACCCAATTTGATTAGCTCCTCAAAATGCATCGCTGCAAATGTTTGCCAAGTAGCTGCTGCAAAATGATCTTCACTCCGGTCGCCGGCTAGTTGATCCATCAGGTGACCTATAGCACTACATATTGCACGACTAATGGGAAAACCTTGTTCCCAATTACGGTCGCCTTTTTGTATTCCACCATACTCGTATTGTATTGCTAAACGTTTGAGTCCATACGGTGATATTAGATCATAACGGCCGCGACCAGTTCGATCGCTGCGTACTGCACCAGAGTCATATTCCGTCCGTTTACCATCATCTTTTGGTAATGGCATTTTGTTTCTCCTTTTCTATTTCAATTACTTTCCTTAATAAAAGAAGCTCTTCTAATGCATCTTTAATAATCGGAAACTGGAGGAAAAGTAACGGGTTGCTAAAGTCTGCTTTTATTATTTCTTTTTTAACAATTACCAAAGCAGCTAATAAATCCTCTTTACTTCGCGGTTCACCCGTTATATCTTTAACTTCTATTGGCATCTCGTTTCTCCTTTTCGATAAAGTAATCTCCTAAACCAACAGCATCTGCTTCATGGTCAGTTTTGAATGTACACCCGTATTTCTTTTCCATACGCTCTTGTGTAATACCTTTTGGTAGTTGACCTTTCCAAGTTGAGACTTTGATCAAATGGGTATTTTCAAGTCCTTTAGCAATCATTCCCCATTGTGCTAGTGCACCAACAATTAATGTGAGCTTTTGCATCGCACCGCTTTTATCACTCGCCATACTTTTATACGCACCCCACGGTTCTGGTTGTTCGATGACCATTACATCAAAACTTAGACCTGCAACTGTTGTTTCTAATCCGCGGAGTACAGCACCAATACGTGCAACAATAGAAGCGCTAATCATACCTTTAACTTTAATTGTGCCACTGAATACTCTAATACAATTACTATTCAGTATAGCCCAACCGAGATTGTTAATCGATGGATCTATTGCAAGTACTCTCATAATTTTGCCTCCAGTTGCCCGAGCTTCTTTTTGAGCTTTTTATTCTCTTCACGTAGTTCACCACCCTCTTCAACATCTTCGCAACCTGTGCAATTATTACAAGCTATATTACCACACGGTACAACTTCAATACTAGTTGCTGTACCGTTAAGTGGTGTATAGATACCCTTTTGTATAAGCGTCTTTTTACAACCACTACATTGAACTATGATTTCCATTCATTACTCCTTTTTAATTTGTAAACGTCTTCCGCAAATAAGTTCATTCAGGTCAACGCCATATTGTCGATGTAATTCCGCAAGAATGTTAATACAATACGGTACCTCACCTCTAAGCCAACGACCTATTGTAGCACCAGTACATCCAGTATCCTCTGCTATCTGCCGTCGCGTTACTTGTTGTTGGTTAAGAATGAATTCTAATCGTATTGCAAACTTCTCGCGTTCATCGTTCATTGTTAGTTTCTTTCTAGTCTCTTATCTGATGTACACTTCTGCAATCTTTTTTGAACATTGACCAATGTTGCCAACACAACCAACGTGCAATATGTAATTTACGCTTTCGCTTACAACGTTTTCCTTTTAACGTTTTTGCATTACAACTCTTTTCCAATGTTAATTCCTTTCTAACTTTGTTTGTAAATGCCAATGTAGTCCACGCTCTCGCGACATCATACCTACAGTGTAAAATAATCGTTTCAACTTCCAAACTTGACTCGCTAAACATTGAGGAGCCTTTACCTTATAGTAAAGCAAGCATAACGTCCAAACAAATTCACAATTTGGTTCGAGCCAAGCTAGTACCAAGCTTCCGATTCCATAAGCACGTAAGCGTCTAATCCAGTTCACTTTAACTGTTCGGCACCAACCTACTTTACCACCACGTTTTATATCGAATAGAAAATCTTCATAATACATTATCGTCTCTCCAATAAGCTGTTGGGTCTATATGCCCTTCCTGTTTGAATGCTCGCTGACGGCGAAGACAAGCTTGACAAGTCCCACAATGAATAGTCGTGCGATTAACACAACTAAAAGATAGCTCCCACGGAAGGTTCCATTCATTACCTAATCTGATAACCCGCGGTCTATCCAAACGTCGTAATGGTGTTTCAACTTCAACTTGGCCAAGCCAGATACCTTTACCATCATACATTGGTTGTGCCAATTCTATAAGTGGTCGGAGCTGTTTCATATACGCATCAAGAATTTTACTGAGTCGTCGATCATCATCTATACTCAAACCATAATAGATACAATGGCATTGATACTCTTTTGCTATTGGTAATGCATGCATTATTAAGTAAAGCATGCGTAATAATATTTCTTCTAGTGGCGGCGCTTTTCGTAAATCAATCACCAGAAGTTCTATTTGTAATGCTACTGCTAATCTTTCTACTAACCTAATACGGTTGCTATCTTTATCGTTAAGGATAAAGAAACATGCTAGTACTTTCCCTTCTCTTCTTGCTAAATCGGCTAGGAAAGCATCTTTGAGTCCACCGTTGAATAAAACGAGTATTTTCATTATTTTCGATTTCCTTACTCATAGTATCTTTTTGCTTCAAGAATTGTACTAATTAGTAACTTTTGCACAATACGCTGTCGCTTTCGTCGTATACGGCGTGTATAGAAAATCCTCACGTATTGATGACTCCGTTCGACTACCTGCACCCTAGACCAAACAGCTTTTGCTGTTCTAAGATGGTAAAAACCTTTTTTCAGTAGTCCAACACTCTTTTTCTGATAAACTGTTTCTTGCAACATAATTTCACGATTCCTTTCTTCATAGTATTAACTGTAAACCTTACGTTAAGGTCCATGCACTTTTTGTACATCTTTTGTTGGCTCAAAGTTACCAAGAACAAAATGTTTATACTCTTCTGTACTAAGAGCCAACGATGTATATGGTTTACGACGCTCAATTAATAGGCAAGCGAACATTGCTGCACTTCTTATTTCGCTTGGTGTCATTTCTAATTCTACTATTAACTTTTCAAGCGCTTTGACTAACGTACGAAACTGCGGATCATTCATATATGCTTCTTCTGCTTTGTCTAAATTCATTTTAAGGCTCCGTTAAATAACCTATTGCATCATCGAGTTCGACATCTCGTAACTCCAGTAGATTAGGTCCAACTGCGATATCTGAAAGTACTGGTATACGACCGAGCTGTGGAAAGTCTTCCATCGCTTCATGAATATCTTTTGCTAAATGTGCATCTTCAGGAAACATATCGAAAACCAATTCATCATGTATCTCTAATGCTAAACCACTGCGTCGACCCTCAAGAATTGGATCAGTCTTTACCATTGCACTCTTTTTAATATTTGCAGCTGTACCTTGTATCAACCAAGCAACAACAGCATGTGGACGTTCTGGTAAGTACCTGTAACGTCGGCCGAAGACATCAATGAGGTATCCTCTACTCGCTGCTATCCTCCTAAGACGACTTTGTAACTCTCGCATCTCCGGAAACATTTGCTCATATTGAGCTAATACCTCTCCTGGGTTTGGATGGTAAATCTTCAAACGTGTCTTTAACAATTCACCACCCATCCCAAAGAGTAAACCGTAACTAACAATTTTGATCATGTAGCGTCGTTGTGGCGTCTCTTCACCAAAGACTGCCTCGCAAGTAAATGTATGAAAATCTACTCCTCTCTCGAGTGCGCTAATTAAACGTTCGCTTCCTGAGTAGAATGCAAAACAACGATATTCAATTTGCTTATAGTCACAAGCCATCAATCGTGCACCTTCTGATGGTGCAATACAAGCTCGTACTTGACGAAATGCTTCAGCACAATCTTTTGCCAGTTCTGCATCACCAACTTCAACTTCGCTTATACGACCACGTTGCTTAGGAATATTCTCTAGATTGGGATTACTACATTTAGAGCGACCTGTTACAGTTGTTTGCCGATAGTCAGCATACAATCGGCCTCCACGTTCACGCTTCTTATAACCTTGTAAATACTGTCTAGCTTTATCTAAAAACTTCCAAGCAAGAAGTAACTGCATTTTCGAGTCGCCTCGGAATGGCTCTAGTGCATCCTTGTCCGTACACCAATCACCAGCTTTCGTTTTTATCCTAAGTGGAAAATGTTTTGCTAAAACATTACCAACTTGCTTCGGTGAAGAGATTTTAAACTCTTCATCAAAAACTTCCCAAAGCTTCTTAGCAATCTTTTTTAATACCTGAAGGACCCTTGTTAGTGCCTTCTCAAGATTCTCTGTATCTAATCTAACACCGCGCTTGAACATTTTCAGATAAACTAATTCAGCTGCAACTGTCATACGATAGAGACCCCATAGGTTTTGCTCCTCGAGCTGTGGTTTGAAAAGGTAATATAAGTCTAAAGTGTCAACTGCATCTGGCAATGAATAATCGTGGAGTATCTGTTGAGGTAATTGCCAATTGTTCTTAACTTTGCGTTGTGCCTCATGTAATCGTAATTCATCTAGTCGAGGTCGCTCGAGGAGCTCACGTGACATTACTTTAAGTTTATGGAAACCTAAATGGTGTTCATCTAAGAGACAATGCATTAAAATGGTATCTTCAAATGGTCCCTTTACTTCTATACCTTCGCGCCAAAGAACCCAAACATCAAATTTAAGATTTTGGAAAACCTTTGGCCGGTTGCATGCACAAACACTACATAGATAGTCGAAGCCATTTTGTGTCGTTGTTGGCCCTGCATTCGCTCCGAAATCTTTTGCGGCAGTTGAGAAGTAAATTGGAATATTTGTCTCCCTTGTCGCTCCAAGTGTTTCTGTATCCAGAGCAATTGGTAGTGAAGGTATATTCAACAATCTTGGATAACCCATTAGATCAACAAACTTACCCATTAGTCATTCCTCGTGATAGCACAGGGGGTATGCACCTGTCAATGCTCTTTCGTTCGTGTTTTTTGTTTTCCTTCTTGTCGTAATCTTTCATGTTCTACTCCTGCAACAAAAACCAACCAAAGGACGGTAATAAAGCCCACTAGTTGTAAAAACCATCTAATCATTTTAATTCTACCTCAATTAACATTAATGTCTTTTCAAGTGCGAGTTTTGTAACTGCTCGCAGACTATTATTTTCTACTAGTTCCACCTCCTCAATATACATTTTATTAATCTCACCACCGTACGATTCATAGAACATACCAATATCAGCTTCATTAAAGAGCTGCATAAATTGAAAAACATCTCGGCTATGATCGAGTATGTTTTTTATCGCTAATAAGCGACCGCCCATTGTATGTCCGTTTAAGTTAACTCTTTTACGTACTGCTTCTAATAGTGTCATAAGTTACCTCCATGTGATCATAAAATTAGTTAGCATAATACTATTTGGCTTTCTATATGTCTTTCTCTGAATTTTGTAATTGTATCTTCTGTACCTCCTTTCCGGTCATGTCTAACGCATGCTATTAAACTATTGCCAGTCTCTGCAATTAACGTGTTACGTAGAATACCTGCACCTGGTCCATAACGGCTCCATTCAGCGTGAAAGATTAAAATAGGTATCCCGCGCTTTCGTGCAATCTTCTCAGCGAAACTATCTGCACCTTTAGGACAACCACCACTAACAATCCAATCACCGTGCTCGTAGAGTTCCATAAACTTCTCTTCTATGATAATATAATCCTTTGCTGCATTCCGTTGGCGTGAACCAACAATGATAATCTTCTTCATAATCGACTCCCTAATAAACCATGTCGTACGGCATCAGCCTCTTGTGCTTTCTCTAGTGCTAAACTACAATTCTCTTCCAAATTATCAGTCCAACGTCCCGGAGGATTATAATTGTGTATAAAATAATCCTTTGGTCGTTTTAACTTTGCAGGCATAATGAACTCATCAGTTATAATATTGTTTTGTGTTGCTTGATAAAAGAGACTTGCTGTATCCATAGAACTTACAAACCAAAAGAATGGTAGTAAATCTATACGCTCACCCATGCCTAAGAAATGCCACTTTATCTTTAGTATCTCTTCTACTGCAAAATGCCGCTGAAGCATCACTGAGAAGTAGAATCTATTAAGTTCTTGATCTCTGGTACGTGTCCAATGACCAAAAGCATTATAAACAGCATCACGACAAATACCAATCCACTGAATTTCTTCATGTGCTGTTGCAAGTCGAATTCCATTCCAAAAGCCATCAGTATCTTCTGCTTCACATTGCGGCACAAACATAAGTTCAACTTCGGGGTCTACGGGTCTTATCTTGTCGATGAACCTTTTTGCTACCGTCCAATTCATATTCGCATTACCCATAATTGTATCTGGGATTACAAGTACTGTCGGTTCGAGTTCTAAATTGAGTTGAATGTAATCATCGTCCTCAGTCAAGTCGTCTTCGAAAACACCATTATCAAGAATTACCTTGTAACCTTGTTGTGTCGCACCTCTAAAATATTGCAGATAACCTTCGTTCTTTAGTGCAATTGGTGCGATACAAAAGCGGCCCGGTAAAAGCTTTGTGTACTCAAGATGGGCTATCGGGCAAATCAGTGCAAGATCCATTAGCTGCCTCCTTTCGCTCTTTTGCTTCCTTTTGAATTAGTAAATATATTTCTGTACGGTGGACCGATATTTCTTTTGGTGCTTCGATACCAAGGCGTACTTTGTCGCCCCGAACGTCAATAATTGTGATTGTGATATCATCACCAATTATTATCGATTCGTCTTTTGTTCGTGATAACACTAACATTGTTTATAATACCTCCCGGGGAGTACAGTGTTCTATAACTGTTTAACATTTTAACATCCGCCAAAAGTCTTTATCAACTTTGCCCCATTCAGCCTCTGTTGTAAATTCCATTGAACTACGACGGACACCACGGCCATGACAACAGAGGTGTTTTGCTTTACAAACTACAAGGACACCTTTTGGCGTAAGATGTTCTCCGAGTGCATGTGCAATTTGTTCTGTCATTCTTTCTTGTATCTGTAAACGGCGTGCATAACAATCAACAATTCGTGCCAATTTACTTAAGCCGGCAACACGACTGGCTGGTCTATAGACAATTGCAGCTGTTCCAAAAAATGGTAGCAAGTGATGTTCACACATTGAAAAGAAATTGATTGATGTACATGCTTGCATTCCTTTACCTTCAGCCTTAAATGTTGTCTTGAGTAAATCAGCAGGACAAAGTGAATAACCAATTAGAAATTCAGCCCAAGCACGTTTAACTCTATCTGGTGTTCGTTGTAAGCCCTCGCGATTCAAATCTTCACCTAGGCCTAATAACATTTTACCTATATCTATACCCCATGCATCGGACATACCAAAACTCCTTATCTCAGCTGTAGTAGTTTATGTAATTGCAATGATAGTGTAACATCTTCTAACCTATCTTCGACTATTTGTTTTGCTAAAACAGTTGGCCAATGAAACGGCTCAGCATGATTACTTATCGAACTAAAAACTATTTTGGCTTTCCAATGTTGATTATTTCTACGCAGTACACAAGCCTCACGATAATCCTGTAAGTCAGCGAGTACAAATTTGATTACGTCATCCTCGGTCAAATTACCATAAAGCTCTGGTCGCATAAATTGGCTCATTTGACTCGAGGCAAGTTTGTTATCAATGACGAATCGTATATTTTTCGCCCCTCGCGGAAACGTCTCACGCGGTATAACCATCGAACCGTTTGTTTCAATTGTTACTAAATGTTGCTCGCCGATAAGTAAATGAACTAGTAACCCAAGTTCTTCGATTTGCAACAGTGGTTCACCGCCTGTGATAACTACATGTTTAGAAGTACACTGACGAGCAACTAATTCTGGTACCATTCTTGTACCACCACTACCATTTCTCGCGTCTTGAGTATCGCACCAAGTACAATTTAGATTACATTTTTGTAACCGTACAAAAGTTGCTAAACCACCTTTGTTACCAAAACCGTCTGGCTCTCCTGAAAGCGTAGTATAAATTTCATTCACGAGCATAACTATTCTCCTTCGTAGGTAATTTTCGTACCGCGTGTTTCTTGTACCGCGACATTTATTAAAGCGCTCCCGTGATTTTCTGCACGTAATTTATTCCAAATGTAGCGGCAAATACATTCAGCAGTTGTTGCCCCGGTTAATGTATCGTTCAAATTACGATGATCGAGTTCTGCAGTTACTGACCTGAGAAGTTTTTTCAAGACGCATAAATCGATAGCCATCCCCAGATGGTCAAGTTCATGGCTTCGCCATGTTGCCCAAGCGACGTACGAATGCCCGTGATTCCGACGACACGATCCATTATATTCGGGTAGACGATGACTAGCTTCAAAGGTCGATTCAACTTCTAACATCCATTGCATTTTATATTCTCCTTAACCTAAAGTTATAAAAAAGAGATAGTAAACATACATGGTCGTTTTGTATTTTGTGTTTTGTATTTTGTGTTTTGTATTTTGTTTTTAGATGTTAGAACCTACTGCAGTTTCAGTTGCTGCCGTATTGCCTTCGAGATCGTGTCTTCTGGCACCAGCGTTGATAAAGCAGTTTGGCGGAAAAGCTTCGTCCTGATTTGGTACGAGTGAACCTGTGAAGCAAATACCATTCAACTGTTCTGTTATCGTTACTAGTGCTTGCGGTGTATTTGGCGCTTCAAGCTCCAATGCTTTCATATCCTTCTTGAGCCAGGAAAGATTATCTGCAGTTTCCAAACCCCAGTTCTTTCGATATTTCTTTCCTATAAACTCTTCGCCAGCATTAGATTCAACGATAATCGCTGAAATGCTCAACTGCTTCCGGTTGGACGATTGGCTGCGATTAAGAAATGCATTCTCGACTTTGAAGACTGCTTTCATCTTCGGTAGTTGTTCTGATGTACGTTCCGGAATGTTAGCCATTTCAGTGCCAAATTGTGCTGCCATCTCGTTAACAATATTTTCTGCTTCTGTACCCATTGTGTGTGTGTCTCCATACTTTGTACTGTTAATGTTCCGTTTATGTTTACTATCTCTTATTCGCTAAGTTTTGCTACCGTTTCGGCAAATGCATCACAATATGTTTCCCAGCCTCTATTAAGTGGCAATGGTAACTTCTCAGGGAAGTTCTCAAGACGATGTTTAGCTAACCTAAGAAATGTCGGCTGCCAATACATAAACCGTCCTGTTTCAACACTCTTAATAATACCATCGTCACCCTTCTCGATTGTCTCTTCTACGCGAAAATGACCTATTGCTCCACAGGCAGCTTTTACTGCAAGTGAAGCTGATGGTGGTAAGTTAAAACCATAATGTGTTAAATCTTCACCGGCCCATTTTACAACACGCTCTTTTGTATGCGAAGTTAACAGTATCCCAAAACCGTGTAGGTAAAGTGTCCCGAGTGCACGTAATAATAATTTATAGGCAGCTTTGTAACCTTTACCAAAAGGTACATCATCAATCTTGTCATATTTACGAGCTACACCCTTCTCCATAAAACGCTGTTTAGCACAAACTTCGACTCCTGCGTAATCAAAAAGATCACCAAGGACATCTACGATACAAATTTTTATTTCGCGTTGATCTTTGAAGTTATTTTCCTTTGCTGCAATAACCTCTCTTGCTTTTTCTAAAAAGCTCGCCCAGTCAAAAATTGGGTTACCAAAGATTGATACGCCTTCAATGCCGGCATTCGGTGTATGAAAAAAGTAATGACCAGGTATCTGTTTACAAAAAGACGTTTTACCAACACCAGGTCCACCATGGATAGCCATCCAATAGTTTCTCGGGTCAACTGCAACCGCTGTAGGTGTTTGTGCTAATGCCATAATCGCTCCTTATACTAGTTCCGGGTTAAATTCCTCTGATGTTCTTATACGAAATTTACTATCGTCGCCACGTAAACAATATGGTTTGTAGCAACAGCCACCTATTCTATTACGTGGATGATGTTTTGGCCAAATTGCTTCAGCTAAACACCATTCTATCATACGTGAAACATTAGTGATGTCCCAATAGTAGGCATCGATCTCTTCTTGATCAAATGGCATCCGTTGGCGCTGAAAAAGCTTTACACGATCGAGTAGATATTTCTCTTGTAATTCTTCAATATACATTTCGCGTGTCTGCCACTTTTTATGTTTAATTCCAGGTTTGCCATAAAGATCGTATACAGTACCTTTTGCGTCAAAACCGAAAACACGTTGGGTAGCTAATAGATAACCTTTAGGTTGTGAATCAAGTAATAAGTCTTCAAAATAATCATCATCTATTGCTGCCGCTGTTTTACGTTCCCAGTTAAGGATTTTACCTGAACGTACATCTCTTACTATCCTATCAATCTTACCTTGAAAGAGCCAGCCAGATGGAAGTTCTAATGAAAACTTACCCCCATAATCTTCGCCACCAAGTGTTTCATAATGCTTATCATCCTCGTGCCAACGTAACATGTGGGCATTCAATACATACGGTAGTAGTGTACACATCTCATCGGTTGCTGTTAACTCTGCAGGTGGCAGACATTTCTTTTCTGCACTTAACCGTTCTTCTTTAATTGCATCCTCAATTGGCAAACCATGATCACGACATGATGCACCTGCATGAACTATTCTACCCCAACGAAAGTATACCGGTTCCTTCTTAGGCGTCATACGTAATACATATTCACAAAAGAATTTATATGCACAATCTAAAAACGTACAACGCATCGAGTTTGTTATAATCCGTTTCAAGCTTTTACCTCGCTTCCTTTCGCTCTCAATTTTACTGCAATTTCATTTGTAAACTCATGACAATAACAAATCCAATCTTCTGAAATTATTGTATATGAATACTCTGTTGTGCTTTGAGCCATACACCAGCGAACAATTTCCTCTGCAATATCATCTGTAACGCTCAATGTACTATCTCCATTGCACCGGCGTGAACCCGAATGCCTACCTTCGTTTGTTTCTCTAATGTCTCAAACGGTGGTAAACTATTTAGATGTTGTTCAATTGCAAGAACTATTTCTTCTGCGTCTTCTTTTGGTTCAGGTACTTGTAATATAATCTTTGCTTGAATTGTAATTTGCATTTTATCTCCTTATGTTGAAAAGCCCTTGAATGGCTCATCGTCTTCAACAAAACCGTAACTTTTTAGTAGCCAGCAACAAGCAGCTATACGATAGTTTTCCCCACATGCTTCAATCTTAATCATCGGTCCTACAACTGGTGAATCAGCTACTTCAGTTACATTTAACCCTGGAAAGACAAAACTGGCAATATATGGAGCTGCACCCCACAGGTCCCATGCTAGTTCTTCTAGGAATCTAAACATATCCGTAACGGTCTTACAACTAGAAAGTTTCTGTTCTGCATCTTCACATTCTTTCGTTGTTTCTTCTTCTTCGTAAAACTCTTGTATATGTACTGTTGTGGCCTCTTTGAATTTTTTTAAGACTGATTGCATGGTAGTTATTTTACTACCAATTTCAATCTTAAAGTTCTCGAGTACATGTGCTCTATTATGTTGCTCTTCTAATGCACATAGTATATGATACATTACTGCGGCAGAAGTATACTGAAATGAACCCCAAGTATACATATCAACTTCACTGCTGATACGTTCGACTAACTTTTCAAACGATTCGTTTTTGCAAGCGTTCTTTATCATTTTGTGCCTTTACCAATTTCTTTTCTATTTCTTTAATCGGTTCATATTCAAGATCAATCTTTTGTGCTTCCACCCACCAACGCATAAATTCTTTGTACAAATCTTTAGCTATAATAAATCGTGCTTGATATTCCGGTATCCTTTGATGCTGTATTCTTGATATTGGGAAGAGTAAATTCGTGAGCAGATTGTTAAGTTTATTAAAATCTTTGTGATGAACAATTTCACCTTTCTTAATTGGTCGACCTAAGTGTGCCTCAGCAATTAAAATATGTTCGGAAACTAAACCTGTGAAATCTGCTCGATGGTGATTTGGTTTGTATAGCTGTTTGTACATGCACATCCTTGTATTCATTATTTGTTTCTATATTTTATATTATATAGTGCTCCTTAAAAAGGTTCAAAATTTTTATTAAAAAGTGTTAAAAAATTTTTTCATGTATTCCTCCATTAACCATAGTAAGTTACTTCGGCTTCTTCTTTAAGCTCTTTCCAAAGTTGTTCGATTGTCGGTTCTATAGGTTCTTCAGTAACATAACTTGCTTCACTCTGTGTACGGTAGACTGCTGCAAGTATTATACTCCCGCAGCATGAATCGATTTCGATACTTAACATTTCAGCATCAGATTCTGCAAACGCTATTGCTTGTTTGCAAAAACATACCGTTCCCGGCCCCATGTTCTTTAGAATCGCTTCCTTGATTGTCATTGGTTGTAACATTGACTTATAACATTCATTAAATATTGTATCAAGAGCTTCTATCTCCACAACTTTCGAATCAAACTCCGGCTCGTTAAAAAGTTCTGCCCAAACTAGTTCACGAATAGTGTTTTTGAAAGCACTATCAGCTATGTGTATTCTAGTCATCTTTTTAGTTAATTCACCTATTCTAGTTTCATACATTATACGCTCCTTATATGTTTAAGTATTTCCTCTGCCATGTTTAACTTCTGTTGAATCGCTTCCAAAATGACTTCATCCATACTATCTTTGAATACAAGATCGTAATAAGTAACAGAATCATAAATTTCACTACCTGGTCGATGATTCCGTTTTTCTGCGTTCTCACGTTCACCTGCTTTATAACCTGTTGAAACGAAAATTGCATTCCGTGCACGTTGTAAGTTCAGACCAGCATGACCAATACCTTCAGAGATGACCAGTATGTCAACTTCGCCAGTTTGGAAGTCCCTTTTTGCTATCTCTAATTGTTTATCATTCTGCCCCTCACGTGAGTATATTCTTAATGGTATACCTGTTAAAGCTGCAGCAATTAATGGTATCAAACGTACTAGGTCAGACCATATTAATAAAGGGCCTTCACGTAACAGAAGTGGAACATTCTCGCGTAACCAGTCCAATTTAATCATGTGAAGTAATTCATATCTACCATCATCGGTATAAAAGATACCTTGACAAAGTTGATGCATCTTTTGTGAGCGACCAATTGCCCATTTCGTATCCCAAGTACCCCCTGTGACTAGTTCCATACTAAATTTTGCTTTTAACTGTCTATAACGTTTCCGTATACTCGAAGGCATTGTAAATAGCTTTCTAATGTACCTTTTCGGTGGCAGTTCTTTATTAATTTCCTCTTCAGAAACTCGAATGCAACTACGGTCAAGTTTCGCAGCAATCTTCTCTGCTGCACCTACTTTCAACTGCCAGTTATAAGGATCCCAAGGCGGACCTTCTGAAAAGTATCTATTTCGGAAACCCCAAAATGCATTTCCAAATGTCGCACCATCATCTAAGAATTTCATTTGGCCGAAAATCTCTTCTGGTTTCTCAAGTATCGGTTTACCCGTAAGAATTGTCCGTTGCGGAATTTGCGAACAAATAGTATAGAGAGCTTTGAAGCGTTGTGTTCTTGCTTCCTTTACCATTGTACTCTCATCAACAATCAACGATTTGAAATACACTTGCTTTTTACATTTGTAGAGATGGCGAACTTTACCTGCATCAGTTGTATAAGATGTATGTTCAATTCCCCATAACTCTTGCATACGTTTACTCCGTAGGATATCATAGTTTGCAATATAGAGTTGCGCTTTAGTCTGTGCTGCTTTAGCTTTCTTCTCAGCTGAACCCTGAAGCAATGTGTAATCAAGTCCCGCGTGTAAGTCGATTTGATCGCCCCATTGTGGTATAATACTTTTCATTGTTAGCACTAAAGTAGGAAATATCTCGTAACCAAAACGTTGTAAATCTTCCAACCATTTAAGCGAGAGGTAAGTTTTACCACCGCCATAACCAACAAATATACCTGCTCGCGTCTTATCTTGTACAAAGTTACTTACACGTGTATGAAACGGATACAATGCTTGAGATTTCATCCATGAGTCTCCTTATTTAGCTTTTATAACTTCTTCGCAGAATTCAACAACTTTACGGCATTGTGTTATATCAAAATGGCCAATATGGACTTTACGTTGTGGAAGGTTTAAATATTTAGCCAATGCTTTATAAGCCTTCCCACGTGTGAACATACCTGCTTGCCATAACGTATCGAAATGGTTATGTGCTACCATTCTTGCTTGTCGTGTTCCAAAATCTGCTGGTGTTGATGATGAACCGGACCACTGTACAACAGTACAACCACCAACTGGACAACCATAACGTATACCATATTTTGTTTTACTCGGTACAAGTTCTTTTGCTGAATGTATTGTACATTTCATGACTCGCTCCTTTAACAAGCACATTGTTTCGAAAGTCCCATAAACCATGCACGAAAGTAAACATTATGAAAAAGATCACCTTCACGCTCTTCAGTTGTATCAATAATCTTTCGCGGCATTCGTTTACCAAGCGGTACAACATATGCATTGATACCTTTTAGTTTACCATGCCCAGGTCGTAAGACTACTCTTGCACCATCTCTCTTTGCAATTTGTTTAAGCCTTTGGTAATCACAATAGTTACATTTTGTTAACTCACTCATAATATACGCTCCTAAATAAAAAGAAAACGTGACAGTCGTATGCAAGCCTGGCTTTAACACCATCTCAACATAGAGGACTGTCACGTTTAGCTCACGTCTTACGTAACATACTATTTGTTATGACAATTACTTCTTGGCTGCGAGCAGATCTGCGATTTGTTTCTTCAAATCGGCAATCTCTGTATCCTTCTTCTCGAGCTTCTCTTTCGCACCGACACCGGCACGTTTCGCAGAGAAATCTGGATTTAAGTCAGCCTTAACACGTTTCTCTGTCTTCAGCAATTTAAGCCACATCTTGTTCGTGACAAGCGAGAAACTCTCACCGATGTCGCGACAGCGTAAAGCAATAGCCTCGCGTATTTCGATTGCTAAATTTACAGTTGGTGAAACCATTGCTGGAAGCGGTTTCTCTTCTTGTTCTTTTGCTGCAGCTGCTTTCGCTTTTGCCTCAAGTTCCTCGGGTTTTCCATTTGTCATCTGACAAACTCCTTTTCGTTAAAAGTAATAATATGGTTAAGATACTACACTGGTAAAACAATACTACTCTGGTGATCCTCCTTTCTCATCATAGTGACGCAACCCGCATATACGAGCAACCTCTTTTGCCGCGGCGACTAACGCTACACCGATTACACCGAGTAGCGTTACAATAAAATTTTTGTTACGAAACCATTTCTGTTTGCTCATTGTGCTCCCATAATCCTTATTATATAGTGCTAACCAAAAGTGTCCAAATCAATTTCAAAAAACTTTTCTGT
>LAZR01001022.1_pt1 | contig 18821 bp, 18 predicted proteins | sample 329461 | NCBI WGS metagenome assembly LAZR01 (sample SAMN03002196, study PRJNA259156) | marine sediment metagenome | biome: sea floor; feature: Hydrothermal impacted sediments; material: marine sediment; isolation source: Loki non-amplified sample from Loki's castle hydrothermal vent sediment ...
CGTTACTACGCAAAACAAGACAAATTAGCCGTTATTGACGCGCACCATATTGACGAGGCCATTGAAGGTAAACAATACCGTACCGGCCAAATTAGCGAAAATATGCTCAGTGATATAAAAGAAGGCCACACACTTATTGCTACTAGCGGTCAAGCCATTGGCAAAGTGAATGGCCTAACGGTACTGCACATTGGCGATACCTCGTTTGGTACACCTGCACGTATTACCGCAACGGTTTATGCGGGCGCCGATGGCGTAATAGATGTTGAACGCGAAGCTGAGCTTGGTAAAGCAATTCACTCAAAAGGCGTTATGTTGCTTACCGGTTATTTAGGAAATAAATACGCGCAGCACTTTAGTTTAACGCTTAGCGCTAATATTGCTATTGAGCAAAGCTATGGCTACATAGATGGTGATAGCGCATCTTTAGCAGAGTTGTGTGCGCTTATTTCGTCTATTACAAGCCTACCTATTAGCCAATCAATTGCTCTTACAGGCTCTATTAACCAACATGGTGATGTACAAGCCATTGGCGGCGTAAACGAAAAAATAGAAGGCTTTTTTAAACTGTGTAAAATGCGTGGTTTAACAGGTTCGCAAGGCGTTATCATTCCTAAATCAAACCAAGTTAACTTAGTGCTTGATGATGAAATACTTGATGCGGTTGATGCGGGTAAATTTAATATTTACGCAGTTGAAACCGTAGACCAAGCGCTTAACTTATTAATGGATATAGAAGCTGGCGATATTATTGATGACCAGTATCCAGAAAACTCAGTAAACGGTATTGCGCTTGCTCGTCTTAAAGAGATTGCCGACATAGTAAATGGCGATGATGACGACGAAAAAGACGAAGAGCCAGATAATGAAAAGCTAGACAACGAAAAAGGTTAATGATGATTAATATAATTTTGGCGGTGGTTATCGCCATTTTTTGTTTTTTAATATTTCAAAATAGTAAAAAAGCAAAACAACAAGCCGGCATAAATGCACAAATAGGTGCAGACTATTTAGCCGCTAACGCAAAGGTAGAGGGTGTAGTAGAAACGACTTCTGGCTTGCAGTACAAAATAGTGCATAAAGGTGAGAGTGAGAACACACCGAGTCCAACAAGTATGGTTAACGTGCATTACCACGGCACACTAATCGACGGTACTGTGTTTGACAGCTCAGTAGAGCGTAAAACACCGATTAGCTTTGGTTTACACCAAGTTATTAAAGGCTGGACTGAGGGTTTACAACTTATGAGCCCGGGCGATAAATACACGTTATATGTACCGCACCAATTAGCGTACGGCGAAAAGCGTGTAGGGAGTATTCCTCCTGCCTCAGTACTTATTTTTGAAGTAGAGTTACTGGCAATTGAGTCTGAGTGATTAAATTAAATAACAAGGAAGTAAGTTATGAATAAAGACGAATTACTTAAAATAGCCAAGGGTGATATTAACTTTACCTTTCAATCTATTATTTATGCATTAGTGCTGTGCTTACTCGTTGCAGCTGTTTTTTTACTAGAGATGAGCGTTAACTTACAAATGGGTTTAATAGTTTGTATTATTGGTGTGTTTGGCATGACTATTTATAATAATTTAAATACCCGCCTAAATGCGGCACTTGCACTTATTGCGCTCTCACAAGATAACCAAAGCACTAAGTAAGCAACGAGTTAGTTTAATAAATTGGTATAAGCCCTACTTTAATAAAGTGGGGCTTTTTGCTTTTAGCTAACAATAAAATTTACTCAAGGATTTTAATACGAGGTCGATACCTATAAAAAAGGTAAACTATTTTAGGGACAAAATAATGAAGGTTTCAGCGGCTCCCATTCCATACCAAGTACACAGCTCAAATACTCAACCTTTAGCGCAATCAGATAAGCTAGCTGTTGAAAAAGCGAGTGAAGAAAAGAGCGAGGAAGAAAATGAGGAAGAGCCAAAATATGTGTTATCAAAGTTTCTAGATACCAAAGCGCAAGAATACAGTGAAGATAACGCTACGTTTAGCAATCAATATAAAAACCTTGAAAAAGTATATAAACACTTCACTGGGCGAGTTATTGCGCTGCAAGAACAAATTAACAAACTTAAACAAAGCCCAGTTCAACGTAGTTTAACCATAGATAGTAGCGCCAATGAGATAAATGAAAGTGATGCCAATTTAACTTTAGATGCAGAGCACCTAGGTGCAAAAAAATATAAAAACACGCAACAGCAAGATCAAATCGATAGGCTTGAGCTGCAATTAGGTGAGCTAAAGTCAGAACAAGCAGCAATAAAACAACAAATGGTTGAGCTGGTTATTAGTGAAATGAAAAGGCGAGGCGACGACTATACTATTTAGCGCCACCAACATGCTGGTGGGTTAGCTTTTAAACTCAATTTTACCCACTTCAAGTTTAAACTTACCTTCTTGTTTGCCTGCAATCATAAAGCCTAGCTGTTTTATATCGTCAAGATCAATAATAACCTGCTGCTCAAGCACGCGACCGCGATACGTTAAAGTAAAATCACTCGGAGCAAAGTTTATATCTACCCATTCATTTTTTACTGTTTTAAATGAGTGGGTGTACGCTGCGCCATCAAGGTAATTGGTAGTTCTGAGCCTAAGCTGATAGGTTTGTCCATCGCCTTTAAAACGCAGCGCTATAGCTTTAGTATTTTGGCTTTGTGTATTTAGCTCTGTACGTATTGATGCAAAACCACCGTTGTTTTCAAGCGATATATTCCCTTCAAATATTAAACTTTTAGCAGTTTGGTTTACTTGGCTATTTGATACCCCACCCATTACTGAGTCGTTAACAACGTACCAGCGCTGGTTTGCATTCGCTTGTGCACTTACAACTAATAAATTAAATACAAAAAGTGATGATAGTTGTTTGGTGATCATGGCTTACTCCTAAATACTTTAAGCTTATCAATACGAATAAACATATTATTTGTTCACTTATTTAAAGCTAATTATTTTTACGGCTCCATTTTTTCATGATTTTTTCAAACATAATTTCTTTATCAGTTTTATCCTCAGGACAGGGTTTACCGCTACCTTGAGGCATGCCATTACTACCAAATACGGTTGAAGTATCAATTAAATAGCATTTACCGTTAAATTTTTCTAATCGTCGTGTGCCTGTTGTATTTTGGCTAATAACTTCTGAGTTGTCAGATTTTACTGGCGTTTTAATAGTCGGCTTATTGTTTATCTCATCACTTGCAGAGCCATTGTCTTCACCAAAGGAGACCATTTTTTTATGAGTCATATTATTTACAGGTGAGCCAAATAGCGGCGCATATGGATTTAGCTTTTTAAATGTTTGAGAAGCTTTTGTTGGAGGCTCTGAAGGCGCAGCTGACTGGGGTTCAGTAGGTTTAACAGAGTCATTTTTAAGCTCTGTTTGTGCCTTTTGTAAAGTGGTGGTTTTGGCTTTTATTTTTTTAGTCACCTTTACTTTGGTTTTTGTAGAATCTTTTTTTATAGGTGTAGTGTTAGAGGTCGCTGCATTTGGTGCATCAGTTTTAGTATTTACAGGTTTTATATCGGGCGCATTGGTTGTTGTAACAACTGGGCTTGGCCTAGGTAGGCTAGCTAAATTAACTGTAACATAGGCCTGTATTATTGCGCTTTCCTTTTCCTTTGGCGGCGCAACTTTAATAGATTGCGAAAACAAAAAGTACAACACAATAGCGTGTATACAAAACGAGATAACCCACGGCCATGCATTCCCTTTATTCACATCAAACCCTCAACATAATAGTGCTGTTATGAGTCAATAAAATACATTTAGTTCACCTAAAGTTAATGTGTTTTACTTTGTGGCTTTATTGCAGATACAACAAAACTATTTTGCAGTTTCTGTTGTTTTTGCAGGTGCTTGGTTACGTTATTATGAGCGCAATCAAACTTAGGAGGCATTATGACATTACTTTTTGAACCAATAGAACTTGCAGGTAAAACATTAAAAAACCGTATTGTTATGCCCCCAATGACCCGCTCGCGTTCAACACAGCCCGGCGATATAGCTAACGACTTAATGGCAACATATTACGCACAGCGCGCAAGTGCCGGGCTAATTGTAAGCGAAGGTACGCAAATTAGTGAGCTTGGTAAAGGTTACGCTTGGACTCCGGGTATTTATTCAAATGAGCAAGTTGCAGGCTGGAGTAAAGTAACAAGCGCAGTACATAGCGCTGGTGGCGTGATGTTTGCTCAGCTTTGGCATGTTGGCCGCGTAACTCACAGTGACAACACCGGTGGCGTGCAGCCTATTTCAGCCTCGGCCATTGCTGCAAAAGACGTAAAAATATTTGTAGATACAAACGGCACACCGGGTTTTGTAGATACTCAGTTGCCACGCGAAATGAGCAAACAAGATATTACGCAAGTCATAGGCGAATTTCGTCAAGCTGCTAAAAATGCAGTTAATGCAGGATTTGATGGCATAGAGCTTCATGCTGCAAATGGTTACCTTATTAACCAATTTTTAGACTCAGAGTCAAATGCACGCACCGATGAATATGGTGGCAGCGTGCAAAACCGTATACGTTTTTTAATTGAAGTGGTAAATGCTGTTAGCGACGAAATTGGTAGCAGCAAAGTAGGCGTAAGACTTGCCCCGTTAACAACCCTTAATGGCACAGTAGACGAAAACCCTGAGGAAACTTACTTAGCGGTTTCTGAGGCATTAAATAAAGCCGGTGTAGGTTATATACATATAGCCGAAGCCGATTGGGATGACGCACCTTTAATGAGTGTTGAGTTTAAACACGCCATTCGTAAAGCCTACAGCGGTGTATTAATTTACGCAGGCAAGTACACAAAAGAGCGCGCAGACAAAGCACTTAGCCAAGGCTGGGCCGACATGATTGGTTTTGGTCGCCCATTTGTATCAAACCCAGACTTACCAGCACGCTTAAAGCAAGGCAAGCCTATTAACAGCCACAACCCCGACACTTTGTTTGGTGGTGCAGAGCAAGGCTATACCGATTATCCAGTTACAAATTAAATTTATATAAATAAGGAGCTGTAACATACAGCTCCTTATTTGTTTTAATTGCACAGAGAGTACTTACTTAATTGCAGTAATAAACTCTTCGTCAGAATACAAGTTCTTAAGTAATTTTTGAACAAGCTCTACATAGCTTCGTTGACCATTTGGGATTGCAATTGCTCCAATAAATGAAGAGTCGAAATTATGTTCAGCTGAAATTACTTTCTCAAATAAAATTGCATCGTCTTCTGAAACAACAAAATTTACTTTTATAAATGAATTCCCCTCTGAGAACCCTGTTACATCAATATCTTGATCAATAACCTTGCCAGTCACTTGCTTTTTAGCAACGCCAGACCAAAGTTTAGCCAGTTTTAATTCTTGTATTAAAGCGCTCTCAATATATTCTCCATAGCTGTTGCCTACAGATGAAACAAGAGGAGAGCCTCGAAGTGATATCTTATTTAATTTTTTTTCAGATTCAATTGTTCCGACTGAGACGGGTGTATTAGACTCTTCTTTTAGTTTAGAAACGTTGCTGATATCTGCACTATAAGGTGGAACTTGAATGGTACATGCACTTAAAAATAAAGCCGCGATTAAACCTAGTGAACTTTTATACTTCATTTTATTTCTGTCCTTATTTATAAATTTGATTGATCAAGTTCTACAACTAGTTTGTTAAATGCTTCTTCCGTTGCACGTTTTGCAGATAAAGAAAAATCATTTTTAAACTCATCAAATTCAGCTTTGCCAAAACCTTTAACTTCACTATTCCATGCTATATCACCATTGTTATTTAAAGTTTTACAGTTTAGCGTGAAGGTAAATTCTGTAGGAGGCCATGTGAATAAGCTATCTGAGCTAGATTGCGTGGTTATTGTTGGTATGAATACATACTCAATTCTCTTATCTTTTAAAAATGTACTATCAGTTAATGATTCAAGCTTATAAACGTTTTCAAATTTATTAGAAAGCACAGTATACAGCGCTGCTTCTGTGTCTTTATAAGGTTTGTAACTAACATTATCGCCACCACCGCCAGGTGTTTTTACTTGTTTTTTTATATCATCTTCAGAAATATAATAACCTACAACTGATGCTGATTTATTTTCTGTAACCTGAAGTTTTTCAGTATCTGGATTTAAACTTATCTGGTGAGCACAGCCACTCAAAATAAGGACCGAAAACAAGAAAAACATGTTAGTTAATAACTTCAAAATATACTCCATATATTTAATTTTTAGTGTGAAAGCAGTTTCAGCATCAATATATGTTCAATAGTTACTTTTGTAAATTATGTTAACTTTATATTTGTAAACGGTTGTAACTTTTAGTATTTGTGAGGTCGATTATCTTCAAAATAAAGCAGAGTTAATCTTGAGCAAAAAATAAAAAACGCGTAAGTTAACCGGGTTACCTATTTTAATAACAAGAAAATAAATGAAAGCCAAAGAGATAGAACAATTAGAATTATCAAATTCTGAAACCCGAGAAGTTATTACACCCTACGCCTTTAAAATTGACAGTGCTTTACTAGGCTTGCCTTTGGCTACACCAAGTAGGCGTGCATTAGCGATTATTATTGATGTTGCACTGATATTTTTAGCAGCCAAGCTCAGCGCGGCTTTAATAGCATTTGTCGCTGCAATGGCTTTTTATAAAGGTACGGCTCAGCAATACCTCCCAAAAATGTCGAGTGTGTGGCGAAGAATCTTAAAAGTAACGGCAGCAAGTATTTTATTTGTAAGCGCACTTACTGTGCTTTCAATTGGCATAGATTACCTAGAAGACGATAACGCTGATCAAGGTTTGGCTGTTCAGGGCGTAAAAATACAAGATGAAATTCAGCTTACCGCCTCAGAAAAACAACGCGTAAATACTTATTTAGCGCAAACAGCCGATGACAGCTGTGAGCAACCTTGCCAACAAACCGCGCTTGATAATTTAATAGGGGAAGTTCCCAAATTAGCAGAAATGGACGACCTACAAAACCCACAACTTGCTACCGTACTTTTACAGTTATTGGTGTTCAGTGAAAATAACGAAATAAAGCCTGCACAGTTAATAGAAGAAAAACCTGCACAAACAACCACAAATAGTATTTTGCAGTGGAGCAAAGGCATTATTCAAGACTTAGGCTTAGGTTTTGGCTGGGCTGCTGTTTACTTTACGTTGTTCTCGTTACTTTGGCGCGGCCAAACACCGGGTAAAAAGGTTTGTAATATCCGTGTTGTCGCCTTAAGCGGCGAGCCATTGGGTTTATTAGATTGTTTTGGTCGCTACGGCGGCTACGGTGCAGGCTTTGCCACCGGGTTATTGGGGTTTTTACAGATATATTGGGATCCAAACAGACAAGCTATTCAAGATAAGATATCAGCCACGGTAGTTATTCAGGGAAGTTTGAACCAAGTTGTAAATGTGCATACGGTCGAGGAGACTGTAAAAAGTTAATTTCAGTATCGCTGTATTATATAGACTCAATCAGTAACTTTTTTAATATTGTTAGCTTTTTAGTATCTTTCCTGACTTTTGCATCCATTATCTGGGCCATTAGTTCTATGTCGCTAAGTATCTCTTCTGAGTCAAAATATCCCATGTCTGCTAATCCCTTATCTAATTTACATACAGAATAAGTAGATCTTCCCTTTTCGGTTAGTGGAAAATAAATCCTCTCTCCAAATTTTTTTAAGTGCTCATCATAATTATCAAAATGAGGATGAATAATTAAGAATTGAGATGATGGGGGGTATTTAGTTCTCTCTTTTTTTAATGGTAAAGGTTTAACTACATCAATATCTCGTTTGGCATTATTGCAGTCAACGCAAACCACACAAAGGTTCTTTGGATTAAAAATAAAGTGTTTATATTTAGACTTTGGTGCGATGTGTTCAACTTGACAGTTTGCCGCATTCCTTAAGCTTATCGAGTTTTTACAGTAGCAACAAAGGAAGTTTTGCTCTTCACGATAATGGCTTCTTATGCTTGATCTTAAGCTCTCTAAACGATCACTAGACCAGTCAGTATGATTAAATTCTGGAGCCTCTGTTACACCTTTTATAAGGGCTTTTTGCTCCTTAGTGTATTCTACAGCTCTTAACTCAATAACCATAAACTTTAAATACCTCATTTAAAGAGTCAATGAGTTCCAATATAGGATCATCGTTACTTATTTTTTGTTTCATACGATTAAGCATTTCTAGTTGTTTAATATCGAGTTCGTCAAAAAATTTGTATGTTTTGACTTTTGAATAAATATGCATAGAAATTTTAAGAAGATATTCATTGCTGTGGCCTGGTGATTCAAAAACATTTACAAGCTGATAGTCTGAGGAGCGTAAATAATGCTCTGATGCATCTAATAAACTATTTTGTTGAATATTTAAAATTTCACAGTTCGTTGTCGATATATTCGAAACTATAAGTGGTGAGTGCGTAGCAATAATAAAATGACAACCCGAGTAAGTATTTAGGGATTGGTTTAAAATATCTACAAACCGTTCTTGCCAAGAAGGGTGCAAACTTATTTCTGGCTCATCAATTAACACTAGAGAGTTATCTTCAATTGAAGCGACAATTCCTAGAAATAGTAAAAAAAGACATTGCTCACCTGAGCTTCGAGCTGATAAAGATCTTACTTTGGCATTTGGTGATAAGTAACTTGCTCTTAAAGGCTGATCTTTGAGTGTTTCAATATCTGCTACAACAGCTAAACCAGAACGTAGTAAATCAGATAACTCTCTTTTGTCAAATTCAATATCATGCTGAGAACTTGACGGTATTAACTTTAAAGATTGATTACTAAGGCTTAATAAAACCTCGGGTGAAGTATAAATAGCTTCGAGTTTTGAAAGCAGATTTAAAAGATCAGTTTCTTCAAAGTGGTAGGCTGCTGTTTGAAGCTTTAATTGTGCTTCTAAAGATATTTTTTGATTCTTTATATCTCCGGAGGAAATTATGAGGAGGTCTTGCTCTGTTATAGTTGAAGTTAACTTTATTTTTAATACACTACTAAATCCAAATTCATCTAAGAATCCTTTTAAAGCATTAACTTTACGGAGATCAAAAGTTTGTTGAATGAGTAACTGCTTTATTGCATTTGATGCGATACGGACTGAAGGGCTTAAATCTTGTATATATGGCTTAGAGCCTATGTATGAATATACTTCAGATAACCACGGATATTCATCTGCTCGGAAATCATTTTGGAAGCGCTCAAATTGACTCGTTGATGCGCAGATTAATTTTCGTGGTAACTCAACTCCAAGTATATCTGTAAGAATTTCATATTCATTTTTGTTATTGATGGCCCAGCGTAGCCTATCTTTACCCGTTTGTGTTTTGGGTTTGTATAGTTCAGCATATTTTGAATAATATTTTCTAAATATATCCAATAACAACTCTGTTTTACCACTACCGTTATCACCTACGACTACAGTAAATGCATGTTTCTCGTTATTGACGCCGGCGAAAAGTTTAGTATTACCTATTTTACGTGATCGAAATCCCATTTCTAAACCTTTTCATTTTTCAATATGTTATTTAGCTCTTTATTGAACCTACTTTAAACCTAACCCCAAACCCGACAACACCCATCAATAACACAAATCCCCACACAAACATATTTCCATATTGGCTGTACACGCTGTCTCCTTTAATAAGCTTTATGTTGGCTTTCAATATAGTAGCTTCAAACTGAGGCATGGTTTGTTGTGTGTGGCTTATTGGGTCGTATACGGCGCTTACCCCATTGTTGGTAACACGTACCAGCGGGCGCTGTAGCTCTAATGCGCGCATGCGGGCTATTTGCATGTGTTGCAAAGGCCCAATGGAGTCTCCAAACCAGGCATCGTTACTTACTGTAAAGAGTAGGTCGGAGTCGCTTTTGTAATTACCGCGTACTAAATCGGCAAATACTATTTCGTAGCAAATAGCGGGTAGTAGGTTAAAGCCATTGGCGCGTAAGTTGTTTTGCACTTTGTCGCCGCGCGTAAACGACGACATAGGTAAATCGAATAATGGGGCAATAGGGCGCAGTAAATCTTGAAACGGCACAAATTCGCCAATGGGTAACAGCTGGTGTTTTTGATAGCGGTTTTTATCAAGGTAATGATAATGCCCGTGCTCGTCGCCGCGTTCTTTATTACCGACCACAATAAGCGTGTTGAATATATTTTTGGTGTCTCGCTGATAGTCAACAATACCGGTTACAAGGGCGGTTTTATTAAACGAGGCGGCACTGTCTAAATTGGCTAGGTAGGAATCAGCAAGCATTTCTATTTCAGGCACTGCGGCTTCGGGCCATACTATTAAGTCGGCATCCCAATGTGGGCGTGTCAGGTCTTGGTATTTGCTCATTGTGGTCCAAAACTCACTTGGCTCAAAGCGCAGGTGTTGCTGTATGTTGCCTTGTACGAGCAATACTGACATGTTTTTATCTGTGTAATGAATACTGCCTGTGGTGTTTGCACCTGCAAAAATAAGCGCAACAGCTGTAGCCGTAACCGCCGGGGTTTTAAAATCTTTTTGGATAAGTCTATACAGTGCAAAGCCAATAGCGATACACACGAGGGTTAAGCCAAACTCGCCAATATAAGGGGCAAGCAGCCTTAAGGGTCCGTCGGTTTGTGTGTAGCCAAAACTTAACCACGGGAAACCGGTAAGTACGGTGCCACGTAAATACTCACTAACTGCAAAGCAGGCAATTAGTAATGCGCCAAAGCTTTTAGGACCAGTGGCAAAGCGTGTTGTTAAGTAAAAGGCAAGTGCGGGAAATAATGCTAAGTAGGCGCACAAAAATGCCATTAACGAGAGCGACGCTATAAGCGGCATACCGCCAAAGGTGGCAATAGAAACATGTACCCAGCTTATACCTGCACCAAACCAGCCTAGGCCAAATATAAAGCCATATTTAGCGGCGGTTTTTGCTTGTGCTTTACCGGTATTATTAGGGTTAACGCAAAAAATTATGGCACCAAGGCTAATAAATACGATGGGCCAAATTTCAAAGGGGGCATAGCCAAAAGTTAAAACAAGGCCCGCAACGAGTGCGAGCCATGCTTTTTTATCTTTTGCTAATAGGGTAAGTCTAGTTAGCAGTTTCTTCACTGTCGTTATCATCAGCCTTAGGAACGGTGACTTGCAGTTGCAAAATACGACGATTGTCGGCGTTGGTTACTTTAAATTGGTAACCTTCTATGTCAATCGTTTCACCACGGCTTGGCATATGGCCAAATGCGTGCAGTACAGTTCCGCCAATAGTATCGGCTTCGTCTGTGCTGTAGCCTGTTTTAAAATGCTCGTTAAAGTCATCTACAGGTGTGAGTGCTTGCACTACGTGAACATGTTTAGCAAGTCGACGAATATCTTGATGTTCTTCTTCTTCGTCGTGCTCATCTTCGATTTCGCCAACAATTATTTCAAGAATATCTTCAATCGTAACCAAGCCCGATACGCCGCCGTATTCGTCAATAACAACAGCCATATGGTAGCGTTGCTGACGGAATTCGTTTAGCAATGTATCAACACGTTTGCTCTCAGGTACTACCATTGCTGGGCGTAAATAATCGCGTATTGATGGTAAATGCTCGTCTTTATTTAAGATCAGTGGCAATAAATCTTTAGCGAGTAAAAAACCTTCTACATGGTCTTTGTCTTCAATCACCACAGGAAAACGTGAGTGAGTTGAGTCAACCATCATTGGAATTAGCTCTTCAAGCGGGCTGTCGATCTCAAGAGTGATCATTTGTGAGCGCGGAACCATTATGTCTCGCACTTTAAGCTCAGACACGCCAAGCACACCTTCTATCATCTCTTTTGTTTCAGGATCGATTACGTCTCGTTCTTGCGCATCGGCAATAACTTCGACCAGCTCTTCTCTATTCTGGGGTTCCCCTTGCAACATTTGGGCTATTCTGCCCAACCACGTTTTGCCAGAAGAACCCTGGCTAGATTGCGAGTTACCGTCGCTCATTGCGTCTAATTGCTCCGTTAATTTAAATATCGTCCCGGTATGGGTCTGCTATGTTTAGCTCTGCAAGTAATTGCTTTTCGATGCTTTCCATCTCTAAAGCATCGTCACTCTTTATATGGTCAAATCCAAGCAAATGCAAGCATCCGTGAATAACCATGTGGGCAAAGTGGTCATGAAATGACTTCTCTTGCTCAATTGCTTCAGCTAATACAATAGCTGGGCAAATAATTAAATCACCAACCAAGGGAATATCTATTCCTGGTGGTGCTTCAAATTCGAACGACAGTACGTTGGTCGGTTTATTTTTACCGCGATAGTCGTTATTAAGTTGTTGCGATTGCGCTTCGTCGCTAATAACAATACTGAGTTCTGACTCGTCACGGTATTGGCTAAGGGCTTTGTCGGCCCACAGTGCAAATTGCTCTTCGCTTGGGAGATTGTCAAACTCACAGGCTATTTGTAAATCAAGTTCGGTTGTCAAAGTATTACTCTTTAGTAGTAGGCTGTTGAAGAGCTGCAAGCGCGTCTTTTGCATTTTGCTTTTCAATGCGCTTTAGTCGCTCGCTTTCGTCGTTACGCTCGTAGGCTTCAACTATGCGTGCTACAACAGGATGGCGTACTACGTCTTGGGCTTTAAAGTAGTTAAAGCTAATTTCGTTTACACCATCAAGTACTTCCATTGCATGGCGAAGGCCTGAACGTGTGCCACGAGGTAAATCGACCTGTGTTATATCGCCTGTAATAACCGCTTTTGAGTTAAACCCTATACGGGTTAAAAACATTTTCATTTGCTCGGCGGTGGTATTTTGGCTTTCATCTAAAATAATAAAAGCATCGTTTAAAGTGCGTCCGCGCATATAAGCAAGCGGGGCGACTTCAATGATATTTTTTTCGATGAGTTTTTCTACTTTTTCAAAACCTAGCATTTCAAAAAGAGCGTCGTAAAGAGGACGTAGGTACGGGTCTATTTTTTGACTTAAATCACCGGGTAAAAAGCCAAGCTTTTCGCCCGCTTCTACAGCAGGACGCGTTAATAATATACGGCGTATTTCTTGGCGCTCAAGGGCGTCAACGGCGGCAGCAACTGCAAGGTAGGTTTTACCAGTACCAGCAGGGCCAATACCAAAGGTAATGTCGTGGTTTAAAATATTAGCCACATAAACACCTTGGTTATCGTTACGTGGTTTAATAACACCACGGCGCGTTTTAATCACCATTTCTTTGCCGTAAGCGCTGCTTGATGCATCTTGCTCTAGGGCTTTTGATTCGGTAATAGCTAAATGAACGGCTTCGGGTTCTATTTCGCCTAAAACACCACGAACTGGCTGAGTATCAACATAAAGGTTTTTTAAGATTTCTACAGCGCCGGCGCAGTTGTGTAGTTTACCGGTTACTTTAAAGAAGTTGTCACGGTGAATTATTTCAACAGCCAGGTGGCGCTCAATTTGTTTGATGTTTTCGTCAAACGGGCCACATAAAGAAGAAAGGCGTTTGTTATCGGCAGGTTCTAAATAAATCTCTAATGTTTTTAACTGATTACTCAAAATTGCTTCCTATAGTACTGCGCCAGCGTTAACTGGCGCTAATAATTTTGACTAAGGAACGAAAGTAGCTACGCCAATTTCGTTAACAGTGTCTGGTTTTGGCTCTGCAGCTGCAGCTTTAGTTAAAATAGCTGAAGGAGCGATTTCACGTCGTAAGTTCATTTCTGATTCTGTACGAATTAAGTCACCACGTAAAGAGTTAGGTAGTGCTTCGGTAATACGTACGTCAACAAACTGTCCGATCACTGTGTGCGGGCCAACAAAATTTACTACACGGTTATTTTCGGTACGGCCACGTAATTCCATTGGGTTCTTTTTAGAAGGACCTTCAACAAGTATACGTTGCTCTGTATCGAACATTTGACGGCTAATTTGCTGTGCCATTTGTGTAATACGGTTTTGTAGTAGGTATAAGCGTTCTTTTTTCTCTTGCTCTGTTACGTCATCTGGCAAATCTGCCGCTGGCGTACCTGGGCGTGCACTGTAAATAAAGCTAAAGCTCATATCAAAACCAATGTCGCTAATAAGCTTCATGGTTGCTTCAAAATCTTCTTTACTTTCGCCTGGGAAACCAATAATGAAATCTGACGACATGCTTAAGTTAGGGCGAATTTTGCGTAACTTACGAATTGTCGATTTGTATTCAATTGCCGTATGGCCACGTTTCATTAAGTTTAATATACGGTCTGAACCACTTTGTACTGGTAGGTGTAAGTGATCTACAAGCTCTGGTACATCAGCGTAAACGTCAATGATGTCTGGCGTAAATTCTACCGGGTGCGATGTGGTGTAACGAATACGGTCAATACCATCAATAGCAGCAATAAGACGAATTAAATCTGAGAAATAACATATTTCGCCATCGTGCGTGTCGCCGCGGTATGCGTTTACGTTTTGCCCTAGTAGATTTACTTCACGTACGTTTTGCTCAGCAAGCTGTGCAATTTCTAGTAATACGTCATCTACTGGGCGGCTAACTTCTTCGCCGCGAGTATACGGTACAACACAAAAAGTACAGTATTTAGAACAGCCTTCCATAATTGATACAAACGCAGATGGGCCATCTGCTTTTGGCTCTGGCAGGCGGTCAAACTTTTCAATCTCTGGGAATGAAATATCAACAACCGATGAGCCTTTATCGCCTTGCACTTGTTTAATCATTTCTGGTAAACGGTGTAGCGTTTGCGGGCCAAAAATTACATCTACAAATGGTGCACGTTGGCGAATAGAGTCGCCTTCTTGTGAGGCAACACAACCACCTACACCAATTATTAAATCTGGCTTGTCGTCTTTTAACAACTTCCAACGACCTAACTGGTGAAATACTTTTTCTTGTGCTTTTTCACGAATTGAACAGGTGTTAAGTAAGATTACGTCGGCATCTGTTGCATCATCAGTTAGCTGGTAGCCGTTGGTGGCATCTAAAAGTTCAGCCATTTTCTGAGAGTCGTATTCGTTCATCTGACAACCCCAGGTTTTAATATGCAGCTTTTTGCTCATTGAAATATTGCCTCGTGTTCAATTCGATAGTGGCACAAAAATGTGCTAGAAACAGGATTAAGGAGCAAGCATGCTCACTTAAAGGAGGCGTATTTTAGCTGGATACCCGCCCAGATCCAAGTATAGTTTTCATGTTTGTGATCTCAAATCAATACAGGGCGAGTTTAATCAGCTGTTAGGGATATCCTCTGGTATAAAACAAATTAATTTTGATACAATCAAAACAGACTCAAGTAATAATAAAATGATGAAAAACATGACTAAAAATAATGTGATAGTAGTTGGCGGAGGCATGGTTGGCGCGGCTATGGCGATAAAGCTGGCTCAACAAGGCTTTGGCGTGCGCATAATTGAAAAACACCTAATAGACCCATCGCACATTCTTAGTAGCGATAAGGTGGATATTAGAGTGTCTGCTATTAATCGTTTTTCAGAAAATTTACTTGATGAATTAGGCGCAATGCCTCTTTTAAGGCAAAATCGCATAGCACCTTATCAACAATTAGAGGCTTTTGAGCGCGGTGGTGACAATTTATTATTTGATTGCGCCGACATAAACACGACACATTTAGGCCACTTGATTGAAAATAGTCTAATTCAAGCAAGTTTGTGGCAGCAATTTGGGCATTACAAGATTGAGGTTATTGAGCAATCATTACCGGTAACTAAAGTAGAGCAAACGGATGATTTAATTACGCTTGTGTATGGTGATCAAACCTATACGGCTGATTTAGTAATTGCCGCCGATGGCGGGCAATCGCAATTGCGTGATAAAGCTAATATTGGTATTACGGGATGGCAGTACCAACAGCATTGCATGGGGGTATTAATTAAACTCGATGCCCCGCAACAAATTAAAACATGGCAACAGTTTACACCAACCGGGCCATTAGCATTTTTACCAATGCAGGCACCGTATGCTAATTTAATTTGGTACGACAATGCAAATACACTACAAGCATTTAAAGGGCTAAACCCAACTCAGTTAAAAACGCACATACTGAATAAGTTCCCAGAACTTGCTGGAGACTTTGAAGTACAAACCCATGCGATATTTCCGCTAACTCGCCAACATGCAAATAGCTATTCGCAAGGGCGTTTGGTTTTAGTGGGCGATGCAGCGCATACAATTAACCCGCTTGCAGGGCAGGGCGTTAATTTAGGTTTTCAGGATGTAGTGGCACTTGCTGAAGTTTTAAACGAAGCAGGAGATATAGGTTGCCCTCTCAAACTTAAAGAATACGAACGAGCTCGCCGCAGGGCTAATTTATTAATGATGAGCATGATGGACGCGTGTTACTTTGGGTTTTCAAATCAAATTACGCCACTTAAATGGGCACGTAGCCAGTTTTTAAAAATGGCCAATAATACGGGGCCAATAAAAAACTGGGTTTTAAAATACGCAATTAGCGGTGATTTAGGCTAAATTTAAAGTAGGTATTTAAAAGGCTCATTTATGAGCCTTTTTTTATGCCTGTTTTTAAGTCAGCAAATAGTGACTCGGCTATATTGAACACGGTTTTAATTTAACTGGTGTTACATCACTAAATCGCAGTTTAATAACTTTAAAGAGCTTGTGTGTGGATAATTTTTTTACAGTAATAATTATTTTAGGTGCGCTACTGCTTGTTGCTAGCTTAAAAACAACCGTTAAAGTTTGTAAAAAAACATCGCAAAGAGCATGGAGTGTACTGCTATGCGCTATCATTTTTTTTATTATAGGGTATTGGTGGGTACTTTATTATTTTTCAAATCACGACATTGCACCCGTCGTTATGAATATGGTGGCTATGTTGTTACTTGGCGGTGGTGGGTTTGTTTTTTTAGTTATTAAACTGAGCTTAAAAAGTATTCTTAAAATAGAGCAAGCAACGCAGTATCAAAAATATCAAACTGAGCACGATAACTTAACAACTCTACCTAACCGCGATAAGTTTTTTAAATCTCTGAGTAAACAAGTTGAATATCCTTCCCCATTTTCACTATTTTATATCGACTTAAATAACTTTAAACAAATTAATGATGCGTTTGGGCATCAGTGTGGTGACCAACTCTTGGCTGCATTTGCCAATAAACTAAATAAAGAATTATGCGGAATTGCTAAGTTATATCGGATTGGAGGTGATGAGTTCGCATTTTTACTGCATACCGATACAGATGAAAGCATGAATTATTGTGTAAACATTATAAACTCAGCCGTCAAAAGTCCGTTTTGTACGAATGAGCAAATGGTTAAAATACAGTTAAGTATAGGCGTAAGCCGTTTTCCTGATGATAGCCGATTGCCCGATCAGCTATTAAAAAAAGCTGACTTGGCACTGCATGAAGCTAAAAAAACATTTCAACCTTTGGTAAATTACTCATCTGCAATAGGTAAACGAGCTGAGGACTTTTTTGATTTATCAGCCAAAATTAAAGTGGCATTACATAAAGATGAGTTTGAGCTTTATTTACAACCCATAATGGACTCTAAAGATCTGCAATTACATGGCCTAGAAGCGCTTATACGGTGGCCGCAAGATGATGGTAGCTTTATTAGTCCTGAAAAGTTTATAACCGTAGCTGAGCGTACAGGGCTTATTTTTCCTTTATCGAAATGGGTTGTACAAGAAGCCGTTAATCACATTAGAAAGCTAAAACTATTTGGCTTCACCGGTACCATACATGTCAACTTATCGACGAAAGATATTGAGAGCAGCGAGTTTTACGATTTTATAATTAGTTTACTCGCAACGGATCCTACATTAAGCGACTCGTTAATTTTTGAAATTACTGAAGGTGCAATGATGACAAATATACCGGCTGCTAGAAAAATGATGCAACAGTTGAGTATGCGCGGGTTTAAATTTAGTGTTGATGACTTTGGTACAGGCTTCTCGTCGCTGTCGTTATTAAGAGAGCTGCCAATTAATCAAATAAAAATTGATCAGTCGTTTGTCAAAGATATGCTTACTAACTCGCCTGATTACGCCATTGTAGAATCTACATTGTTTTTAGCGGGTCGATTAAATTGCGATGTAGTTGCTGAGGGAATAGAAACTAAAGAAGTAGAACAGGCGTTGTTGAATCTTAACTGTGATTATTTACAAGGGTATTTATATAGTAAACCAATAACAATAGATGAGTTTATAAGTGTTTATTTAAATGCAGAGAAGGTAAGTTGAAGTTAATGAGTTTTGAGAAGTTTTAGACAGGGGAGTCAAATTGGCTGGGATACCAGGATTTGAACCTGGGAATGCCAGGATCAAAACCTGGTGCCTTACCGCTTGGCGATATCCCAACAAAGAATTAATGATAATTTTATTTCTTATCAAGAAATGGTGCGGAAAGAGAGACTTGAACTCTCACAACCGAAGTTACTGGAACCTAAATCCAGCGCGTCTACCAATTCCGCCACTCCCGCATCACTAATTTGCCAATTTAAACTCTAAGCTAGAGCAATTCTTTTATCCAACTTTCCTTGGTAGAAGAAGTTGGCTGGGATACCAGGATTTGAACCTGGGAATGCCAGGATCAAAACCTGGTGCCTTACCGCTTGGCGATATCCCAACAAAGAATTAATGATAATTTTATTTCTTATCAAGAAATGGTGCGGAAAGAGAGACTTGAACTCTCACAACCGAAGTTACTGGAACCTAAATCCAGCGCGTCTACCAATTCCGCCACTCCCGCATCACTAATTTGCTAATTTAGACTCTAAGCTAGAGCGATTCTTTTATCCAACTTTCCTTGGTAGAAGAAGTTGGCTGGGATACCAGGATTTGAACCTGGGAATGCCAGGATCAAAACCTGGTGCCTTACCGCTTGGCGCTATGCCTAT
>LAZR01001023.1_pt1 | contig 18811 bp, 17 predicted proteins | sample 329461 | NCBI WGS metagenome assembly LAZR01 (sample SAMN03002196, study PRJNA259156) | marine sediment metagenome | biome: sea floor; feature: Hydrothermal impacted sediments; material: marine sediment; isolation source: Loki non-amplified sample from Loki's castle hydrothermal vent sediment ...
ATCTCGTTCTTCTGCCTTCTGGCGGGCCTCGGGACGCTGCATCTGATCTACATCATCCTGCGCAACAAATGCGCTCGTGAATGTCCGTTGCTGTTTGCTTGAGCTGGCGTTCACGCTGACTCCACCGCGGATCCATCCTTGCCGTACGTTCCGATCGATTTTTTCGAGGCGGCTCCGGCGCGGCAATATGACTGCGCGGGGCGGCGGCCTGTCGTCCGAATGGTCCATTGGATATGGACAATAAACGAGCCCCTTATGAGAGACGCGACAGCTGTAACGCCGGGCGGGGTCGTGCGTCTGTATATCCGAGCGGCCGGAAACACGCTTTGGTGCAGGGCCTAAAGGATAATCGCTCACCCCGCAGTCGAGCATCTGCCGCGGCGATTGGCACAAGAGCAGGCAGCCCGAATGCATCGTGCTGTCCGGCCTCTTCCTTCGTGGCGACGCCACCATAATGGCGTTGGAAAGTGTGCCTTGTGGTTTTAGGCGCTTCGCGATTCTTCGCGCGGGCCGAAGGAATTGTCGCATGCTTCATCGCGATTCAGAACATCCCGGTTTTTGGACATCGCGGGCCGGGATTGCTCTGCTCGTCTTTCTCGGAGCGGCCGGCTTCATGCTGCTCTACGAGCATCGTGCTCACATTCCTGGAGACTACTGGCTGCTCGGCGGCCTGTTGGCGATCTGTGTGATGATGCATTGGTGGATGCACCCTGGCCATGACGGGAGTCAGGATCACGGCGGATCGTCGGATGAGGGAAGGCTTTGATGGTAGAGACAGCCTCTTACGGCCTCTGGTTCCTGGTCGTCGTCAACTCGGCGATCTTCATCCTGTTCGCCTTCAGCTTCTTCAAGCCGAAAACCAGACGGGACTGGCGATCGTTCGGCGCTTTCAGCGCGTTCCTGGTCGCGCTGTTTACCGAGATGTACGGCTTTCCGCTGACGATCTATTTCCTTTCCGGCTGGCTGCAGACCAATTACCCCGGCATCGATTGGCTCACCCATGATGCCGGCCATCTTCCTGAAATGCTGCTCGGCTGGCAGGCGAACCCACATTTCGGACCGTTCCACCTTCTGAGCTTCGTCCTGATCGGCGGCGGTTTCGTTGTTATCTCCTCAGCATGGCGCGTCCTTTACAGGGCGCAGCAGCAACACGGACTCGCGACCACGGGTCCATATGCCCGCGTCCGTCATCCGCAATATGTCGGTTTCATCCTGATCATGCTCGGCTTCCTCTTCCAGTGGCCGACCTTGCTGACGCTCGCGATGTTTCCGGTTCTCGTCTGGATGTATATCCATCTGGCCCGACAGGAGGAGCGGGAAACGTTGACCCAGTTCGGGCCGGTTTACGCGGAATATGCACGGCGCGTGCCCGGCTTCGTGCCGCGCCTCCCGAGCCGCCGATCTGGGAAGGTGGCGCGATGAGCCATCGGAAAATGCTCCGATCCCGTCCGGCCGATTCCGATTAGGGCAAAACGTTTGAGGATATCCTGTCGTGATCACCGAAGCCTCGCCAACCGAAAGAAGAAAACCGAAGGAGAAGTTCATGAAAAACTTGACGATAACACTGTTGGCCGGTGCGCTCGCGCTCACTACGCCGATCGCTCGCCAGGCCTATGCCGCCAGTGACAGCCAGGGCTCGGGAATGATGAACCAGAATATGATGAGCCCCGGCGTCGTGGTGCCGAAGATGGACGCTGCCCGCGGCAAGCAGCTGTTCGCCAGCAAGGGCTGCGTCGTCTGCCATTCGATCAACGGTGTGGGCGGGGAGGACGCGCCGCCGCTCGACGCCGCGACGATGCCGAGTCCGATGAATCCGTTCGACTTCGCCGCCAAAATGTGGCGGGGGGCGGAGGCGATGGTGGCTCTCCAGCGCGAGGAACTCGGCGATCCCATCGAACTCGAGGGGCAGGAGTTGGCCGATCTCATCGCCTTCGTCCATGACACGGACGAGCAAAAGACGTTCTCCGAGGCTGACGTTCCGTCCCGGATCAAGGAGCTGATGGAACACATGCCGGATGAAAATCCGCATGAAGAAGGCGGCGAAGACACCAAGAACTGACCCGGCGGCGGACTGTGGCTGGAAGTGGCGACAGTCCGTCGTGCGCGCAAAAAAGAGGCATTGCGATGTCAGCAGACATGAGCGGCTCCGGATCTCCGGCCGAAGCGGCCGGAGCGACCCGCCGCGATTTCCTTTACATCGCGACCGGGGCGATGGCGGCGGTCGGCACGGCGGTGGCGCTGTGGCCCTTCATCGACAGCATGAACCCGACGGCGGACGTACTGGCTCTGTCCTCGGTCGACATCGACCTCTCGTCCGTCGAAGTCGGCCAGCGGATTACGGCGATGTGGCGGAGCAGGCCGGTGTTCATCGCCCGCCGGACACCCGAGGAGATCGCCCGGGCCAGGGCCGACGACGGCGATCCAGGCCTGATCGATCCGGCGACCGACGCGTCCCGCGTGCTCCAGGATGAATGGCTGGTGGTCGTCGGCGTCTGCACGCATCTGGGCTGTATCCCGCTCGGTCAGGATCCGGCCGCGCCGCGCGGTGACTGGGGCGGCTGGTTCTGCCCCTGCCACGGCTCCGTCTACGATACGGCCGGCCGGGTGCGGCGCAGCCCGGCGCCGCGCAACCTCGATGTGCCGCCCTACGAATTCCTCGACAATGGCGCCGTGCGAATCGGCTAGGGTCGTCGACATTTCGTCGAATTTTATAGGAGAGCAGAGATGCGAGCAGCTGACGTCATGACTTCCAATGTCATCACGGTTCAACAGGATACGGAGGTCCGGGAGATTGCCCGCGTCTTGTTGAAGCACAGGATCAGCGCAGTTCCGGTCGTCGACGCCGGCCAGCGCGTTCTCGGGATCGTCAGTGAAGGCGACCTCATGCAGCGGGCGGAGAACGACACAGACAAACGGCCTTCCTGGTGGCTGGAGGCGGTCTTGTCCCTGCAGGATCGAGCCGAAGAATACATCAAGACCCACGGACGAAAGGCGGCTGACGTGATGACCCGCCACGTGGTCGCGGTGGCGGAGGATACGCCGCTGCGTGAGATCGCCAAGCTGCTGGAGAAACATCACATCAAGCGGGTCCCTGTCATGCGCGAGGGCCGCCTGATCGGAATCGTCAGCCGCGCCAATTTGCTGCACGGGCTCGCGGCCAAAGGCGCGGACGGTCCAAGTTCGTCCACCGATCAACTCATCCGAGAACAGTTGCTGCACGCGCTGTCCGACGAAGCCGGGCTGAATACGGCCTTGATCAATGTCATCGTGGTCGATGGAACCGTGCAGATCTGGGGCATCGTCGACTCCGCCAATGAGAAGACCGCCGCCCAAGTCGCGGCGGAGAATATCGCCGGCGTCAAATCCATCGAGAACCATCTCGGGCAAGTTCCGGCCTGGGCATGGGCCGACTGACCCGACGCCTTTTCATGTTGCTCGAGCGACGTCCTCGGCGAACCGTTGCCGGTACACGGGGCCGCAATGTTTGACCTGATGGTTGTTCGCCGAAGTTCAACGGGCTTCGGACACGCTTAGGAGAGCAGTCGTGTCGGAGTTGAGCCGGAAACTCGACCATGCAGAAAAAGCCGCGCTACCCACAGTTGCCGAACTTGAGCTTAACGCCGACGGTTCGCTGGTGCAGCTCGATGCGGGCGCCTGGTTCGTTTGCTTCGTGCCGGGGATTGACAAGCAGTGGTGGCATCCGTTCGTCCATCATCGCCACAAGCACGTCTTCGCCCTGCGACCGGCGGAAAATTGTAAATGGGCGCTTTTCGAGCCGTGGTGGACGCGTCTGCTCACGGCAACGATCAGCAATGAACAGGCAGAGAAGTTCCTGCGATGGGGAGCGCTCGGAGACGTGCTGCTGGTACGCGAGGCAATTCCGGGTGGCGGCGGGCAGGCGCGCGGCTGAATGAACTGCGCCGCGCTCGCGGCCTATCTGCTCGGCCGTCCCTATGGGTGTGGACACCGCACGCGTTATACCGCCGGCTGTTGCGCGAGCCGAATGTCTGTCATGTCGATGTCTCCGAGCTGTTGCGCCGCGATCTCTCGAAGCTTGAAACGGTGGGATCGCGCACCATAGCGGCCTGCGAAGAATGCCGGTCTGACCGCCCGAAGCGATGGGAGGGTTTATCGAAACCGTTTTTTTGCATGAATTGCGGCCGCGATCTCGTGGAACTGGCCAAAGCGAGGAACGGAGCATAAGGTATTTTGAGGCGATGTATGATGATATCAGGCATCTTTTTGCTTGAATATCTGAATGGCCATTCCAAACAGCGGGATACCGATCGCGAGCAGCGCCAGCGCGCTCGGCCACAATTCGCGTATCCCCACGCCTTTCAGGAAAATCCCCAGCGTCACGTCCATGTAGTGGCGCAACGGACTTGCCAGGGAGGCGATCTGCAGCACTTCCGGCATGCTCTCGATCGGCGCCAGCGTGCCGGAAAGGAACATCAGCGGAAACAGCCCGAAGAACGCCAGCAGCAACGCCTGCTGAAGCGTACGGCTGACGCTGGTGATAAGGACGCCGATGCCGATGGCGCTGAGCAGAAAGATCGCCGTGAGGCCGAGGAACAGGAGCAGGCTGCCGCGCAGCGGAATGCCGAACCACCAGACGATCAACAGGCTCGGGAACACCGAAAGAAGGCCCATCACCAGGGTCGGTAGGGTCTTAGCGACGAACAGTTCCGGCGTCCGTATCGGCGTGACGCGCAACTGCTCGATCGTTCCCGCCTCCTTCTCGCGCACGATCGACGCGGCGGGATGGATGACGCCCACCATCAGCGCCGCGAGCGCGACCATCGACAGCACGACAAAGGCGGTGAAGGTCTGGTCGCGATTGTACCAGACCCGCACCATCGGCACCGGCCCCGCCGCCGTCCCGCCGCCGCCGCCAATGGCCGCGACGCGCCCGACGATCTCCAGGGCATAGCCCCGTGCCTGGGCCGCCATGTTGGAATTCGATCCGTCCAGCAGCAGTTGCAGGTTCGGTCGGCGATCGCCCAGAAGATCGCGCTGGAACCCCGGCGGCACGACCAGTGCGACCCGCGCGCGTCCGGCCTGCAGCCAGGCGCCGGCCTCGGTGGCGCTGGCGGGCCGGCCGGCATCGGCAAAGACATCCGTTGCAAGAAACCCCTGCACCAGCGTGCGACTTTGCGGACTGCGGTCCAGATCGACGATTGCCAACGGCATGTTCTCGACCTCGAAGGACAGCGCGTAGGCGCAGATCACGACCTCGGCGGTGTAGAGCCAGAGAATCAGGACCAGCATCAGCGGATCGCGCAGGAACTGCAGCAGCTCCTTGACCAGCAGCCCTGCGAGCCGCGCGCCCATCATGCCACCTTCTTTCGGAACCGCCAGACGGCCAGCGCGAAGATCACCAGCGTATAGGCCAGCAACAGCAGGACCGAAGGCCACAGCTCGGCCAGACCCGCCCCTTTCAGAACCACACCGCGCGAGAAATCCACGAAATACTGCGCCGGGAAGAGCCGCGTGTAGAGCTGCAGCACGAAGGGCATGGTGAAGATCGGAAACAGGAAGCCGGAAAACAGGAATGACGGCATCAGCGAGATGATGAGCGCCAGCAGCATGGCGGCGAGCTGGCTGTTGGTAAGCGTCGAGACCAGCAACCCGATGCCAACAGTGGTGAAGACATAGACCAGACCGACCCCCAACAGCAGGGCGAGGCCGCCTTTGAGTGGCACCGCGAACCAGAGGAAACCCACCGCGACCACCATGACGATCTGCAGGAACGCGATCAGCCCGTAAGGAATCAGCTTGCCGGACAGAAACTCCGCCGGCGTAAGCGGCGAGGCGAATATCTGCTGGATCGAGCCGCTCTGCTTCTCACGGGTGATCGCAAGCGCGGTCAGCAGCGGCGGGAAGGCCATAAGAATGACGCCGAACAGGCCGGGCACGACATAGTTCACGCTGCGCAGCGAAGGATTGTACCAGACCCGCGCCGCCACCTCGATCGACGGTGAGGTCTGCGCACCGAAGCCGGAAATGATCGCCTTGGCATAGGCCGCCACAAGATTGGCGGTTGCCGAGAATGTCCCGTCCACCAGCGCCTGAACCGGAGCGGGTTCCCCCCGCGCCAGGTGGTCCGCGAAACCTGGCGGAATGATCAGCGCAAGCTTGACGGCGCCGCGTTGTAGCGCGGTCTCGACCTCGATCGCGCTCTGATAGCCGTTGTCCAGGAGGAAGTAACCGCTGGCCACGAAGCGATCGACAAGGGCCCGGCTCTCCGCCGAGCGATCGTGGTCGAGCACGCCCATCGCGACACCGTCCACATCGAACGAAATCGCGTAGCCGAACAAAAACAGCATCACCAGCGGCATCAGCAATGCCACTGCGACGGTCACGGGATCGCGGACGATTTCCTTCGTCTCTTTTTCAATCACGGCCAGGATGTGTGACAGCTTCATGAGGCGGCTCTCTCGGACAGGGCGCTGGACCGTTCACGCTCCATGAAGGCCAGAAAGACGTCCTCCGCCGTTTCCAGTGCCCGCCCAGGAAAATGCGCGCGCAAAGCCGGCAGATCACCGGTGGCGATCAGGCGGCCTCTGTCCATCAGGCCGAGACGATGGCAATAGGCGGCTTCCTCCAGATTATGCGTGGTCACGAGGACCGTCATTCCCTCCTCGGCGAGGATCCGGATCAACCGCCAGAACCGGAACCGGGCCAGCGGGTCGACGCCCGATGTCGGCTCGTCGAGGAAGAGCGCCGCAGGACGATGCAGGATGCCGCAGCCGAGCGCCACGCGCTGGCGCACCGCTCCGGACAGACGCGCCACCATCTCGCCCCGCTGGCCACCGAGTCCGGTCATCGCCGCCGCCCAACCAATGGCCTCGCGCGCGTCACGCCGCGACAGCCCGTAGGCGCGGGCGAAGAAGGACAGGTTTTCGCCGACGGTCAGATCGGGATAGAGCGAAAAGCGCTGCGACATATAGCCGATCCGCTGCCGCAGGCGACGCGGGTCCGACAAGACGTCGACGCCGGCCACCGTCGCGCTGCCCGCCGAGGGCGGCAACAGCCCGCAGAGCATGCGGATCAGTGTCGTCTTGCCCGCGCCGTTTGCCCCCAGCAGGCCGAAAATCTCGCCCGGCGCGATGGCAAGGGTGACATCACCCACCGCGACGAAATCGCCGAAGCGGCGGGTCAGCCCTTGTGTATCGATCCCTCCCGGCACGCCTTCCGCCGCATCGGTGATCGGCCGGGCGACGACTGCGCCGGCGGTTTCATCCGGCGCGGCCTCATCACCGCGCAGGATCGTGAACACGTCCTCCATCCGCGGTTCCGCCGGGGCGAGCTGTCCAAGAGCGTCCAGACGCGCCCGCTCGGACTGGGGCAGATCGACGTCCGGCTTCATCACGAAACGCACGCTGTCGGCGCGCCACTGGATGCCGAGAACCCCGGCCATCCCGTGCAGTGCCGCCTCGGCTTCCGCGGGCCGGTCCGAAACGACGGCATAGACGTGTCCTTTCGCCCGCGCGCGTAGCTCCTCGGGTCGCCCGAGCGCGATCAACCGGCCCCGGTCCAGAAACGCCACGCGATCGCACCGGTCGGCCTCGTCCATGTAGGATGTCGAAAGCACGATCGTCGTCCCCTGAAGGCGGAAGTCGCCGAGGATCAGCCATAGTTCCCGGCGCGAGAGCGGATCGACCCCGAGCCCCGGTTCGTCGAGAAGCAGCAGCCGCGGTTCGTGGATCAAATTGGCGCAAAGCGCGAGCTTCTTGCGCATTCCCCCCGACAGCGCTCCCTCCCGCCGGTCGAGAAATGGCGCCAGCCCCGCCATGTCGAGCAGCCGGCGGCGTCGGGCCATAGCGACGTTGCCCGGCACGCCGCGGATCTTGGCGGCGAAGGACAGGTTCTCGGCCACGGTCAGCCGGTCGTAGAGCGTGAAACCCTGGGCCATGTAGCCGATCTTGGACGTGATCCGGGCAGCCTGCTTCACCGTGTCATGGCCCAACACCCGGCACCGGCCTTCGCTCGGGTCGAGGATCGCCGCGAAAAGTTGCAGGAGCGTCGTCTTTCCCGCGCCATCCGGCCCGACCAGGCCGACGATCTCGCCAACACCGATCTTGATGTCGATGTCGCTCAGCGCCCGGAGTGACCGATACCGGCGCCCAAGCCCCTCGGCCTCGATGATCATATCGTCGGTTGCCATGGCCGGCCGCCTCCTATGTCGGCACGAACAGCCGCTCGGGCCATCCGGCGTCCGGTTGCCACAGGATCCAGGCATCGGTCGGCATCCCCGGTTTCAGCACGCCGTCGGGGTTGTCGACCGCGAGCATCACGCCGAAGACCAGACGGACCCTTTCGTCCGGCATGTGGATGTCACGCGGTGTGAATTGCGCGGTCTGATCGACCCGCGCGACCCGTGCCTCGAACAGCCGGTCGGGAAAAGCATCGACGCGCAGGCGCGCGAGCGCGCCTAGTTCCACCTGTCCGATCCGGCTTTCGGGAATGAAGACGCGGACCTCCGCTCTGGTCAGATCGAGCAGCGTGACCAAGGGTTGTCCCGGTCGAACGAATTCGCCCGGTTCGACCGCCTTGATCAGTACGGTGGCGGTCAGCGGCGCGGTGATGCGGGTTTTGGATAACTGGTTGTCGAGGAGGTCGATCTCGCGCCGCACGGCGATGATGCGCTTGCCCATTGCGATTGTCCCCGCCTCGAGCGCCGTCACATTGCCCTGCGTGGCGTGAAACGCATTCTGGGCGATTTCCAGCGTCTGGGCCGCGACCGTGCCGCGTTCCTTGAGTTTGCGCGCCCGTTCCAGTTCGCTCTCGGCCGTGCCCAGATGGTGCTGGGCCACTTCGAGTTCGCTTTCCGCGCGCACAAGCTCTGCCCCAAGGGCTTCGATCTCCGCTTCCGCGCGCGCCTTATTCAGCCTGGCATCGGTGTCGTCGAGCCGCACCAGCAGGGCGCCCTCGGCGATCAACCCGCCTTCGACGAGCTTGCTTTCGACGACGCGGCCGGCCACTTCGGCGGCCACCCGGATTTCCGTGCCCTCGACGACGCCATTTCCGTAGACGACCTGCTCGGGAAGCGGCGGGGGCCGGAGATAGACATACAGACCGAAGGAGCCTCCCGCGATCAGGAGAAGCACGATCGCCGTCCAAATCCAGGTCTTGCTCATCCCGGCTTCCCCCTTGCTGAGAAGGATATTGGTCACTGCTACGAGGCCCGCGATCGAGTCGCCCGATGGCACAAGCCAAGACCTTATTCACTAGAGCCGCGTGAACAGATAATAGCCGGTCTGTTTGGACATGCGCGCCTCGGCATGCATGTCGAGCGCGGCGGTGACGCCCGTGAGAGTGCCAGCCTTGCCTTCATACTCCCAGTTTGGGCCGCGCAGAAATCGCGGCAACCGCGCGTCGTCACGCACGACGCAGATGATGGCGGGTTCATCGCTTCGGTGAAACAGGTTGAACATCGTTCGCCTCCGTCATTGCTGGGCGTTTCGTACGCCACGACAGGTGTTGGGTAACGGCGTCCGCCCACGTCGGCGGCGCCGTCAATGCGCCAAGCCGAACAAGGTCGGATACTCTCTGGTCGTCCTCATGCTGGTTTGCCAAGTACGTCGGCGAGCTGACCGATGCCGAGGCTCGCATCGGTCTTGGCCATCGATTCCCGCGCGCTTCCGAGGATTCCCGTCAGCGCCCGGATGGCGTCGATCGTCTCGGGAATGACGATTGCCTGATTGTCGACCATGTAGGCGTAGAACAGTTCGTCGCCTTCGACCTTGAGCATGTCCGCCCAGAGCGCCACCTCGTAGAGATTGTCGTGCGGCCGGCCGAGATCGGCCATCAATTCCTTCACGGCGTTGAGCGCGGTCAGCCCGGCATCGATGCGGATCAGGGCAATACGGGACGATGAGCGGAAGGCGTCGAGCACGTCCTCCTTGTCCGCCGGCCGGGTCAGTTGAACCGACCAGTAATGCAGGTGCGCCAGGGTTTCGGGAACCTTCACCGCCATGGTGACGACGTCGAGCTCGGGGTCGACGCTCCGGGCGTCCGGTCCCTGGTGGCTCGGGATCTCGGGCTCGGGCACGAGCGTGTTCATGATGCCCCCGAGATGGCTTTCCCAGGGATCGGTCGCGCGCCGCAGCAGCGTTCCGCGCGCCCGAAGCAGCAGCCCGGCATGCTTCAGTGCCGTGAGCGTGCGGACGATCGAGGTGGTGTTGCAGGAGACGACGCGGGTTGCGTCGCGGCCGATCGCCGTCGCGTAGCTCGCCTCCGCGACGAAGGAATGTCCGGTGACCTCATGCTTCTCGCCGCCCTGGACGATGAATTTGATGCCTCTCTGGCGGTAGCGCTCGACATTCTTCGCCGCGATCCGCTTCGGCGTGCAGTCGACGATCACATCCGCCGCCGCGAGGAGGTCGTCCAGCGTGCCGGAAACCTTTAGCCCGACCTTACTCATCGCCGCGGCAGCATCGGTCGTAGCGGCATGCAACGCAAAGCCCTTTCCCGCCGCCACGCGCATGCGCCAATCGGCGCCCACGTCGGCGATACCGACCAGTTCCATGTCGTCCTGCAAGGCCACTGCATCGGCGACACGCTTGCCGATCACGCCGTAGCCATTCACGGCGACGCGGATTTTGCTGATTGCGCTCATCTTGTCCTCGTTGTGGTTCGAGGTGGCTGTTCAAGGGGAAACGAATATCGCCATCTCGGTTTCGCTGCCCCCGGCTGACGCATCACGAATTGCCGCCCACAGGGCGATTCGGATCGCCTCGCTGGGGCTCACAGGAAAAGACGGAGGAGGGGACAAAACGTTACAGGGACCCGCGAGCGCTACCGGCCAGCCACGTCCAGCGGCGGCCGCCGCAGTGGAACGTCAATTCCTGACGATGATTGTCAGCTTTCACCTCAGATAGGCTTCGACGGCATAGCGGCGCATCATGCGCTGGCTGTTGAAGCGCGGTCCGATCTTGCTGATGGCCTGTTTCATCATTTCGATCCATCGAGGCCTATCGTCGTAGTAAGTCGGCAGCACGACATTCTCGAGCTTGGCATACAGCGCTTCCGAATCCTCCTCTCCCGTCCCGGGGCCGCCATCGCCTATCGCCCAGCCGGTGACACCTTCCCGCCAGGCCTCGATCCACCAACCGTCCAGGGCGCTGAAGTTCAGAACCCCGTTGAGGGCCGCCTTCATTCCGCTGGTGCCGGAAGCTTCCAAAGGCGGGATCGGCGTGTTCAGCCAGATATCGGCTCCCGCCACCATGGTCTGTGCCGCGGCCATGTCGTAGTTCGGCAGGAACGCCATCGGAATTTGGTCCGAAAGATCGGCGATCCGGCGGTGGATATGCTCGATCAGCTGCTTTCCCGGCGCGTCGCTCGGATGCGCCTTGCCGGCGATGACGACTTGCAACGGGTAGCGCGCATGGATCGCCCTCAGCCGTTCCGGATCGGAAAGGAGAAGATCGGGCCGCTTGTAGGCCGTTATGCGCCGGGCGAAGGCAATCAGCGGAACATTCGGATTCATCCGCACGCCGCTCGACCGCTCGATTTCGGCAAGCAAGGCCGATTTCGCTTCCTGATGGGCCGTCCAGACGGACCCGTCCGGCAACTGGTCCGCATCGGCGAGCGTTTCCGGATTGTGCGCCCAGTCCGGCGCGACCCCGTTGAACAACCGGGCATAGGCCGGATGAACCCAGGTCGGAAGATGGACGCCATTGGTGATGGCCCGAATGGCGTAGCCGGGGAACATGCGCCGGGTCGTCTGCGCGTGGCGCTCGGCCACCCCGTTCACGTAGCCTGAGAGGTTGAGGGCCAAGTGCGTCATGTTGAGCCTGTCGCTTCCGGCCAGGAGGCGGAGTTGGTCGGGTTCGAGGAAATCGCCCAGCAGGCGTTCGGCGTCGGCATAGGCGAAGCGGTCGTGTCCCGCCTCGATGGGCGTGTGGGTGGTGAAGACGCATTGTGCCCGCACCGGGGCTGCATCGTAATTAAGGGCCCCATCGCCCGGCCGGATCGGTTGTCGTCTATGCCGCCGCAGCAACGCGGCCGGGAGAAGCGCCGCATGGCCTTCGTTCAGGTGAAAGGTCTCCACTTCGAAGCCGAGCGCCCGCAACAGCCGTTCGCCGCCAACGCCCAGAACGATTTCCTGCTTCAGCCGGTCGACGTCGCCGCCGCCATAGAGCCGGTCGGTGATCGTTCGATCCAAGGGGTCGTTCTGCTCAAGTTGGGTATCGAGCAGGAGAATCGGGATACGATTGCCGAGCGGGCATGTCAGGACATGCAGCCAGGGCCGGATCCACACCGGCCGGCTTTCGATGGTCACCGCCACCATCGCATCGAGTGGGGTGGCCCAACTACTTGGCTCCCAAGGATCGGGATGGTCGATCTGCTCGCCTCCGGGCCCGATCTCTTGGCCGAGATAGCCCTCCCGGCTGACCAGCGTCACGAACACCATCGGAAGGTTGAGGTCGGCTGCGGACCGGGCGGTATCGCCGGCGAGGATGCCGAGTCCGCCCGCGTAGGTGTGCATCTCGGGTCGGACCGCGATCTCCATGGAGAAGTAGGCGATCCGGGATCTTTGGAGAAATGGCTCGACGGGGGTCATTTTTCTTCTCGCACTTGTCGCAGTAATGGCACCAGGTTTCACGCGCCGGGCACCGATGGTCCGAGCCGTTTGCGCCGGGGGTGATTGTCACACCGGGTTGAAGGACCTGTTTCGCCCCGGCCGCCTCATCCGGCGGCCGCCGCAACCGGTCGATCGGCGTCGGTTTCGGACGATTGGCCGCGGCCCACCCCTTCTAGCCGCGTGCGCTTGAGCAGGAGCGCGTTGACCGCGACCAGCGCGGAGCTGCCCGACATGGCCAGCGCCGCGACCTCGGGGCTGACGACGAATGGATAAAACACACCGGCTGCCATCGGAAAGGCGACGACGTTGTAGGCCACCGCCCAGAACAGGTTCTGGTGCATTTTGCGCAAGGTAGCGCGCGAGAGCTCGATGGCGCCGAGCACGTCGTAGGGGTCGCTCTTCATCAGCACGACATCGGCGCTCTCCATCGCCACGTCGGTTCCGGCCCCAATGGCGAAGCCGACGTCAGCCTGGGTGAGTGCCGGCGCATCGTTGACGCCATCGCCGACCATGCCGACGCGTTTGCCTTCCGCCTGCAATTGCTTGACCTTGTCGGCCTTCTGGCCCGGCAATACGTCAGCGAGAACGATGGCGATGCCGAGTTCCTCCGCGATTCGTCTGGCCGTCCCTTCGTTATCGCCCGTCAGCATCGCCACCTCGACGCCGCGCTCGCGCAGCTTGGCGATGGCTGCCTTGGCGCTCGGGCGGGGCGCGTCGGCGATGGCGATGAGGCCGAGAACCCGGCCGCCCCGCGCCACATGCACGACCGTGCGGCCCTCGCCCTTCAGCCGCTCCGCCTCGTTCGCGAGCGTTCCAAGATCGATCTTTTCCTCGTCCATGAGACGACGGTTGCCGAGGAAAACGGTTTCGCCCTCGATCTCGGCCTGTGCGCCCATGCCCTCGCGGTTGAGAAAGGCCCGCGCCTGCGGCACGTCGATTCCCTCGGCGCGCTCAATGATCGCTAGCGCCAGCGGGTGGTCGGAGCCGCGTTCGACCGCCGCGGCTGCCCGCAGCGCGTCCTCTTCCGTCCGCCCCTCGGCGGTGACGACCTCGACCACCCGCGGCTGGCCCATGGTCAGCGTGCCGGTCTTGTCGAAGACGATGATGTCGAGCTTGGTCGCATCCTCAAGCGCGCCGGCATTCTTGAACAGGATGCCATTCATGGCGCCCAGGCCGGTGCCGACCATGACAGCCATCGGCGTCGCCAGCCCGAGCGCGTCCGGACAGGCGATGACAAAGACCGTGATGGTGAGCGTCAGCGCGAACAGCAGCGGCGAGCCGAGCCACCAGAACCACACGGCGAAGGTCGCGAGGCCGATGACGATCGCGATCACCACCAGCCATTGCGAAGCACGGTCGGCGAGCAGCTGCGCCGGCGCCTTGGAGTTCTGCGCCTCCTGCACCAGCTTGACGATCTGGGCGAGGGCCGTGTCGGCGCCGACCTTGGTCGCGCGGTATTTGAAGCTGCCGCTCTTGTTGATTGTGGCACCGATGACCTGATCGCCGGGCGTCTTGTTCACCGGCATCGACTCGCCGGTCAGCATGGATTCGTCGACAAGCGACTCTCCTTCGACGATCTGGCCGTCGACGGGAATCTTGTTGCCCGGCCGGATGACGACGATGTCGTCGGCCAGGACCTCGGCGGTCGGCACCTCGGTCTCGCGGCCGTCCCGCAGCACGGTGGCCATGGGTGGGGCAAGATCGAGCAGCGTCCGGATCGCCGCCGAGGCGCCGGCGCGTGCCCGCATCTCCAGCCAATGGCCTAGGAGGATGAAGACCAGCAGCACCGCCACCGCTTCGTAGAACTGCACGCCGGGGAAGAAAAAGGTCGAGCCGACGCTGAAGACGTAACCTGTGCCCACCGAGAGAACGACGAGCACGGCCATGTTGAGCACACCGTTGCGAAGCGCCCGCCAGGCCGCGACAAAGAACGGCCAGCTAGGATAGACGATCGCGATGGTTCCAAGGAAGAACAACCACAGGTCGAGCTCCAGCCCGAAGGGGGGCGCCGGCGGGGTGAAGATTTCACCCATCGGCGAATAGATGAAGATCGGTACAGTGAAGATCAGCGCGATCCAGAAGCGGTTGCGCATGTCGCGAACCATCGCCTGCATCTCGGCGCCGGACCCGTGGCCCATCTCGTGCGCCATTTCATCCTGCGCGGGCGCAGTCGACGGCTGGGTGGAGGCGGATGGAGCTGGCCCCCGGATGACGCCGGCTTTGGCATGCTTGGCATGGCCCTCGTGCGACGCGGGCATCGGGGCAACCTCAGGGGAGCGCTTCGCCAGGTCCGGCTTGCAGACATGGCGCGGCATCACCTCGCCATGGCAGCGGAAGCCACAGGCCTTTATCGTCTGTTTCAGCCTGTCGATGGTCGTCAGCGTCTCGTCAAAGTCGACCGTGACGCTGCCGGAGGCCGGGCTGGAACTGGCGTTTCGCACGCCCCGCATTTGCTTCAACTGTTTCTCGACGCCCAGATGGTCGAGCTCTTCAAAGAGGCCGCCGACGTCCAATGTCGCAGTGGTCACTACTTATCTCCTTGAAGCGTCCAAACAAGCCTTCCGGCCGTCGGTCGGAGCGCGGATGGTTGGGATTGACCGTCCAGGCGCCGCGACGAGCGGCACCTGTCTTCTGCCTGACTCTCATAAATCTCGGTTACCGCAGCAGCAGCTCGTCGATTTGTCTTGCACCGCCTCTCGCGGCGGCTCCGCCCGCTGCTCCGCGGGAGACCGTTCTGGCGCGGCCGAGGGTTTAACTGTATCGGCTGGTGAGGGCTCTCCATGACCGCAGCACGATCCCTCGCTCCGATTGGCCGAACTGACGCTCGAAGGCTTCGTATCTGTGTGCATTGCCATCATCCTTTCATATGCGTCCGCGCCTCGATCACGGCCGGACTGTCGGGGTACCCGACCTGAATGGAACCGCCATTCATTCCTATAGACGCGAGGACGCCCCCGGCATTACAGTTCCGCGCCGCCCCCATTACTGCTGCAACGGTCCTCTCGGACTCCCGGCGAATTTCGCTCCGCCTATGGCTGCTCCGAAGGTCGGATCAAGTGCCAAGGCCGAGCCTAGGTGACGAGGCTCTTCGGCCGCCTTGGGTCTGCGCAGGCGCCTAAAAAAGTCGGCGTCCAGCCCAGCCGACCAACTCAAGCCCATGCTCACGCCATCCTCGGCCCTGCCACTCGGATAGAATCACTTCCGCTGCTTCCCCAACGTCCCGGTGGTATTGAAAGTGCAACGTCTCCGCCAATTTGCGGTCGTGCGCCAGAAGAATCAGCTCCTGATTGACGAACAGACTCAGGTAATCGAGGTTGGCCGAGCCGATCATGGACCATTCCTCGTCGATGACTGACGTCTTGGCGTGAAGCTGGCGAGGCAGGTACTCGTAAACCCGCACGCCGGCGGCCAGAAGCGGCTCATAGGCGGCGCGGGTTGCCCACCCCGCGACCAGAGGATCTCCTCGCCGGGGTACGAGCAGGCGCACGTCGACTCCACGTTTCGCCGCATTCTGCAAGGCTGTGTCGACAACTGTTCCCGGACCGAAATACGGCGAGGTCAGAAAAACGTGCTGCCGCGCGCTATCGATCAGTCCGGCGTGTAGGCAGGCGAGACGTTGCCGGCAATGGCGCGAATAGCTGGGCACGAGCAACGCCTCTATGCCCGTCGGATGGTCGGGAATGGCCTTGGCCGGAATCCGTGCCGCCCGGTGCCAAAGCCGATCGAAAAGGATGGCAGCGAGCGATGCGAGTTCTCCGGCGACGCGTACATGGGTGTCACGCTGTCGCATTTTACCGTAAAGCCTGCGGGAGTTCACACGGCGGATGTTGAAGCCGCCGAGGAATGCTTCTCGACCGTCGACCACCAGCAGCTTGCGGTGGTTGCGCTGCAGATATCGGAGCGGGCGGTATAAGTTGAACGAATGAAACCATCTTAACCGCACGCCAGCACCCTCGAGGTTGCGTTCCAGGTCATGGAAAGTCCTGTAGCCGGCCCCGAAAGCATCGAGGTACAGCCGTACGTGGACGCCACTGCGGGCCTTGGCCGCAAGGGCATCGGCGAAACGCTGTCCGACTTCATCAGCCGCGAAGATGTAGGATTCCATGCAGATATCTCTCTCGGCGCTCTCAATTGCCTTGATCATCACCTCGTAGAGTTCATCACCCTCGACGAAGAGAAGGAAAGCACCCCGACCCTCCCGCAACTCAGGCACGCAGATCGTTGAGCGCTCCCGTTCGATTTCGACCTGACGCGCCAGGCTTCCTCGTGTGAGCGGGCGGGTCTGTGCAATTGGTGTTGTGCGGCCGTTCCGGGGTCTCATCGTCCACCGATCTCCTTCGGCAGCTTCGTTTGCAAATGTCCGTTCGGTGCCGTCCGGATCTTGACTCGCCTATCCAAACTCTATTCGCGTCCTTAAGAGAAGCTGCCCGCTGGCGAAGGTTGGTTGAGCGTACCAGCGGAAAGCCCCTCCAAAGCGTCCGCTCACTTCTGCATACCGAAGTGAGTTACCCGGCAGTGCAGATCGTGACGGGAGCCGCGCTGGGGATGGGCGAGGCCGCAGCGCGGAAGGGCGCCAAGGTGACCCTCGCCCACATCCAGGACGAGAAAGGCGAACGGGTGGCAAACGCCGTCACCGAGGCCGACGGCAAGGCGGTCAAGCGTTGGCGGTGCGCGTCATGATCATTCGGACGCGCAAGGCCATGCGCCCGGGGAGGAAAGACCGACGGGAAGCGTCGTTTTCGTGTCGCCGCACGCGTTGTCGATCTGCTCTTGCACAAGACCCCTCGCGCCGGACAGGTCTAAGCCCTCGATCCGCGTGAGGAACATGTGGGTGCCGGTGAAGTCCAGCGAGCCCCCGGCCCGAACCTTTTGAAGATTGGCGCGCGCCAGATTGGCGAACGTGAATGTGGTATCCGTCAGATCTGCCCCTTCGAACGACGCGCGTCCAAGTTCCGCCTTTTCGAAACTGCTTCCGGCCAGATCCGCATTGCTGAAATCCGCGCGCGAGAACTCTGATCCCAGGAACAGCGCGCCTCTGGCGGACAACCGCCTCAGGTTCGCGCGATAGGCCTCCACATTCGTGAAGTTGGCCTTATCGGCAACAGCCCCATCGAGGGAAACACGGACCAACGTCGCCTTTTCAAGGCTGGCCGACGTGAGATTGGCGTTCCGCAGGTCCGTCAGGGTGAAATCGGTACTGTCGAGATTTGCCCCTGCCAGATTGGCGCCCGACAGCATGAGATTGCGTCGGTCGCACGCGCTCCAGTCAATCCCCTGCCGCGGCGAAGTCTTGCAATCGGCCGCCACAGTTGGCACCGTTGCGGCCAGTATCGTAAGCCCCGCCATCGCCGCGCCGACCGCCGACCTAACGATGGCATCGCCAATTCGTGCGATGCACATCGCCGGCGCAGCCCAACAGCCTTGGGCCCATGAAGCCGTCCGGGCGTTCGCCCAGGGTCTTTGCGTCAAAGTGTTCACAGGCCTTCCTCACCTCACGGCGATACACGCCCTGCCGATCACCGGGACTATCGTCCCCGCTTGGGCGCGAAAGCGCTCATCGGCTTGCCTCGCAAACCGGTAGGTCCGCGGCACCAGCAGGGCAGGAACGCTCCAGCTCAATATAACTGATAGGGTCGCATGGGGCCGGAGCAAACTCGATGGGGTTGCTTTCCGTCTTCGATCCCGAGCGTTGGGCCGTTGGAGGATCCGTCGGGACAAGGTCTCGCGCCGCCAGCTCATGGCGTGATCGCAACCTTGAGCACGCCGTCGCGCTGGTTGGCGAACAGCTCGTAAGCCTCCTCGATCTGGTCGAGGCCGTAGCGGTGGGTGACCAACGCGCCGAGGTCTACGCGGTCGGATTCGATCACGTTCATCAGGCGGCGCATGCGATCCTTTCCGCCGGGACACAGCGACGTGACAATGGAATTGTCGCCGAGACCGGCGTGGAACGCCCCCAGCGGGATGGTGAGGTCGGAGGAATAAACTCCGAGACTGGACAAGGTGCCGCCGGGTCTGAGCACCCGCAGGCAGCTCTCGAAGGTCTGCTGTGTGCCGAGCGCCTCGATCGCCACGTCGACGCCGCGTCCGCCGGTGATCTTCATGATCTCATCGACGGGATCGGTTGTCTGGAAATCGATGACGACGTCGGCGCCAAGTTTCCTCGCGATGTCGAGCCGGGCGGGCACCGTGTCGACCCCGATGATCAGGCCGGCGCCGCGCATC